>Ga0207907_100006_pt1 | contig 302346 bp, 277 predicted proteins | sample LinPmetageLP52_FD_184062 | JGI IMG/M metagenome (GOLD analysis project Ga0207907, IMG submission 184062) | Marine viral communities from the Subarctic Pacific Ocean - LP-52 (SPAdes) | ecosystem: Environmental > Aquatic > Marine > Oceanic | place: Pacific Ocean | collected 2011-08-26
TCGAATAAGTTGAGCCAGTCTTGCACTTCTCTTCGTTGATATTGCGGCATGGTCATTCTCCTTAGTAAAGAGAACACCATGCCGTAGCTAACTTATGAATTGAATGTGGGGATTACCGGACGCTCACCGAATAGTAGTTGTGCTTTCCGTTTGCAAGTGAAACTATATCTAAGTGCTTTTCGGCTAAATATTGAGCTCACGTCATAGTCAAATTTTGGATTTGTGGTCAATTAAGTATGGTAAATATTGTCAAAGTACCAACTATCGCTAACAGAACCCCTAATACCTACCTAATGACCTAAACTAACCCTTTGGATTTACAGGGCTTTCCAAGCAAGGCATACTTATACTTTATAAGCACGTTATTTGGAAAGGGAGTTTTATGCCTTCACACATGGGAGTTCAACGCTTCGCTACTTCTAGAAATGCTCAAGCCGAAACCTTTGTAGAATTCGTATTAGAACAATTTTGCAACGATTTGGAATTAAAAGGAATTATTCGCGATCCAATTGAGAAGTGATGGCTGCACCATTGCGGCCATTTCTTAATCTGGAATGCATCTTAGATGGTAGTTTGTGAGGGTTACATTTGTGAACTGCTACTTTTTGCAGGTAGCATAGCTGTTTATTAATTTTATAAGGTTTGAATCTATGCGGTCGAGTAATATGGATGCTAATTCAGGGTAACTTCTGGCGTCTATATTGTTACTGAGCTTGATAAATCTAGGAGTACTTTGTTTTATTGCCGTTTGAGGTGTGAATTTGCAGTCCTTAAAATATTGATTCATTTTTCTGGCACTAGGAACAGTGAAGCCTTTTTCATAAAGAAATTGACTTATTTCTTTGGCATTAGCGGAGTGTCTTGGTTGACCTTGATAAATTTTATCTATTAGAGAAAATGAGACAACGCCGTATCGAATGTAGGGTTCGTGCTCCCAGATTGCTATTGCAATAGCCTTTAGTTCACCGTAAAAATTCTTTAGGTACTTGTTCCTAAGTTCCCAAGATTCAATAGCTCTATCGCTTGGAGACAATGGCGAAGTGTTTTGTTTGGAAAAATAATAGTCTCTTTCATCTTTTGCATTAATGTAGGCTGAGGTAAATCGACTTGCTCCGATAGCTTCAGACGCTTCACACAGTATCGGAGTCAATTCAATACCAGTATTAAATTGACTCAAAACCATATTACATAAATGAATAGCGTGAAGCGCCAAATAACTAGAATCAATGGCAGGCTGTTTAGATGATATGCGCAAAACTGTTTAAGTTAAGAGCAACTAAATTATTTTTTATATCCCTTAAGGTATTTTCATCGAAGTTAATTTTGGTGATTTCCATAAATGACATCATCTATACTTAAGTATTTTTAGTTATATAAAATTCTATATAAAAGTTGAGTTACAGTTTGTTCAATAATACTCGAGTCAGCAGTGGAATCGATAACTTAAGAATTTATTTTTACACGAATTTCGTTACTAGGGGCGATCCCCAATCAAACGTGGCTACTTTAAAAAATGGAATTTAGGGAAAATAGAGGTGGTCCTAGTTGACCTTGGTCGGGATTGGCGATTTATCTGGTAAAACAGAAAATAGTGAGAAGTTATTCACCATCTAACCCACGTATTTAGTGGAGATGGTGGCCCCACCCTGACTTGAACAGGGGACCTGCCGATTATGAGTTATCTTGGCTCATTGATTTATAAAGGTTTTTTGTATTTTATTGAACTTCACCTAAATTTCAAATAAATCCTTTAAAAACATGTATTTATGTTGTTCTTGTTTGATCTCTGTTTATTTCTTTTGTAGCACATTTGTAGCACAGGGAAGAGGGCTGTGCTACAGTTTTTGTAGCACAGAAATCACAAGCAGATCGGACGGCCATGCCTGAAAAGTTCAAGTTCACCAAAAAAGTTCTTCAAGATATAACACCGCTAGAAAAACGTAAGCGTTATTACGACTCGGATGTTGCTGGTCTAGTTTGCGATGTAACACCTGCAGGCAAAAAAGTATTTCGAGTTTATAAAAGGTTGAAGCATCAATCTTCACCGTTAAGTGTAACGTTAGGTTCATTTCCCGAATTGACGATTGAACAGGCAAGGCAGTCTGCGCGTGATACGCTCAACAAAATCGTTAACAAGCAAAACCCAAATACAGAAACTAGAAAGCAGCAAGAAAAGCTTGTAACTATGAAAGAGGTTTTCCTTCACTACAAAGGTAATAAGTCGCTTTCTGACAATACTCTACGTGGATATAACCAGGTGATGGATTGCTACCTTGAAGACTTTCGCGAAGAACCTCTTATTTATTTTGATGAAAATACGGTAAAAAAAGTACATGCGAGCATAACAAAGCGCAGTAAAGCTCAGGCCGACTTAACTATGCGTTTTATTCGAGCACTTTTTAATTTTGCCAAATTCGAATACCGAGACGAAAATGGCGTAAGCCACTTTGAAGAAAACCCAGTTCATATCCTATCGCATCTGCGCGCTTGGCATCATGTGGGAAGAAAGCAGACTTACTTGAATGGACAGCAAATTGGGGCGTTTTTAGATGCAGTAGACGATGTGAGAAACGAGGGCATTGCTACTTCTATGCTGTTCCCTATATCCGTATGTGACTACATTGAGACTGCACTATTTACCGGATTGCGCAAAACAGAGTTAGTTCAATTAAAATGGGAGCAAGTAAATTTAGATGAGCGCAGTTTCTGGGTAGAGAAAACTAAAAACGGTGACCCTTTGAAATTGCCTATATCACCACACTTACAGAGTATTTTCGAGCGCAGAAAAGAATACCAGACTGAAAGCCCTTACGTTTTTAATGCTGTAAACAACTTGGGCAGAATTGTTGAGCCAAAGAAAGTCCTACATAAAGTGAGCGAACGTGGCGAAGTTGTCTTCTCCATGCATGATCTCCGTCGCACTTTTACTACGGTAGCCGAGCGAATCCAAACAGGTACCTATACCTTGAAAAGGTTATTGAATCATAAAACAGGGCGTAATGACGTAACAGCTGGATACACCGTTCTTACTCCGGAAGAATTACGTGAACCAGCAAAGCGCATTGAAAATAAAATTTTGGAATTAGCGGGGAGGAGGCAGAAAGTGGATGAAGTTAATTCAGGGATGGTGGACATATCCTCTTTAAGTAAGGAAGAAAAGCTAGCGTTGGCTCAACGATTGTTGTCTCAGGTTTCGTGAGCGCAAGCGAGAATATATCTAAAAAACTATTATCAAAAACCCATAAGGTGCTTCTCAATAATACTGATAGAATACAAAAGATATGAAGATTTCTCATTTTCTACCCGTAACCGGCGGGAAGGCTAGCGACAGGTCTACAGATGGCTACTGTGATGAAGGTCTTGGGCGAGGAGAACTAAGCGTGGACCCATCATAGATGCGACAGTGGAAATGTCTTATCACATTTCAGATGAATTTGACTCATAACTTTTTTACCTGAGTTGGGAATAACAGCTAACGCGCTTTGCCGTCACTACGACACTAAAGCTTGCTTACTGCGCAAACTCAGAAGCGAATTAGTCCACAGCATCGATGAAAATAGATAATAATTTCGATAACCTAGGTGAAAGCAGAGAAGCTGCTACGATGGAAATAAGTGGCACAATCAGCGCACACCAGTTAGGTAGATTAGTCTTTAACAGTGAAACTCTTAACGCGTGAAGCGTAATGTACAAAGAGTCAGAACTAGTGAGAGCAGAAGTATCACAGGCTATGTTAAGCGGTACGAACTGCTGCAAAAACGAAGGTGTTTTTGCAATTAGTACTTTCAACGCGCTCACGGGGCGCGGATGGTTAAGTAGTATGGGCGCACCGTAACACAGCTCAACTTACATATGAGCCTCAAGCAGCAAGCCAAGCGTTACCGTTAGTTTTTACCAGCCTTTAATCTGCCGTAGATACGGTCGCAGCTAAAATAAGACCATGCGAAAAAAGAGGCATCATGCGTGCCGTCAAGTAACTCACCAATAGGGCCGTTTCTCGCTCCGATTGGGTTTAAAGCGTAAAACTGCTTTTTTACTTTTTCTATTTCTTGGTAAGCAACCAACGACATATATTCGCTGTCTTTGTCCCTCCAACCACCTTTTTCTCGCTGCAGTTTCTCATAGGTTTCCGATAACAAGTCAGGATCAAGATTCTCCGCAGCATAAGAATATGCTAACTGTTTAGCAACAACACCACAGATCGCCATTTGGGCTTGTTCTTGATCATCAAACGCAAAAGACAGAGTAGGGAAAAGTAGAGGTAAAAGGTAAAATAGTCTCATCATAATTCCCTTAATTTAAAATTTTACATTAAAGATAAATAGCCCATTGTCAATATGCTTGTTCAATAAACTCGACTAATGAAAACAGCTTTTCAAATTTTAACTTATTGTCGCCGCAGACGATTCGTTGCATTCTAACTAAGCATATCTATAGATAAAAGAATAGTAAGTAATACAAGGAATGTGCACGTCCTAAATCTATAGGCATAGATGCACTAAACCCCAAACTCATATTACTAACGAAAAGACTAAATGACTGAATTATCTAATACAGAACTCAACGATATTGATGAAGTACTGCGTAATATTTTGGAAAAACAAAGCTTTATAGAGCAATCTTATTCTACTTATAAAGAGGCTCAACATCGTGAGAAGCAAGATATTGCTACTTGTGATTTTAGCTCTGTTTGTAAAAACGCAATATCAGCTATTGAGAATAGTTTTAACCTACTATTGAGTTGTTTACCCTCAGAAGTTGAAGAAAGAATAAATGAGAGTGGTAAACAAGAGATGAACAATTCACTGCGGCTGGCTATTCATCTAAATAATGAAGTAAACAACTTCAAGTCTGATGGCTCTACAAAGCGAACTTTTAAGCAAAGAGCTGATACTATTTTATCTTCAGAAGGCTTTCGAAAGCTTGCACAAGCAGAAGGCATAAACCCTGATATCAAAGGTGCTGCAAGGGAAGAACTTCTTAAACTTATCAATAAAGATAAACCAACAACAAAAATTTACTAAAAATATACTCCTAGGTGTTTAGCTCAATAAAATTGAGGCCTAGAGCATATACACCCCCCTGTTTTTTCATAAAGGGGGGGACCCCTTCCTACTATTTACCGCTTCTTTATCGTTGTTAAATCTACGGGCATTTTAATCAAACTAAGAGAGCCCAAATGAAAGTAACTACACAAACAAAACTATTATCACCTCAAGAAGTAGCAGAGCAACTGGGCGTTACACTCAATACGCTCGCTGTGTGGCGTTGCCATGGCTCAAGCTCTTTATCTTACGTAAAAATAGGGCGCTGTGTCCGTTATCGTGTGGAAGATGTCGAAGCGTTTATCAATGCACATAGGTTTTATCATGCAGATAAGCCGGTGAGCTCTTGTGATTAACACCACAAATAATGCCAATCGATCTATATCGATAATAACCAGATCATCGAATACACAGAATATTGAGGTAAAAGCACATGAATAAAGGTGTAAAGAGCAAGAACTCAGCTGAAAATTATGGGACATTGAATCCCGAACAATCCCCAGTTTTTATCGATTTCCTAAAACTCAGAGTTAATGACGTTGAAGCGCCAAATCCTTACTTTGAAATGATTGCAGTTCAGTTGCTCAAATATAAGTTATTTATTAGTCATATACAGTGCAATCGAAGTAGAGGCTATGACTGTGCCTACAAAATTGTTACCACAAACCAAACGCGAAACGTTGTGGGTAAAATAGAGTATAGCCAGCGATATAAAAGAGTTCTTTTAGAATTTACTGGACTTGGATGTGCGTGTATTGAAAAGGTGGAGTCTGACTACAGGTGGCTGCAAGCATTAATCGGTCAGCAAACGGTGACTATACGACGTATTGACCTAGCGTTAGATGATGAAAATGGACTCTATCAGATTGAAAAAATTGATAAGGACTATTCTCGGGGGCGCTTTAATTCCCAGAGTGGTAAGCGACCTAAAAAGGAAAACCTAGGCACCAAGATTGAGGGTAGAACACGTTATATCGGAGGCCAGACTGCTTACAAGAGAGGCTGCTTTTACGAAAAAGGTAAACAACTAAAGCTCACATACTGTAGGCCATGGATGCGCCATGAGGTGAGGTTCGTAGCGAACGACCGAGATCGAATTCCCAACGAAGCTATTCGCCTTCGTGCAGACTACTTCTACAGCGCGTTTCCAAAGGCACTGCAGAAGTTATTAGGAAAACATTGTGCAATACCTGTTACTGAGCGTTTTATGCGTGAGTATGTTAGCGATATGTCGGCAAGAGTTGCGCACTGTAAACGTCAATATGGCCCACTTATAGGAACACTTACCGAACATCATGGCGCAGAAGCTACATGCGATATGTTGTCTCGTATAGGAAGAAACAAGGTTATCGAGCTTCCGCCTTTTGTTGATAATGTTTCGTTGTCTAAATACACCGATGCTATTGCTCTGCAATCGGGTGAAGCTATATGAAACATATTAGATTTACCGATAGCTTACTTCGCCAAGCAAGTAAGGGGAGTTTTATTTGTCGAGACATTGTTGTTCCGCAATTGCAATTCCGACCAGCAAAGCTTCACGGAAAAGTCGGCTACTTTCATTGCTTGTATTCAGAAAGCGGTATATCGACTAGCAAAGCCTTGGGTGAATATCCGATAGTCGGTTTGCAAGAGGTGCGAAAGCAGGCAAGAAAGTGGTTAGTAGAGCAACACGCAAAGCGATACAAAATAAGCAGTGTTGAACGATTTACTAGCGTGGGTGAGCTATTAGACTGGTATCAGTCAAACATCGCACAACAGGAACTTAATTCGTTTCGAACGATAAAGAACAAATCGCATAGAGTAGAAAGCCTACTCCTCCCATTTTTATCCGACATTGATGTATCAGATTGTTCTTCACAGCTGCTGGACAAAGCTTGGCTAAGGCCATTAAACGATAGGTTTTCACCGAGCACGCTGCGAGCCGCATTTCAAACGTTGAAAGCTGCCTTTAAGCAAGCTCATGGGCTTCACTATATTGCCGAAAATCCTTTGTCGGACCTTAATTTTATCATGCTGCTACCAGCTTCGATTAAACCTAAAAGAGCAGCGCTTGCTGGATTAACTTTAAATGAGGTTATAAAACAATTTCAACACTTTAGTGCACCAGACCGGTTTTTGTGTCTGCTTTGTTTAGGATTTCTTACACGTAATACAGAGACGGTAATGGCGCGATGGCGAGACTTTAATACAGACCAAATGTCTTGGAACATCCCTGGAGAGCATACTAAAACTGGAGCGGCACTAACGTTGCCATTATCAACACATTCACTTAAGTGGTTAAGCGATTATAAACGACAACAGCGGCGATACTGCCGCAGCCGTTTTCTGTTTCCAGTTAAGCAAGGACGTAGCGGTTGGTCTTCTAGCTATGCGGCTCAAAGAATCATGAAAGCGAGTAAAGGGAAGTTTACTCTTCATGACCTGCGTAAGTATGGTTCGACATATTTACGTGACAGTGGTGTTGACTACTATTTGGTTGAGCGATTACTCAACCACAAAAAGACACACTTAGACGCGACATATATTCATACTACGTTGCGTGCACCTTTGATGGAGGTGATTGAGTACTGGCATCGTAATATTAATGAAATATACAAAATTTCAATGTAAGCAAGCGTGACAAATATATTTAGGTTAAAGCAATGTTGTAAGTGCCGCAATAAACCGCGAGACTGCTTGCAATTGAATTGCTTTAATTAGATCAAAGGGCTTAATTTTAAGCTTCTATTGAAGTGTTATTTGTTTATTAGATAATTGCGAAGCCAGTTGAGATATATTATTCTTTAAAGAACGAATTCTAGAACATTCAGTTCTCAACATGCCTTCAAAATATTCACCTACACTACATGCACCGAAAGCTTTTACCTTTGTTTGAGTCAGATTGCCGCTCGACTCATTAGTGAATATATAGGTAACCTCTGACTCAATATCACTGGAAAGCACAGAGTTTGACGAAAGCTTGGTTATTACCATCTCTAACTGATAATTTTCTCCTTCGTCTTCATTAAAAATTTCAGAAAAAGCACCGTTCAAACTATCTAGCACCTTCGGAGTGGCTCTAGTCAGCCAATGGTCGTTGAGTGTCGTCACTGCGTATTTGTCGCCTAAGTAATCATGGACATCAACTTTTCCCGTGAGCTCAAAGTAGGAGCCTACCCTCACCTTTATATCGTTAACCTTTGCTGTTTGCGACTGTTTAAGAGCGGAAGAATCCACATCGAACAGCATCGCAGGTGGTTCACTGAAAGTAGGCATAGCACATCCAGTGCAAAGCAAGAGGAATAAGCTAATAAGACTTGCACGCATTCAACAACTCCTTGTTATGTTTAGTTTAATTTAATGTCGGAGTTTATAATGCGTGGCTTCGACGTTTTATTCAACTTTTTTGAATTTCACCGAATTATATTCTCCAAGCTTTTACCATCCAGTGTTCAACCTCGTTAAAGTCATTTTTGCATATTTCACATCCTCTTTAGTTATCAGTTTTCTTTCCGTCTTTTAAACGAAGATGGAACCTTTGAAGCCTCCTTGTGACATACGTGTAAGCGTTATGCCGATAAATCTTCTAATAAGAGATTTAGTGAAACAGGGCATTACTGCTAAATCTAAGAATAATTTTGACTAGCTTTAACGGTGTTTCCGTGGTCAAAAAAGTGTAGTGAAGTAAATGCAATAATAGCAGAGTGTCTTTAATCACGAAGGCTAGCGCTTTATTCAGTATAAATAACCGTGGTGTATTACGTGCTAGCGTTAGGGCCACAAAATATCGGCAATCTGTTCGGTAAGTTCCCAGTAAATGATTACGTTCTTGGTTCGGACCACTTGTAACATTTAGTAGATGTTCAAACCTATAGTTGGCATCGGCAGACGACATGTGACTGTCTTTACTATCAACTTACTTATACTTTGGTATATAGTGGTGAGGAATGACAAGGAAGCATGGATGCAACTAAATGGAACTAACACAGCGTTATTGGATGCTCGAATTATTAGCTTATTGGGAAGGGAAGGTTAATACCAAACCTTTAATTAAAGCTTTTGATATAAGTCGACAAAGTGCCAGTGCCATTATTAACAAGTACCTCGCTTCAAATGAAAATACGTTAGTATACGACGTAACCCAGAAAGCTTACTTAATCACAGAAGCTTTCAATCCTAAATTCATAAACAAAACAGTTGATGAATACTTTGATTGGCAGCAAGTAGGCAAAATCCCTTCATTTCAATCTCGCGAACCTTCAGCAAGCCAAATAAGAATTCAGCCTCTTCCACGATATGTTGATCCTAGTGTTATGCGGCCGCTTTTGAAGGCGATGAAATGTAAAACTGCGGTTGATTGCGAATATCTCTCTGTTACAAACAACGAACCACTTGGCAGGCTGGTTTACCCACACTCTTTCGTTAAAGCTGCAAATCGCTGGCATGTAAGAGGTTTTTGCGCACTTCGCGATAATTATTTAGATTTTGTTCTAAGCCGATTTCGAAGTGTCGAATACGACGGAGACGAAGCTTCATATACTGAAAAAGAGGATGTTAAGTGGAATACATTTGTGGACCTTATTTTAGCACCTGACCCCCGCCTCAGCGATATTCAAAAACAAGCACTCGAAAAGGACTTCAATATGAAGGATGGTCGATTAATAGTAAAAGCTCGAGGCGCTTTAGTGAAATACACCCTAGATGACTTGCAAATAAAAACGAAAATGCTTGAAGCAGACCCCCAAGCCCAGCAGTTGGTATGTGTTAATTATAGTGACATTAAACGGTGGTTATACGAGTAAATTCGGTTACTTAATTCACTACTATCAATCTTAGTGTCTAAAAACTTTACCTGTTAAAAATACCAGTGTTGTCATTCGGCTAGCTATTGTAGAAAGTGAAACACATGATGTGTTCACAGTTTTAGGTAATATAAGAAATGGAACAGTTCTCTCCAATGGATATGAAAGCCATATTGCACTCTAAGCGAGCCAATATGTTCTATCTTGAGTATTGCCGCGTCATGCAAAAAGATGGTCGTGTTCTTTACCTAACCGAAGAGAAAAAAGAAAACCTCTACTACAACATTCCTATTGCCAATACCACTGTGCTATTACTTGGCACTGGCACTTCCGTTACGCAAGCCGCTATGCGTATGTTATCGCAAGCAGGTGTATTGGTTGGTTTTTGTGGCGGGGGAGGAACTCCCCTTCATATGGCTACAGAGGTTGAATGGCTTACATCACAAAGTGAGTATCGACCAACCGAATACTTACATGGCTGGTTACGTTTTTGGTTTAACGACGAACAACGCCTCACTGCTGCAAAGACTTTTCAGCAAACAAGAATAAAATACCTTGAAGGCACTTGGAAGCGTGACAAAGATTTAAAAAACGAAGGTTTTATTCTTGGTGATTCGGCAGTTAAAAAGGCACTGACAACCTTTCATGAACGTACAGCGTACGCCCCAAAAACGTCTGATTTATTGTTAACAGAAGCTCAGCTTACAAAAACCTTATACAAATTTGCAGCCAACAGAGTGTGTATAGAGGGCTTCAAACGCAATCAGCAAAGCACAGACAAAGCTAACGATTTTTTAAACCATGGCAACTATCTAGCTTACGGGATAGCCGCTAGCACCTTATGGGTGTTGGGAATCCCACACGGCTTTGCTGTTTTGCATGGAAAGACGCGCAGAGGTGCATTGGTGTTTGATGTTGCCGACCTTATCAAAGACGCTATTGTGTTGCCCTGGGCATTTGTATGTGCAAAAGAAAATGCGACAGCGCAAGAGTTTCGTCAGCAAATCTTGCAAAAGTTCACTGATCACAAAGCTATGGACTTTATGTTTAACACGGTTAAGAACATCGCTTTACAAGACTACTCCTCAAAAGAAATTGAGGGAAAGAACCTATGATGGTGACATTTGTTAGCCAATGCGAGAAAAATGCACTCAAGAAAACGAGACGGGTATTGGATGCCTTTGCTAATAGAATAGGAGACAACACGTGGCAAACCCTTATCACAGAGGAAGGGTTGCTCACGGTTAAAAAAATGCTGCGACAAACGGCCAGTAAAAGTACTGCGATAAGCTGTCACTGGATACGCTCGCGCAGTCGTAGTGAGTTTTTGTGGATGGTGGGGCGCAACAGTAAATTTAATAGCGAAGGTGCAGTACCTGTTAATAAAACAGAAAAGGAAGTGTTTATGGATGTGACAACAGATAAACCTAGAGTGGGGGTGTTATATGCCAATACAAAACTGCAACCATTGGCAGAGCATCTCTTTGCGGTAGGTTATATTGCAGAACAATTACATCAAAAATTATTTCCTCATAGCCCTCAGTTTTCAATCGTGAATTTTATCGCGGGGTGTTTACATGATTTAGGGAAAATAGACCCATTGTTTCAGCAATGGGTTACTGATCCGAAAAAGAAAAACTACATACCTGACGATGGGCAGCATATTGATACAGCAAAATTTAGTTTTGAGAAACACCCGCGGCACAATGAAATCTCTCTATTACTTTGCTATTTAATGGATGAAGCAAGCTCACAGTATGTTTCATCCAAAAACAAAGAATCCATTAAACACGCTATTTATTGGCATCACGCTAAGCCTTTTCGTAAAGATAAAACGAGCTTTTCTACATACAAAGGTATCTATAAAAAATTTAATGCTAATCAAAAAGGTTGCACCTTTGATGAAGTAGTAGAACGTGCTCTAATTTTACTGCAACAAGTGGTTGGCATGGACAAGGTCTATCGTGGGCAGGACGTATCAATCTTAGACCACGCGTTTTCTAAGGCGTCTTTTTCAGAAGAAGATAGCGATATTCCAAGCAGTCTTCACGTGCCTTGCTACAAAGAGTATGAGTTGGAAGAGTCTGTGAAAAGCAATCAGGCTAATATCAAACCAAATGCATTAAACAACATTGTCCGTGCTTGCGTCATTACAGCAGACCGGACAGTTTCAGCATTTAGTGCAAATGAGTTGCATGATGCCATTATTGAACAGACGTTAGACAAGGTGGTCAACGAACTGCTAGATATAGAATCTAGTTTGCCTTCCGAAATAGAAACTTGCCTTGCAAGTTTTTACCCAAACAGTGAACGCAGCGTTAGACAGAGAGAGACAGCGCAAGAGCTTACTCATGCGCCTGGCGTTGCCGTATTGGCTGGAGCGGCGGGTTGCGGGAAGACCAAAATAGCGTTGGAATGGGCCACCTTACAGAATGTAAAAAAAATTATCTGGGTTTGCCCAAGAGTACAGGTATGCCAAGGATTATTCTATGAATTAACGTCAGAGCAATATTTACCTAACAGTACAATTGAGATAAACACTGGAGAGTTTAAGTTCCATAACAAATGGGATAATCCAATTGAACCAGACGACTATTTTTCAGGTGATATTGTTATTACCACAATAGATCAGCTATTAGGTTCGGTAATTAGTCATACGAAGGCTGACACGCTTATTGACTACTTAAATGCGCATGTTGTTTTTGATGAATTCCATGAGTACGTCAATATGCCTGCGTTTAATTTGTTGTTTGCTGAGTTAGTAGAAGCTAAAAAAATACAAGAACAATCTAATACATTACTAGTTTCGGCAACCCCTCATTATCTATTCGTTGAAGATTTACTCGGTATTGAAAAAGAAGACATAATTGAGATGCCTTCTTTTAATAGGAGTCAATATCAGATCGACTTTAAAGTGTTTGATGACACTAAGTTGGATCACACAAATCCACTATACATTCCGCAAAGCAATACCACGTTTGTCATTAGTAATATGGCGTTAACAGCTCAAAAAAGTTTTATGGCGAATCAACATGATGAAAATGCCGTATTGTTACATTCAAAATTCATTAAAAGTGATAAGCAAAAGTGGTTTTCTGAAGTATTTGACTCTTATAAAAAAGGCGGTACACGTAAGTTTGATGTTTTGCGTAGTGGGCCGATTGTTCAGGCTTCATTAAACATAAGTTGCGATGTTATGACAGCAGAAATCACCAATGCGGAAGACAGCTTGCAGCGCCTAGGTCGGCTAGATAGGTTTGGTGAAAATGATGGCGTGAATGTTTATACCTTAGCCGTTCCCGAATCCATTGCTAATGCAAAGGGTAAAAGCCCTGCTGCTAACTTTTTATCAAAAATGTACACGTTAAATTCAACGCGAAAATGGTATCAGCACTTATTGAATTCGCTTGAAGGCAAAATCTTTACTTTGCCAGAAATATACTCGCTGTATAAAGAATTTCATCACTCAGAAGTAACATGTACGTCCATCGAAAGTGACCTTGTTGCTTCTCTTAAAAAGAGTGTCGAAAAAATAAATGCGCAAGTGATGGATCCTATCTTTATACCGTCGAAAAAACAAAAAGATAAGGGGCGAGGGAAAATTGCGAAATCATCTTTGAGAGGCGACAACAGATTTGTTCAGCTTGCCATGGTTGATGTGAGCAAAAGCGGACCCAAATACCTTGAGCAATACGCTTATGCGATGCCGCTGGATGACGAAAACGATATCGATAACCTTACCTATTCCACAAATGCTATCCAAGGTTACGAACAGAGTGACAAAAACTTACTTTCCTATATGTTCGCTAAACACCACAACATCAAGGGCGGAAGAAAGCCATATAAAGATTTCGCCTTGTTAAATGAAGCTAGAGACCCCGAAAATCCAATTTACTTAAGCTATACCACTAGTGATTTATTGCCAGTGGGGGGAGAGAGTTCGAGACACCCTCACGCTATTTATTACGCCATTTGTGATAAGCAACCGATTGGCGCTATTTCAATTAACCAACTAAATCAGACCACAGAAGAAGAGGAATAAACCATGGAAAAAGTAACAGGAATTAAAAGTGTTGATTTTAAGATAAAGGCATTAGGACACGGTGTTGTTAATTGGAATGGGCCTACAACCTTATCAGGAGATAACGGTAAAACCGTAGATAATCACACCTTGCCTAAATTACGTGGTTATACAAACCTAACTGGAAAAGTTAAAGACGAAACTGGTTATAAATATAAAAAAGAAGCAACAGATATCGACTTTAAGAAAACGCCATTGTATATCAGTCAGAACTGTATCCGCCATCATTTATTCAAAGAGCAATCTTTTGATTTACACTTTGCTAGCGAGAAAAGTCTTGAGAAGGTTTTAGCTTCTATCACGGGCCTTATTCGCGGTTATGTTGTACCCGCAAGCCAATGTAAAAGAACAAGTTGTTTATTGATTGAGGATTTTATTGACCAATTAGGGAATGGGAATTTTGAGCAGTTCGGGCAGGCAGGGGAAAGAGACAGCTCTTCCTTCTTCTCAAAAACAACATTTGGTGACACTGAATATACTTCCTATGGTTCCATTAGCATTGAACAAATGCAATTTATCTCACTCGATAAAAAATTTGATCGCGCCAGTATGATAATCAAAGAAGGTCAGGGAGAAGAAGTTGCCCTGACAGTACAAAGTTTTATCAAGTCGCTTAATCCAGTGCGAGAGCCTAAAGCGACTTTTCACAGTAACTACGTGCGCCAAGGCACTATTTTTGAAGAAGGCGAATGTGGAATTCTATTAAATGAAGATGCAATACAAACATTGGTAGAACACACGTTATCTCGTATTTCGAATTTGAGTATTCGCCAAGCCAAAGGGTACATGTATGTGGATGATATTATCGTTGATTACAATGACAGCCACAAAATGATGCGCATAAAGCGAGATGAATCAGAGATTACCCCTCAGCCACAGGCTAACTATGCTCAATACTTTTACGCAAAGTAGGAGAGAGCAATGAAAATCATTATTGAATATGACTCCTGTTGGCGAAACTCCTTTCTAGGTGGATCGAATAACGAACCAGTGCCGAAAAAAGGCAGAGAATTTCTTGGTTCTATGACAAATTTGAAAAAGGAAGGTAATTTTAAGTGTTACGAAACCACACTCAATACTGTTATGGGGTTGCTTAATCGTTTGATAGGGGATCAGAGAAAACTTTATCAAGCACGAAATAAACTGTATGAACAAAGTTATTTTTTTGAAGACTTAGAAGAAAAAGTCACTTTTTTAGATAAAACTGAAAATACAAATGAAATGACCTTCATTCGAAACATGAAAGGAAGCACTGATCAAAACTCATTCACAGGAATGATCAAGACTAGCGAGCCGATTTTCTCGTCAAATTACTCTAAAGGTTTTTGGGGCGTTCTTGGATTAACTGTTCAGGAGCTTTGCAATTTTGTGATTAATGAAAAATTTATAAACAGTGAAATAGAACTTGACCCTATTAGTATAGTTTCACGTCTTGAAATGCTTAATAAAGAAAAGGCTCTTAAGAATGAAGATAAGATCGCAGAAACCGTATTGAGGCTGAAAAAAAAATTTCCTGATATTGAATACTTAAACGCAAAAGGCGAAGTGGTCACTATTAGTCTTTATTGCTCTGCCTTGTATTTACAATTAGATCGATTAGATGGTGAGTACGATATGAGTACGGCCAAAACAAAAGCAGGTGGAATTGCGGGTATATCTAAACGTGGTTTTACCAAAAAAGACTTTATGGCGCGCTATACCACAGGCTCCAAAAAGTTAATTTGGGGAAACCCTTTTATAAAAAAAGAGAAAATTAAAGGGCAAGGTGAGGTTACCTCTATGATGACAAAAGCAAATGGCCAATTGGAAATTATCATTGATGTCGACCGCACAAAAGGCCATGAGATTAAAACGATGATCGAAAATGCAGGCGTCTCAAGTTTTTATCTAGGGAAAAAAGGCCTTGCTTATGTATCAAGCATTCGGGCCTAGGAGGATGTATGAATTCGTATATAGATATTGTATTAAAGCCAGACGCAGAACTTAGAGAGGCAGAACTAAGCAGTAAGGTATTTACTAAATTCCACAAAGGGTTAGTAACTCTCGAAACAAATCAAATTGGTATTAGCTTTCCAAAAGTTAAGGTCAAATTAGGATTGGTATATCGACTACATGGAAATGAAGATAAGCTAATCGAGTTACAAGGTTTAAATTGGTTAGGGCCATTAATTGGTTATTGCAATGTAAGCGGTATTTGCCCTATTCCAGATGTAGTTCAATACCGAAACATTAAAGAGAGACGCTCTAATTTGAGTAGCTCAAAGCTACGCCGCTTAATTGCAAGAGGGTCAATAGATAAGGATGGTGAGAAACGTTATAAAATTAAAATGTTATCTAACAGTTTCGGTAATCCCTATCTCGACATTTTGAGTAGCTCTACCGGGCAGGTCTATCGTAAGTTCTTCAATTTTGGCGAAGTTCTGGCGGAACCAATTGTCGGTACTTTTGACTCATATGGCCTTAGTAAGTCAGCTACTATTCCATGGTTTTAACCAATTGAAATTGTTCTTTAAAAAATTGCAATTAAAATAATGAGTTACGAATGTTAGTTAAAGGTTGGTGTTTTTGACATTTACGAACTAATTGCTTGAGGTAACTCATTTTTTTGCGTTATTTTTATTGTTCATGGCCGCACAGGCCACTTAGAAAATTAATGTGTAAGGTACTTTGTGTGCAAAGTAGTTCATGGCCGCACAGGCCACTTAGAAACTAACGCAGACGGTCACAGGTACACGGCTGAAGTTCATGGCCGCACAGGCCACTTAGAAATAAGTCAGTCGTTACGCTAGAGAACACCATGCGTTCATGGCCGCACAGGCCACTTAGAAATACTATATCACCATGCAGGTAAATTTGTATGAGTTCATGGCCGCACAGGCCACTTAGAAACTTTTCGGCAAGACCAGCAAACACAACGCGTAGTTCATGGCCGCACAGGCCACTTAGAAATTAGCGGGGTTGATGGGTTGGGCGTTATTGGAGTTCATGGCCGCACAGGCCACTTAGAAATGTATCGCCTATGGTTATCGACGCCGCCACAAGTTCATGGCCGCACAGGCCACTTAGAAAACTACACGCCGCGTCAAAAGATTCAATTTCTTGTTCATGGCCGCACAGGCCACTTAGAAAAATAGCCATCTTGCCTCAAAGAAAATTGCATGGTTCATGGCCGCACAGGCCACTTAGAAAGTTGAAACCTTAGCCCCGTTTAACACGAACTCGTTCATGGCCGCACAGGCCACTTAGAAATCTTGGCTACACCGTCAACCTCATCAAGTGCGGTTCATGGCCGCACAGGCCACTTAGAAATAACTTGTCGCACTCGTCGCCTTTGTAGGATTGTTCATGGCCGCACAGGCCACTTAGAAACGCACTTCTTGCATGCTTAGTCTTCTCTATTTGTTCATGGCCGCACAGGCCACTTAGAAAATTCACGACGCGTTCAATGAGTTCTTTGTGCTGTTCATGGCCGCACAGGCCACTTAGAAATTGTTTGAAATGTCTAATCAGAAAGTGGCAACGTTCATGGCCGCACAGGCCACTTAGAAACTCAGTATTAAATCTACGCATTTGGGCTTTCAGTTCATGGCCGCACAGGCCACTTAGAAATATCGACCAACTTACAGATAACTTTAATCAACGTTCATGGCCGCACAGGCCACTTAGAAAATAAAAGGACACAGCACCATGATTACTTACGAGTTCATGGCCGCACAGGCCACTTAGAAATTAAGCTAATGTCCGGCGTTTTAACCGATAGAGTTCATGGCCGCACAGGCCACTTAGAAATGTTACCGCCTTGTCAATTACGGATAAATTTAGTTCATGGCCGCACAGGCCACTTAGAAAGTTTGTCGGTGGAGCCAATATGATTGACAAGGGTTCATGGCCGCACAGGCCACTTAGAAATCTAACGCTTTAACGGATTGCACATATGTAGTGTTCATGGCCGCACAGGCCACTTAGAAATTGTCACCGGTCTTATACGCGCACATGTAGCAGTTCATGGCCGCACAGGCCACTTAGAAATTATCACATGCCTCGTTACCATCTTTGGCATCGTTCATGGCCGCACAGGCCACTTAGAAAATAAAACCCTGAATGTCGGCACTAAAGCTCACGTTAAAGCATATAGTTCATGGCCGCACAGGCCACTTAGAAAATTTTATAGACTCCTAGTTAATGTCAGCAAAAGTTCATGGCCGCACAGGCCAGTTATTAAGATATCAGTTAAGTCGAAGCAATTCAGATCGAGAGTATGATCGTTTTGGGTAGTTAAGAGCTGTAGCACATATGTAGCACAGGAAAATGTGGTTGGTAATTACTATCGCTTGAGACTAGGAAAAATGGTGGCCCCACCCTGACTTGAACAGGGGACCTGCCGATTATGAGTCGGATGCTCTAACCAACTGAGCTATGGGGCCATATTTGAAATCGCTTGCTTGAAAACGTGAAACGTATCAATGAAAAGCGAGCGCAAGTATAAGCAGTTTTATTTGCCTTGTCACGCCTAGGGTTAGGCTTTGTGAACAGTTTGCTTTATTTTTGTTCAGCTTTACCTGCATTTGTGATGAATTTGCATTGTTATCACCTTCTTTACCTTGCACGAACACCTCAATCCTTGACGAGCCAGCCTTATTAGCCTCACTATGATCCTTAGCAACGGGTCGTTTATTAGTTATCACCTCTGGGCGAAGGGGTTAACACCACTATACCAAGGTCCTAGCACCTTAAATTCAAACAGGAAGTACAGATAGAAATGAAAATGCACGGGCGTTTAGGTGTCATATTAGCGGTTATTTTAGGGTTGTCGGGCTGCGACAAGCTGGGCTTGAGTGAACGAGAAGTGGGCGAAATCCCATTTACGCTTACGGGCATTGAAAATAGCGCATGCCCATTAATGGTAAAAGTAGGGCCTACAAAATGGCAACTAGATTACTTTGGCTTCTACTTAACCAAACCTGAAGTGCGTATTGACGGTAAATGGCAGCGAGTATCTTTTAAGCAAACGCAGTGGCAAACCCAATCTACTGCCTTATTAAAGTTCCATACGTTATGTAGCGCGCCACAAAATGCCAATAATAAAATCATTCTAGATGTATCGGAAGGTCTATTAAAACTGGCGACCAACCTTAGGTTCACAATGGGGCTTCCCTTTGATGTAAACCATACCGACCCTCTAGCTCAAGCATCACCGTTAAATGATACCAGCATGTTTTTAAACAAACAGTCGGGGCATCGTTTCTTACGCCTGGATTTATCTCACGCGGGGGCTAACAATAAACAGTGGCAGTATCATTTGGGCAGTGCTAATTGTGAGTCTGAATCCGCTGATGCAGCGCCTGAAGCATCTTGTGCCTTTACTAACAGGGTAGAATTCATTTTACCGATGACACAGCTCGATAGCGAACTGGCACTTGAGATTTCGGTTTCAAATATACTCGCTCAGGTCGACCTTTTAGAGGCTGATAGCTGTGAATTTGGAAGCCCTGAAGCACAACCATGCAAGCAATTGCTACGTAACTTACTGAATAGACCATGGATAAAATGGGATTAGGCTCGCGCTAAGGGCATATTATAGACTTTCGGATAGTAGAGAGGCTGCGGCTCGCAGGTCATAATAATAGCCGGTGCATGGTTTAAGTAGGTATTAACCATGCTAAATAGTTTTTTCATCAATGATAGATGCTTTTATACGCGCGAACGTGAATTTAAGCTTATACTTTAAGCAGAGATAATAACCTATCGCCAATAGGTTAAGCTGTGCACATAGTGTCAAAATTTGCTATCTTAATAAAAATAAATGATTCCTGAACAAGGCGAACTGGCGCGGAGAGAAGAATGACAGAGAAGGCCTTCCTGATAAGCGGTAGAAATACCATTATCCATAAAATTCGAAAGTTAGATTTGCTAATAACGAACGGCGACGAAAATCCGCCCCTTATCGTTACTTATAAAGGCATCAAGCAGTACGAAGGGAAAATCCCTGAGAATAAGCGCGATGCTAAAATGATGGATATGGAACTTGTTGATATTACAACAAGCGATGTGTTTGGCGATGAAAAAACCTTAGTGTTTATTCAAACCCTAAATGGAAAAGAATATAAAATCGATTACACGAAAATCGGTACTAGTATGTTCATCAAAATCCATCAAGATAGCATTTTCTAGTTATTAGAAATTATGTGGGGTCAGCAAACCTGTCCCCAGTTATCTGCTAGCTGCGTATTAAACCCTGCTATTGGCCGTGCTTCTCCTTTAAGTTGCACATAGCGCTGTTCAAATATTGAGAATCGACAAATATCTACTGGCGTAACCTCTGATGCGTTAACACTATTTATGATACCTGCAGTTTCCAGCCCTTCGGCAATTAACTCGGAACAAAACCAACTACTGAAGTCTTCTTGGTTGTAGCTAATGCTTCCTAAAATAGGGTGGCTATCTAACGCGTCTACAGCGGAACCAAAAAGTTGTAGTACGTCATAGGCCTTGCCTTCTTGATCAAACATGAAATTAAAAAATTCATGTTTGTTTTGCTCGAACATATCGCGAGCAGATTCACCTAATGGTAGCCACCACATGTCGCCGTCGTAGGTATGCACCCGTTCACTTAAGCGGTTAGTCATCACGCCTTTTTTACCGTCATAAACGGTGGCTTCCATAACTTGATTAAAGTACCGACCCGACGCTTCGTCACGCATTTTGGTTTGCATAACAATAGCAATGTGAGTTACGGCTGAGCGGGTGGTTAACTTTGTCCATCGAGAGAAAAGGCTGTTTCCGCCAAAAGCGATAATATCGCCTGGACGCATTTGTTCTCTAATGTGGTGGTATTTTTGCTGTTCTAACATGATTACCTCCTTGTCTAATGACTGAGTGATTTGTATCAAAGTGTGTGTAACCTGCGACCAGTAAGCGTTTTAGTATGGTTAATTATCGGCTTCTATCGGCCGTTTATCGCTTGGTCTCACGTAACAGAGTTTTAACCTTTTTATAGCGCGAATGTCATATTTTTTCACTAGTTTATGCTCGCGAAGGCAAAAGTAGTTGTCGACGCGTCATTTAACTACTCTCATTTGAGGAACTTGATATGGATATGTCACGCCACGTTAGATTACCCGCTTTGTTTGGTTTTGGAATCACTCTTGCGCTGTCTGCAAGTCTAGCCAATGCAAATGGGTACCCTGAAAGCACTGAACAAGACCTTGTAGCAGTTTGCGAAGCGATAAAAGAAGATAATCGCTTAGCATTGCATAAAGCAGTAAAACGCAGTCGTATCAGTTATAAAAATTTGCACAGAGGATTAGTGTGTAATGGCGAAGATATGCTGTCTTTCGCTCAGTCACACAACGCGACGTCAACAGGCGACTATCTTGCTCGCAAAGTAAAAGCTGATAAATCAGTCTTAACGGCGAAACGTTAACGGCAACTAAATCAGACTTTATGATTGAATTTTAAATCCCTGGATTTGGAGCTACTGATTTTCAGTAGCTCTTTTTTATTTAAAAAAGAGAGCAAACTATCAAGTTCATGCGTAATTCCTTTACGCTCTAAACTTTTAAGTACCAGCCTTTTAAGTACCAGCCTTCTAAGCTTGAGCCCTTTGCACATAATCTGCCTATATTCTATTTCCTTCTCTCTATTTCCTTCTCCATAAGGCTTGGAAAGAAAAACGTCGAAAAAGACCAATGTCTTACTAGCGTCATATTCGTTCAGCCGATAGACTGTTTTCGCTAAGAAGTAAGTGCTTTGTCTACTCACTTACTGGGTTTTCAGGAGAACAAGAAGTGTAATGGTTGAACTACGACAATGGATAACCGGCGCGATATTAGTACTTGGATGTTATTACCTTGGTACGTGGCTGTCTTCTTCAACAGGTTTACCCCTGCCTGGTGCGCTTACTGGCTTGCTCATTCTTTTAGCGGTGCTTTTTATCGCTCCTAAGGCCGAACCTCTTGTGGCACGTGCCGCCTCTCCTTTACTCAGTCACATGTCGGTATTGTTTGTACCTGCTGTTCTTGGCGTTAGCGCATATTGGAAGGAAATAGCAGAAAATGGGTGGGCCATAGGTATCGCGATAATCATCACTACCTGCATAAGTTTAGGTATTAGCGCTAAAATAGCAGAAAAACTACTGTCCTCACGCCATACACACCTTTCGCAAGTACCCGCTAAAAGAGATACAGCCGAACAAGTCACTGAGCAAAAGGTAGTGAAAAAAATGGTGAGAAAGGGAAGTGACAATGATTGAAGCTATTAGACATGCCGCTACGCTTTCCGGTGTGGCGTGGCTTGCAATTACGCTACTATTTTATTGGATTGGGTTAACCATAAACCGAAAATATTACCGTTACCCGATTTCTCACCCACTTATTTTTACGGCGCTAAGTGTGGGAGTGCTCGTGTATTTGTCCAATACTGCTATGACCCATTATCAGCAATCTGCTGGTTTGTTGCATTGGTTGTTAGGCCCTGTCACCGTTGCGTTGGCACTGCCTATTTATCGACAATGGCAACGCTTGCGTCACTATGGTTTACCCTTGCTGTTAAGTATAGTGGCTGGCGGTATTGTAGCGCCTATTTTAGCTTGGGCTGCACTGTGGGCGTTTAACTCGCCAGTTAGTCTTCAACTCACTATGTTAGCCAAATCTATTACCACGCCCCTCGCCATGGAAGCATCGGCTCAAATAGGTGGAATTCCTGCTCTTGCCGCTGTGTTTGTCATTACAACCGGTGTAGTAGGCGCCATTGCCGCTACGAGTGTTTTTCGTATTTTTAAGGTAACCGATACGCAATCTCAAGGCGTTGCGCTAGGCACGGTTGCCCATGCAGTAGGAACCGCAAAATCGCTCCACATGGGCGATGAAGTGGCAGCCATGGCAACACTAGGTTTGTGCGTAAATGGCATATTTACCGCTATTATTTTGCCATTAATATTTAGTTTTCTCTCACCATCTCTTTAATTTTGACTACAATGGATAAAAAGCATTTCATTCGAAAGTGCTATTGTTAGTTTCGACGTGTCACGTCAATATATGAACCGTCAAAATTTATCGCTTCAGTTCGAAGTATTAACGCCGATACAGTGTTGATTACAACGCATTGTAATTTTCACTATTATCAAAAAGCTAGGTGGTAAGATTATTCAATGTTTTCTGTACTCGTCTGTGACGACTCGTTAGTCGCTCGAAAACAAGTTGCCAAATGTTTGCCTCAGGACTGGGAAATTGCCGTGCATTTTGCAAAGAATGGGCAGGAAGCACTCGTTGCACTCAAAGAAGGGAAAGGCGACTTACTGCTACTTGATTTGAACATGCCCATACTCGATGGTTATGGCACGTTAGAGGCAATTAAAGCGGAAGGCTTGTCGACTAAGGTCATTGTCATTTCAGGTGATATTCAACCTGAAGCTTACGATAGAGTAACGGCCTTGGGGGCATTGGATTTTATTCGTAAGCCGGTCTCACCTCAAACCCTTGCTGAAGTGCTCGATAAATTTGACATATTGCACAGCGAGCCAGAGCCCGTTGTTGAGGCTGCGCCGTTAGATCCTGATATTCGTGACTGTTACCAAGAAATAACGAATATCGCCATGGGGCAAGCCGGTGATCACTTAGCCCGTATTATGAACGTCTTCGTTCGACTTCCTATTCCTAATGTAAACCTTATTGAAGTCTCTGAATTACATATGATGCTTTCAGATATTGAAAGTCATGAGCAAGTTACTGCTGTGTGTCAGGGCTTTCTAGGGCCGGGCATCAGTGGTGAGGCCATTTGTATTTTAAGTGACTCGAGCTTTGAAGATGTGGCAAAAATTCTCAACGTTGAGGGCGAAGTGGATGATCAGCTACAGCTAGAACTATTAATGGATGCGGCCAGTATTCTTATCGGTACTTGCCTTACTGGCCTAGCAGTGCAAATGGATGTTAACTTCAGCCAAGGTCATCCCATTGTTTTAGGGCAGCACCGAGCTATTACTGAAATTATCAGTATGAATCAGATTAGATGGAAACGAACCCTCGCCATCGAGCTAAGCTATGGCTTAGAAGGTTACAATGTTCAATGTGATTTGATTTTGTTGTTTACCGAAGAGTCGATGAAAATGATGAATTCGAAACTTGCCCACCTGTTGGAGGACTTCTAATGAGCCAACAATTGGATGATATACTCGAATTCCATTGGATGATGGACATGCTTCAAACGGTTGATGTAGGCATTGTTGTGCTAAATCGACAGTTTAAAATTCAAGTCTGGAACGGCTTCATGGAAAGTCATAGTGGCATGCTGCCTAGTGATGTTCGTGATAAATCGCTTTTTGACTTATTCCCTACCATTAAAGAAGACTGGTTTACGCGAAAGTCTAAACCGGTATTTGATCTAAAAACCAGAGCCTTTATGACCTGGGAACAGCGCCCTTATTTATTTAAGTTTCCTAACTACCGGCCGATTACAGGTAGTGAGTCATTTATGTATCAAAACATCACACTGTCGCCATTAATATCGGCTACAGGAAACGTTGAATACATCAGTATGATGATTTACGACATGACAGATGTTGCGGTGGGTAAAAAGCAACTTGAAGCCATACAAGTGCATATGACGGAAGCACAAGAGCGTAATCAGCTCGCCCGCTAATATTTACTTTTATCGCCACAAGTACTTGCGAACCACCCCCATTTTTTATTCGAGCTAATCAACACGTGGCCACAGTTGCACGTGTTGCCGGAGTCACTATGCGAACGTTTTTCCAGTTTCTATTCTCACCCCAACTATTGCCATTAGAGGAGAAAGCAAACGCTGTCTCTTCCACAAAGCATTTCATTTTAGTCGCTACGGTGTTTGCGTTAGCTGCGTGTGGTGGCGGAGGCGGTGATTCAGATGGCGGTAGTGGCTCTAGTAACAGTGACTTAGTGATTAACGCCGGTGACGATGCAACGGTGACCGAGGGCGCAAGTTATTCCTTGAGTGCGGTAGTGAGTGGTGGGAATGAAGAATATACTTATCGCTGGTCGGCATCGCCTTCACTGACTATCACCAACGAAGACACTAGCGATTCTGCTGCTAGTTTTGAAGCACCAAGCGTATCAAGTGCCACTGAATATACTATTACCGTAACGGTTAACGACACGGGGGGCAACGAAGCCAGTGACTTGACCATTATAACCGTGGTGCCGATTAATATTGCACCAGAAGCAGTTATTGATGTGCCCGAGTGGGATGGTTTAGACGCAAATAATTTCCCTGGCGGCGTAGAAGTTATTTTTGACGGCAGTAGCAGTACCGATGACGACGCTGCAGACGAGAGCGCGTCCATCTCTGATTACAGCTGGACGCAAACCGATGGTACTAACGTTATTACGGGGGAAGAAACCAATTTATCAACTCTTACCATAGTGACGCCTATTGCAAATGATGCGCAGACCTTGAGTTTCGAACTAACTGTAACCGACAGTGAAGGCACCACCGACACAGAATCTGTGACTATTTTTGTTCAGTCGGAGTCAGATACGCTTCCCGTCGTTGACGCAGGTTCCTCACAAGGCGTATTCAGCGGTGAAACGATTGTACTAGATGGCGATGCCAGCACCAGTATTCCAAGCGCATTACCCCTGACCTACGATTGGGAGCGCAGCAATAACGTCTCTTCAATAACCTTACCTGCTAATGCGGCAGATGCAGCTACCTTAAGCCAAAACGTAGACATACAAGCAATCGATGATGAAGATGACTTATCGACGTTTGCTATCGCGCCTGCGGTAACTGAATATACTGTAGTGGCTTACACATTAACCGTGACCGATGCCAACGGTAATCAAGTAGAAGATACAATTAATGTGGGTGTACGCCCCATGCCGACTCCTTTAATGAATGATACTGGCGTGTTGCAGCAAGCAACTGATAATGCGCTGACTGAAGCGCAACAAAACGAGTGGCCGGGTCAAGATGGTCAACGAGGCGCTGATATTGTTGAACAAAATGGATTAATTGAGAAAGCCGGACGAGGTAAAGCGGGCTTCGATTATACCCGCTTAAATGCCAATGGTGATGAACAGGATGCCAGTGCAGATACGTGGTCATGCGTACGCGACAACGTAACGGGCTTAGTGTGGGAAGTTAAAACCGACGACGGTACACTGCAAGATAAAGACTACACTTATTCATGGTATAGCGACGATGTTAATGGCGGCTATGAAGGTGATTTAAGCGGCAGCGACACGGTTTGTTCACTGACCAACTGCAACACACAAGCTTATGTGACAGCACTAAACGCTCAAGGATTATGCGGTTTTTACGATTGGCGTATGCCCACGCACCAAGAGCTTTTCTCGCTTATGCATTTAGGTATCTCTGATAGTATGACCATTGATGAAGACTACTTTCCGTATACTGGCGTACTTTCGGCAAACCCAGTGTGGTACTGGACTTCTGTACCTAGCGCCGACGGTGTAAACAGCGACGATGCACAAAATGCATGGGCGCTGGATTTCGATTCTGGGGTAGATAACTTCTTAAATAAATCCTCGGCGGCAAAAGTACGCTTAGTAAGAGCGGGGAGATAATCATGAAAACATTTGCACCTTTATTAGCACCGATAGCAGCATCATTGATGTTAATTTCTACGACTCTTTCGGCACAAACCTGTTTGTCCGATGGGCTTGAAACCACACCTGATGAAGACTTTACCACTATTACCAGTAGTACGGTGTTGCATGAGCCTACCGACTTGGTGTGGGAGCGGTGTGCAGAAGGGCAAACATGGGATGGGTCTACCTGTGATGGCGAAGCCGTGAAGTACACATGGCAGCAAGCATTGAAGTTAGCGCAAGCGGCCAGTGATGAAGACTTATTAGGTTGGCGACTTCCTAATGTTAAGGAACTTGCCACCATTGTTGAGCGTGACTGCGTACGCCCCGCTGTAAATAGCACCATGTTCCCAGAAACGCCGCCAGATGACTTTTGGACATCTACCCCTTCGGTTGATGACCCCGATAGGGCGTGGGTAGTGGCTTTCTTCAATGCGAGCCATTCAATTAAAGAGAAAGATCGCTTTATTTACGTAAGATTGGTGCGAACGTACACAAACGATTAGCGAATATGCACCAATCTTCAATTTATACTTTAGGCTAATGCTAAGGTTGTATGGTAGGAAATATGAAAGCGCGCACTTATAATGCGCGCTTTTCTTATTGCTAGCAGGCATCCATGTTGACCTTGATACTTCACCCTGATTTTTCGCAGTTTAGACTCATGTCGCCTTCCTATTTGCGTGTAAGCTAGCCACAATACTCCCATGAAATATTTTGAACGCCTTTTACTAGGTATTGTAAGCACATTGCTATTTGCTGGATGGATTAAACCAGCCTCGGCAGAAATCTCGTGCAACATTGATTTTGCGTATGGCTTAGCGGTTAACGACACTCAACTTCGCGTTATGGAAAAGTCTCGCACGCGGGTGCAAATTAACGATCAAACTCAACTTTTTATCGATGGTCGTTGGCAAACCCTTACCGCTGAGCAAAGCGAGTGGTTAGGAGAGTATGCGCATGGCCTACATTATGTGGTGCCTAAAATGATTGTTCTAGCCACTGAAGGGGTAGACCTGGCAGTAGATACTATTGAAAGTGTTTACTTGGGTTTAGTAGGAAGCGACCACGATAGCTACGAGCGCTTAAATAGCGCCATGAAGCGAGTGAAAGTAAGAGTTAAAGATAAGTTTAGGCACGCCAGTAATCACTATTTCATTGGCCCAGGATCGTTAGAAAGTGTGGATGATTTTGTTGATAGTGAAATTGAAGCCCAATTGGAAGAGGCTATTTCCACCTCGGTAGGTGGCATCTTGTCGGCGATTAGCGGGATCAATACCAATAGTGATGAAGTGAACAGCGAGAAAGTGGCTGAAATTACCCGTCAGTTAGGCACGGTAGGCGAACAGCTTGAAAGAGATATGAACAGCAAAGCGACCAGCCTGCGGAATAAAGCAGAGTGGATTTGTAACAAGCTAAAACGCTTAGATGTTGCAGAAGAAAAGCTTCGCGCTTCAATACCCGCACTGCAACCGTATAATCTCATTATTTCCCACTCCCCAGAGGAAACGGAATAGCGGATAGCCTCGCACTAAGCGTGGCCAATCCAGTCTAGTCTCAAGCTATACAAAACATGACAGTAAAGTGTTCAGGTAACGTCTGCCTTTAGCGGTGACCTGCCAATGGGTATCGGTGATATCCAGCAGCCCTTGTGCCTGTGCATCATCCAATGCATCTTGATATTCTTTCGTTAATTCAACACCGGTTAATGCAGGGTAATCCTCAATAGGGCAGGGCTCTACCAACCTAAAGCGGTTCATGAAGAATTCAAAAGGTAAGTCTTCTGCAGGTACTTGAGTTTCAGTATCTAAATAAGGACGGCTTATTTCCATATAGCCACGAGGGTGCTTAATTTTAACCGTACGCGTAATCGTGCCCGTGGGGATATCTGTAATTTTTCCGTGTGCACCGCAGCCTATTCCTAAGTAATCCCCAAAGCGCCAGTAGTTAAGGTTATGCTGGCACTGATGCCCCGCTTTTGCATAAGCAGAAATCTCATATTGCTCGTACCCAGCAGCTTTTAAACGGGCATGCCCCTGTTCTTGAATGTCCCATAAAATATCATCATCGGGTAACTCAGGCGGACGTGAATAAAAGGGTGTATTGGGTTCAATCGTTAGCTGATACCACGACAAATGATAGGGTGACAACGCCAGTGCTTTGTCTACATCAGACATGGCATTTTCAACACTTTGCTCAGGCAAACCGTGCATTAAATCAAGGTTAAATGTAGGTAGCCCAGCGCTGTGTGCCTGATTAATCGCTTCTATCGCTTGGGTATCGTCATGAATGCGGCCAAGTACCTTTAAGTGGGCTGGCTGAAAGCTTTGTATACCTACTGAAATGCGGTTGATACCCGCTTGATAGAAGCCAGCGAAACGGCCACTTTCCACCGTGCCAGGGTTGGCTTCCATAGTGATTTCGGCATTATCAGCCAAGTTCACGCGCGTGCGGATACCTTTGATTAAGTCGCTAATCGCCTCGGCTGAAAATAAGCTCGGTGTGCCACCGCCTATGAAAATAGTTTCAACGGTCCTATCGCCTATGCGCTTAGCATCTATTGCTAAGTCATCAAGCAGATGAGCGACATACTCTTTTTCGGGCAATGCCGACTTTAAGCCGTGTGAATTAAAATCGCAATATGGGCATTTTTGTACGCACCAAGGAATATGCACATACAAACTTAGTGGAGGATTACGCAAAGGTGTTTCTCATCGTTTCTAATAATATAGCCAGTGCGTTTCCGCGGTGACTAATACGGTTCTTTTCAGTTTTATCTAACTGTGCGGCAGTGCAGTTGTGAGATGGCACGTTGAATACTGGGTCGTATCCAAAGCCGCCGTAACCTTCACGAGATTTAAGAATTTCACCTTGCCATTTGCCTTGGCTAACGAGTGGCACAGGGTCACCTGCGTGGCGCATAAAAACCAATGTGCAAAAGAAGTGGGCTTTGCGATTGTCAGAACCTGCTAACTCACTTAAAAGCTTGTCGATATTGTCGCTGTCGGTAGCATCCTCGCCAGCAAAGCGTGCTGAATAAATACCAGGTGCGCCGCCAAGGGCATCAACCACTAAGCCGGAATCGTCAGCAATAGCCGGTAAACCGGTTACCTTGGCAGCATGTCGCGCTTTAATAATGGCATTCTCAACAAAGGTAGTGCCTGTTTCAGGTACGTCTTCTACGCCCAATTCTTTTTGCGCAATAACATCTACACCGTACTCAGCAAACAAGCTGGTGAATTCACGCACCTTGCCCTGATTACCAGACGCGAGCACTATCTTTTGAGGAAAAGTCATAAAAATACCTTAACAAATTTAATTCAGTTTTAGCTGGCGCTGGCTAAGCTAAGCAGGAGACCTAACTACCCCGTAACCACGCGGTGAATACATCCCTGTACGCCCTTCTTTTGCATGTAGGCCGCATCCATGCGGCAGAGGGGTTACTGTGCAGTTAGTTCTCCTACTTGCTAGCCTGTGTCGCTAATATTGCAGTTTTAATCGCGATTTATTTAATAGCTTGTGTAGCAGATTAAGAGCAACTTAATAAGACACCGTTTTTAAAAAACTTTGAATGGCTAAAGGTGGTTTATACCTGCCGGTTTCGCAGATTGCCCTGAATTGGGAGAAAGCTTGCGCAGCCAATACACCTGATTGGCCGCGCTAACCGTGCCATCGCTAACCGTGCCATCGCCAACCTCGTCATCAACTAGCACGCAAATGGCCGCATCACTTATCCCCGCGTCAGGTTATCGCGTTAGCGCTTCTTCGTGCGATTCTTAATTTTTGGTTTCGCTTTGGACTTGGCTTTTGCTTTGTCTTTCGCCGTTAGCTTTTTCTTTCTTGGGCCAATTTTGGGGGCTTTATTTTGCGGACGAAGTTCAGCGATAACTCGGGCTTTGATTGGTTCTTCGGTGTAGCGCGCTGCTTTGGTGATAAATTCAAAGTCGTGGGCTTCTATCAAAGATATCGCAGTGCCTTTGGCGCCAGCACGGCCGGTACGTCCAATTCGGTGAACATAAACGTCGGCTTTACGTGGCATATCGAAGTTAATAACATGGCTAACTTCAGGTACATCAATGCCTCGCGCGGCAACGTCGGTAGCTAAGAGCACCGGCACTTCGCCACTTTTAAAGCGCGTTAAGGCAGCCATACGTTTATCTTGTGGCATTTCGCCTTGTAACCAGCACACCATAATATCTTGCGATGCTAAATAGTCTTTAAGCATTTGCAGGCGTTCACGGGTTTTAACGAATACAACCGTGGTAGTCGCTTGTTCTTTTAATATATGAACGAGCAATGCCTTTTTATGGTTTAAGTCATCAGCTAAGTGATACCACTGGTGAATTTTGTTCTTTTCTTTGCGTGATGGAAAGGCTTCAATCACTTCAGGATTTTGTAGAATGTCTTTGGCAAACTGACTTACACCGCCGCCTTCCAATGTGGCAGAAAATAGCATGTTCTGTTTGCGCCAGCGTGCTTCACTCGCAATCTGGTTCACAATAGTGCGGAAACCCATGTCTAGCATGCGATCGGCTTCATCAAGAATAAGGCACTCGATGTCTCGACAATCGGCCATTTCATTTTGAATATGCTCGAATAGACGCCCTGGTGTCGCCACCAAAATATCGATGCTTTGGCTAAGGGTTTCTCTGTCGGTACCGTAGTTAATGCCACCGGTGATCACACCGCTAACAATGTCAGTGTGCTTGGTTAACTCAACAGCTTGTTCATACACCTGCAGCGCGAGTTCGCGGGTAGGGGTAAGAATAAGAATACGGGTTGAACCGGGTTGTTTACGCGGGTAGTCGAGTAAAAACTGACAAACCGGTAACAAGAACGCAGCGGTTTTACCCGTGCCAGTAGGCGCAGACGCTAAAATGTCGCGTCCGTCCATTGCATGAGGGATAACCAAAGATTGTACGCTGGTGGGGCTCTCGTAGCCCATATCCGCCACCGCGTGGCAGAGTTCTTCGTCTAATTCGAGATCTTCGAAAGTCATAGTATAAAAACGCTCATATTGAATGGGGCGTATTGTAGCATTTATGGTACAAAACGTAGAAAAAAAACACGTAATAGGTAATTTACCGATGTGTTTTGTGTGAGCTCTTTATAAAAGCTCATTTTTAAAACGCACTTGCCAGTGCGCCTTATCAAAGTAGTGCGCTTATTTTTTCCAATTTAGCGTTGTTTAGTGCTTCACGAATTTCTGGGCCTTTAAATCCTTGAGCAATAATGTGCTGAACATCCACGGCATTGGCTGCCACTAAGGCTTGAGTTATCAACGCTTCGCGCTCTGGCCAATGTAATGAACTCATAGTGCCGGCCTGCGCTGAATCAGAGGGGTGCATTGCAATTGGTTGCAGGGCATTAAGAAAAAGCCTAAAGCGCTCAGGTCGTCGCCATGCATCGGTTTTATTAAACACTGTTAACAGCGTGTCGGCGTCTAGTTTGTCGCAATTAAGAAGTGATGTTTTATGCGCGCATACCATTTCAGCAATGTCGCTTACCGTATTTTGCACTTTTAATCGTTTACACAGTTGCTGAACGTCATTGAGTGATAAGCCTGAACAAAGCGCTGCAAAACGAACTTCTATTGGCGCAGACGGACTGGCGTCTTGTTCTTGTGGTTGAGAGTGCGTTTGCCTTTGAATTTGTTTGAGCGCTTGAATGCCAGTATTAAAAGCGCTTTCAGACTGACTAAGTTCTGCAAACCAGTCGTCTAAGCCGTTGCACGCTTTTAAGGTTTTGAAAAATACCTCGGGCGTGGCTTCAAGTAAACTTCGCTTGGTTTCTTGCCATACTCTTTCTGCACTTAGGCTAGTTAATTCACCAGACTTGGCCATGTCGGTCATCAGGCTTAGGGTTTCTTCAGCAATGGTGAATCCTAAGTAGGCATAGCGGGTGGCGAAACGGGCAACGCGAAATACCCGCAGAGGGTCTTCACTGAACGCTTCAGAAACATGACGAAGTACTTTATTTTGTAAATCTTGTTGGCCATGATAAGGATCGATAAGTTCGCCGTCTTGATCTCGGGCAATGGCATTTACCGTTAAGTCCCGGCGTTTTAAATCCTCTTCCAACGTAACCGAGGTAGAAGCGTCGCACTCAAAGCCTGTATAACCGCTTCCCATTTTACGTTCGGTACGGGCAAGTGCGTATTCTTCTGAGGTTTTGGGGTGTAAAAATACAGGAAAGTCTTTACCGACTTGAGTGAAGCCTTTAGCTAGCATTTGCGCTGGTGTTGCTCCTACCACAACATAATCTCGTTCGGTAACGGTTCTTCCCAAAAGGGTGTCGCGTACCGCGCCGCCAACTAAATAAACCTGCATGTAACCTCTATTTTAAAATTTAACTCAGCCAATAGTTATTATTACAGAAGCAGATTGTATAAGCACACTTTGACTTCTGTTCACGCTCTGGTAGTTTAAATCGCGTTTTCAACTTCAACAGCGAATACCATGTATTTGAATTACTTTGGGTTAAGCGATAATCCGTTTTCAATCGCACCAAACCCCGATTACCTCTATATGAGCCCGCGGCACAAAGAGGCGTTAGCTCACCTTACTTTTGGGCTAAGTGAAAGTGGCGGTTTTGTTATGCTTACCGGCGAGGTAGGTACAGGGAAAACCACGGTTTCTCGTAAGTTATTGCAACAATTGCCGGATAACACCCAAGTAGCAATGATACTAAACCCAACGCTTTCTGCGCTGGAGTTGCTCGCCACGGTATGCGATGAACTTGGTTTACCGTACCAAGAAGAGAAAGCCAGCTTAAAATACTTCACCGATTTGATTTTATCTAAATTGGCAGAAAATCACCAACAGGGCATGAATACGGTGTTGATGGTTGATGAAGCGCAACATTTATTGCCTGAAGTGTTGGAGCAGTTGCGGTTACTCACGAATCTAGAAACCAACCGCGAAAAATTACTAAAAGTGGTATTAATTGGTCAGCCTGAATTACAGCAACTATTGAAGCGTAACGAGCTAAGACAGCTCGCTCAGCGTATTACTGCGCGCTATCATTTACTGCCCCTTACCGCCCCAGAAGTTAGTGCTTACATAGCGCATAGGCTTAGTGTGGCACACGGTGATGTGAGTATTTTTAGCAAATCTACTTTGCGGGCAGTGCATCAAATAACCGGTGGTATTCCAAGAGTTATAAACTTGCTTTGCGATAGGGCATTAACGCTTTCTTTCACCAAACAACATGCCGTAGTGCAAAAGCCTATTTTCCTTGCTGCGGCACAGCAAATTCTTGGTGAAGATGTGGTCAGCCAGCGTATACAGGGTAACCGTAAATGGTGGCTTGCTAGCGCATTTGTAGTGGCTGTGTTTTGTGGCTATGGCCTAGGGAGTTTATATGTCTAACATTCTTAGTATTAGTGACCTAAAGCCCGGCATGGTGATTGTTAGAATTACGCAACAGAATGGCCCGGTTAAAATTCGAAAATCCGGCCTGGTCTCCAGTGATGCTATGGTGGAAGGCTTAGCAGAAATGGGGGTTCAGGAAATAGAAATAGATCCCGATCAAACCGTAGAGATTGCGCCTGCAGCGACCGCTGGCGTCGGACATCGAACGCAAACCCAAGCGCTATTACGTGGCCAGCACGATACCAGCGCAAAGTTCGACAAAACGCTATCTGACCAATTTAATCGCAGTTTGTTTTTGCCTACCGTGCAAGGGCTGCCTTCCATGTGGAAGGTATATGGTAAAGAGCTGGCGACTTACTCAGCGATTGTTGCAGGTGGTTTATGCTTAGGGTTTCTGATTGCCACGCGAGGGGAGTGGTGGCCTACCGTTACTGCGTCGGTTGTGGAATCTATTCGACCTGAAGCTCCAAACACCATTGGCATCTCGGAGCAAGGCTCCCAAGCGCTTGCACAAGCCCCTTCACAGTTACCTGCGCAAGTGAACTCTCAAGGCAGCGAACAAGGGGCTGAACAAACAACAGCGCCTGAAACTACGCCACTAATGGTGCTCAATGCATCTGAACAAGTATCAACCACTAGCGATAATTCACCTTCTGAAAATATCGCTTCGCAAGAAAATGGTTCAGATCGCATAGCGCAAGCCGCTAATACCAACCCAAATTCGCAGTCAGTGCCAAGCCAAGCACGGACGGAAAACCCATCACGGACGGAAAATCAGACGCGGTCGGGAAATCAAAATGACGCTTATGATACCCTCGACTTAGCCGCGGCTGAGGAAGAAGGGCGGGTGCTTAATTCTCAAGGTAACCAAGATGACAACAAGATTGAAGTATCGCCAGAACTGTTAGCGCGTTTTAATCAAGCGGTGGCAGCGCTTGATACTCAAGCTGAGAACAATGATTTTGAGCCGGAAACGAAAGTGACGGTACGAGATAATATTCAGCGTGTTGATCAGTTGCCTGTACGGCTATTAACGCGGTTGCCCTCTATGAATTTCAGTGCGCATATGTACGCATCACGACCAGATGATCGTTGGGTGCGAGTGAATGGCATACAAATGAGTGAGGGTGATTGGATTGACGATAAAGTGCAAATTGTCAATATTGAAGCGCAGCAAGTGGTGCTAGGTTTTGAAGAAGAACTCTTCACCATGGCGGCGCTTACTGACTGGTAGTAAAGGCGCTAGGTATTGGGTATTGAAGTGAATGTTAATACCCTTGGCTTATAGTCAGGGTGCTCATTAGTCTGGCGCTTGATTTACCAATACGTCTTGAAAGAAATTCGACAAGTTCACGTTGAAATCATCGGGCCGCACGCCCGAAACAATTTCATCGTCATTATCACTTAAATCTAACCGAGTAATATCATCATATTGCTGGGATGGAACGCTATAAAATGTCATTACAATGGGACTCATCGTACTAAGTGGGTTTTGTTGGCTGACAATGGCAAGTTTCCCACTTTTTAGCCTAACAATTGAGCCTACAGGGTGCACTCCCATGCATGTGACAAATTGGCTAACCAAGGCTTGATCGAGGCTCTTATCTTCCGTTAGTCGTTTGAGGGCCTGGGTGGGGCTGATACTTTCTTTGTGGGGACGATTGGACACCATAGCATCGTAGGTATCAATAATACCTGCAACGCGCGCAAATTCTGAAATTTCCATGTCTTTGAGTGCTTTAGGGTAGCCACTGCCGTCTATGCGTTCGTGATGTTGCGCAATAATCGATAACACTAAATCCGAAATATCACCGCACTGCTCCACAAGCTCAACACCAATATCAACATGGGTTTTCATCACTTCCCAATCTGCCGCTGACAAGTCTTGAGCACTGTTATGAACATCCATAGGTAACGACGACATGCCAACGTCCATTAACAATGCCCCTAGACTCGCTTGGTCTATGGTTTCTCTGTCATAGCCAAGAAACTGGGTAAACATGCCCATTAAAATACTACAGTTGATAGAGTGTTCTAGCAGGTAAGCGTTATTGTTTTTTATCAGGGTTAAGCAGGACAGGGCGTCCTTGTTATCAAATATACTATCGATAAGGCTCTGAGCTAGTTCTTTCACTAATTTCAAGTCATTTACCGCACCACGATTAAGTGCAGATAAAAAGCCGTTTTGTATATTTACCGCATCAAAGTAAAGCCCATTAGCTTCTTTCATTGCGTTTCTTGTAAGGCTATTAGGGGCTGGCGACTGCTCTTCTTTTACATCAGTAGACGCTTGAACGATTGTTTCTGATGTGGGAAGGGGAGCTGAGTCGGATGCTGGTTCGTGATTAAGAGACTTCTCGAAGTCTACTTGAACAATCTGTATCCCGCGAGATTTTAAGGTGTTGATGACCGTTTGATGTTTTACAAGGCCCTTTGAACGCATCCGTAAGCTGCCAGTTTGTTTAAGTACTTGGTTGATGTACATCCCTGGTTTGAGATCATCAATAGGTACTGCTTTCAGCATAAAGACTCCATTCAATTTTTTGAGCGATGTTAATTACTTACTAAAGTTAGGCGAAGTACGAGTACTTCGCCATCACTACGGCGCAAAATTCCACTGAACGATACTAAAGTTTAAACTTTGCGTTTAAGCGCTAGTATTTTACAGCCAGTAATTAAACCCAAGCAGGTTGCTTCGCTTCGTAAGCCGAAATTTTGTCGGTAAGCTCAAGCGTTTGGCCAATTGTATCTAACCCTTTTAGCAAGTTAGTTTTATGGTGATCCGCAATGTCGAAGCTAAAGCTATTCTCACCAAAAGTTACAGTTTGCTCTGGTAAGTTAACCGTAATTTCTAGCGCTGGATTGGCTTCTACTGCTGCAAATAGCGCGTCCATTTCACTGCTGGCAAGCGCAACTGGCAACAATTGGTTGTTAATGCAGTTGCCGTAAAATATATCAGCATAGCTGGTGGCAATAATGGTTTTAAAACCAAAATCGTTCAGCGACCATGGCGCATGTTCACGGCTAGAACCACAACCGAAGTTTTCTCTGGTAAGTAGAATACTTGCACCGGCAAACTCAGGTTTGTTCAATGAGAACTCAGGGTTAGGTACTTTTTCTTCTAAATCCAAATAACGCCAATCGTGGAACAAGTGCTTTCCATAGCCCGCACGGGTTACACCAGTTAGAAACTGCTTAGGAATAATTTGGTCGGTATCTACGTTAGCTTGGTCTAGCGGTACCGCTGTACCTGTATGCGCGGTAAAACCTTGTGTTGTATCAGACATTATTTACTCCTGAAAATCTCTAACGTCGGCGAAACGGCCCGTAATAGCGGCTGCAGCTGCCATCGCTGGGCTAACCAAGTGGGTGCGTGCACCACGGCCTTGGCGGCCTTCAAAGTTTCGGTTACTGGTTGATGCGCAGCGATCGCCAGCCACCAGTTTATCGTCGTTCATACCCAAGCACATAGAGCAGCCCGGCAAGCGCCACTCAAAGCCAGCATCGGTAAAAATTTTATCTAACCCTTCAGCTTCCGCTTGTTTTTTCACATGACCTGAACCCGGAACCACAATGGCGGTAACCGAATCGACCACTTTGCCGTTTTTAGCAATATGGGCAGCTGCACGTAAATCTTCAATCCGACCATTAGTACAAGAACCGATAAACACATGGTTTACGGCAACATCGGCAAGTTTATCGCCTGCTGATAATCCCATATAGCCCAAGGCTTTTTTGGCACTTTCTTTTTCGATAGGATCAGAGAAATCATCTGGGCCCGGCACGGGTGCATCAACACCAATAACTTGGCCTGGGTTTGTGCCCCAAGTAACCTGAGGTGCAATGTCAGCCGCTTCAAGTTCTACTACTGTGTCAAAGCTTGCGCCTTCTTCAGTGTAAAGGGTTTTCCAATAGGCTACTGCGTCTTCCCAGTCTTGGCCCTTCGGCGCATATTCACGGCCTTTAAGGTATTCAAAAGTAGTGTCATCTGGTGCAATTAAGCCTGCTTTAGCACCGGCTTCGATACTCATGTTACACACGGTCATGCGCTCTTCCATGGTTAAACCGGAAATAGCTTCACCCGCGTATTCAATAACGTGCCCCGTTGCGCCTGCGTGACCAATTCTACCAATGATGGCAAGAATAATGTCTTTCGCAGTAATACCAACAGGAAGCGTACCATTTACCTTAATAAGCATGCTTTTCGCACGGCTTTGCTTAAGGGTTTGAGTTGCTAATACGTGCTCAACTTGAGACGTACCAATACCAAATGCTAGGGCACCGAATGCGCCATGGGTGGCAGTGTGTGAATCGCCACATACTACTGTCATGCCCGGTTGAATCAGGCCTAGTTCAGGGCCCATAACATGCACAATACCCTGCTTTTGATGGCCAACAGGGTACAGCTGAATACCGTGTTGTTCACAGTTATTCGCAAGGGTGTGAAGTTGAAGCGCATTTTGCGGGCCGCATGCATCTATCGCCAACGAGCGAGTAGAAATACTGTGATCCATGGTACCAACAGTGCGCTCAGGGCAACGTACTTTACGGCCTTTTTCATTTAAGCCAGCAAAAGCCTGAGGCGAAGTTACTTCGTGTATAAGGTGGCGATCGATATAAATTAAGCTGTCTTCGCCCAATTGATCGATAATATGTGCTTGCCACACTTTGTCGTATAAGGTCTTGGCCATGGTGTTAATTACTCCTGCGCCATTAATTGTTTTACTATTTCATCACCTACTTGTGAGGTGGTAGATGCGTTCTCTCGCTTATCATCAGGAAGGAGTTCGCCTGTAAGAACCCCCGCTTCTAATGTGGCAATAACCGCTTTTTCGATAGCGTCGGCAGCATCAGTTAGGTTCATACTGAAACGCAACATCATGGCGGCAGAAAGCACCTGTGCAATTGGGTTGGCAATACCTAAACCTGCTATGTCAGGTGCAGAACCACCCGCTGGCTCGTATAAACCAAAGCCATCTTCATTCATACTAGCAGAAGCCAATAAGCCCATAGAGCCTGTCATCATGGCACATTCGTCAGAAACGATGTCGCCGAATAAGTTTGAACACAGCATTACATCAAACTGCGCTGGGTTCTTCATGATTTGCATTGTCGCGTTATCAATGTAGATGTGGTCAAGCTCTACATCAGGGTAGTCTTTTGCCACTTCTTCAGTCACTTCGCGCCATAAGCGGCTGGTCAGTAATACATTGGCTTTATCGACTGAAGTTACTTTACCACGACGTTTCTGTGCAGCTTCAAAAGCGGCAACTGCAATACGGCGAATTTCGCGTTTGCTGTAACGCATAGTGTCATAAGCAAACTCTTCTTCGCCTTCACCTTCGCGACCCTTGGGCTGGCCAAAGTAAATGCCGCTGGTAAGTTCACGAACCACCAACACATCTACACCCGATTTAGCAATGTCTTCACGCAGTGGAGACAAGGCTTCTAACCCAGGATAAATGCGGGCAGGGCGTAAGTTACTGAATAAATCAAAATGACTACGCAGTGTTAGTAACGCAGCGCGCTCTGGGCGCTGTTCTAACGGTAAGGTGTCCCACTTAGGGCCGCCAATACTACCAAATAAAATGGCATCGGCTTGCTCACAACCTAACAAGGTTTTTGAGGGCAGGGCTTCACCTTCAGTATCGATAGCATAACCACCTACAGGGTAGGCTGTGCGGTTAAATGCTACGTTGAATTTCTTTTCTACCGCATCTAAGACCTTGTTAGCCTCTTGCATTACTTCTGGGCCTATACCGTCTCCGGCTAATACGGCAATTGAGAACTGGCTCATTTAAACTCCTGCAACGCGTTCTTGTTGATTTTTCTGCTGGTCAATTTGATCAGCTAAATAAGTGTTGTTTAGTACGAAAATAAGGGCTTTAACACCAGCTTCAACAATATCGGTGGCAAGACCAATGCCGTGGAAACGACGCCCTTTATAAGTGGCGATTACACTTACTTGTGCTAGGGCATCGGCCCCTTCGCCTTTTGAATCTAATTTGAAGTCTACAACTTCAACATCTTCATGGCCCAAGATGGCTCTAATCGCATTGTATGCTGCATCAACAGGGCCGTTACCAATACTAGATTGGATAATCTCTTCTTCACCTACCTTCAGTTTAACCGTAGCGCTTGGAATGATTTCTCTTCCTGACGTTGCTTGAAGGTTCATCAATTGATAGTGAGCGTGGTCGTGCTTTTGCTTATCGAAGAATAATAAAGCTTCTAAGTCGTAGTCATAAACTTGACCTTTCTTATCAGCCAACTTCAAGAAGGCGTCGTAAACCGCTTCTAAGTCGTAATCTTCTACCTTGTAACCCAATTCAGTTAAGCGATGCTTAATCACATGGCGTCCTGAACGAGAGGTTAAGTTTAGGTTGTTTTTATTAATACCTACACTTTCCGGTGTCATGATCTCATAGGTATTTTGCGCTTTTAATACACCGTCTTGGTGAATGCCCGATGAGTGACTAAATGCGTTCGCACCTACAATGGCCTTATTCGCTTGAACGGGCATGTTACACAATTGGCTAACCAACTTAGAAGTACGCGAAATTTCTTGCGAATTGATGTTGGTGTTAATACCCAACATGGCTTGACGGGTTTGCAAAATCATTGCAATTTCTTCAAGGGACGCATTACCCGCACGTTCACCAATACCGTTAATAGTACATTCAACTTGGCGTGCACCTTGTTCTACAGCGGCTAACGAGTTAGCTACTGCTAAGCCCAAATCGTTGTGGCAATGCACAGAGATAATGGCTTTATCGATATTTGGAACGCGGTTAAACAACTGCTGAATAATGCCGCCGAATTCTGTTGGCGTTGTGTAACCTACCGTATCGGGAATATTCACCGTGGTAGCGCCGGCATTGATGGCGGCTTCTACCATACGGCATAAATAGTCTATGTGAGTACGGCCAGCATCTTCACATGAAAATTCAACGTCATCAGTGTATTTGCGAGCATGTTTAACTGCTGCAACTGCCATATCTACTACTTCATCGTGAGATTTACGTAATTTCGCGCCTACGTGAATTTCTGATGTAGCAATGAAAGTGTGAATTCTAAATTGCTCAGCCACACTAAGTGCCTGTCCGCAGGCATCAATATCGCCTGCCAATGCACGAGATAAACCACAAACTACAGAGTTCTTAACTTCTTTTGCGATCATTTGAACCGAGCGGAAATCACCAGGCGATGAAACAGGAAAACCTGCTTCAATGATATCAACACCTAAACGTTCGAGTGCTAGAGCGATCTGCAGCTTTTCTTTGGCACTTAAGCTTGCAGGTAAGGCCTGCTCACCGTCTCGCAATGTGGTATCAAAGATTTTCACTTGATTTGTCATAACGCTCTCTCGTTTATAAAAGTTAAAAAAAAACCCGTGCTAAGCACGGGTTTCTGTGTAATTAATCGCTGGTCGCAATCTACCCGTGCAGTCTTGCTGCCATAAGGAGTAGAGTTAGAAGAAAGCGATTGCGCATCATTTGCGTATTTTCTTTGCCGACCAGTTGATAGCGACAATGTACCGATCCACGCCTTTAAGGTCAACCTTTGATTCTAATAATGCGTATAAATTTTGGTTATAAATAATGGTTTTTTGAAAATAGGGTTTTTATCCTACTTTTTGTTGTAATTTAACACTTTCATTTCACCTGCTTTGAATCCAGTGGGTAAAAAGCGGGTCGTTAGGATGTATATACTAATTTCATCAAATTGGTGAAGCGCTGGTATTGCCTATTCAATTAGCCAAATTGCGATGGAACAGCGAAATTTGCTGCTTAATCAAGGCGTATTGTTTTAGTGATTTTGATAGGGTAAATCACTTACTATCTTCTTGAGAGCAAAATGATGAAGCGCGCTATTTTTTCTTTAGGTTATTCGTTTCTTATCTTCACGTTTTCAACCATTGTTTTTGCAAAACCCTTTTCGAAAAATCTAACCGACTTCGAGTATCCCTTTGATGTTCACACTTTGACATTTGAATCTCAAGGGCGGGGATTGAACATGGCATACATGTATTTGCCGGCAGAAGAAGGGCAACCAACAGTACTGTTGTTGCATGGTAAGAACTTTGCCAGTAGTTATTGGGAAACGACAGCTAATTGGCTACACAATCAAGGATATGGGGTGGTTATTCCTGACCAAATTGGCTTTGGCAAATCAGATAAGCCGGTTAATTATCAATACAGCTTTGCAGCATTAGCGAATAATACCAAAGATTTGCTCACCTCTTTGAATCTAGACGATGTGATTGTGACAGGTCATTCAATGGGCGGCATGGTGGCATCGCGATTTGCACTGCTTTTCCCTGAAATGACGAGCAAATTGATATTAATCAACCCTATAGGGTTAGAGAATTATCTGCATTATGTTGAGTACAAAGATGTGGAATTTTTCTATCAAAATGAACTGAAAAAAACGCCTGAAGATATCGTTAATTATCAAAAGAAAAACTATTACGATGGTGATTTGAATAGTACCTATGCGGAACATGCTAGTTTTCTAACAGGGTGGATTGAAGGTGATGATTGGCCTCAGCTAGCCAAAGTGAGTGCGTTAACCTACGACATGATATTTACTCAACCGGTTATCGAAGAATTCGATAATTTACAAATACCTGTCACCTTAATTTTAGGTACACGGGATAGAACCGGACCTGGGCGAGGTTGGAAAAAAGAGGGCGTTACGCGAGAGTTAGGTCGTTACGATAAACTTGGCGCTGAAGTTAAAGCCCGCAACACTGCCATAACGGTGAAAGAGCTTGACGGTTTGGGGCACTTACCACACGTTGAAGCCTTTTCTCGCTTTATAAAGCGCTACGAAGAAGCGTTGGATTAAATACCGACACTGTGCAGGGAAGTATGTATCAAGGTAATCATTGCGTTGTTGTTAAAGCCTGCCATAGGTGTGCCTTAAATAAGAACTCGGCTTAACCTTTCAGGGTGAAATTTTTCCAGTTTATGTGAGTAGACAGACGCATTTCTCGCAATGAAAGTGCTCGAGGTGCTCCCTTCGATTTATGTCGCCACATATGTCCGCTGCACGCAGATGCCATAATTGCCGTCGTAGGTTTTAGAAGTTGCCGTTTTAATACCGCATTTGCGTCGGTGAAGCAGGGAGTGTCTTTTTCTGGGGTGTACTGATTGGTTTCAATCTCACTATGCGCCACCTCGCCGTCAAGAGAAAACCATCCGTGTTTATTAGTATGAAGCGTGTTTGTGGTGCGGTTCACGCTATCTATTGAGTCGAGCTCTATATGCATACCTTCTAGCGTAGTGATGCATATCGGTACAACCAAACCGTAATCTGCATATTGCCTATACCACTGATATTTTTTATCAATAGATTGGGTGATCCCAGGGCACTTTCCAGGTTGCTTGATAAACCAACTTCCATTGTGGGGATCGATGTCTAGCGGTGAGTTATTGTCAATGAGGTATCGCGCCACACTTCGAATATGGTGGGGCAGGCCGGCTAATCGGCGGCGCAGTATCGACACATTGGCTGGGCCCTTGTGCGCGATAAGCAAAAGCTCTCTTTCGTATAACGCAGTACAAATTTCAGTGAACTGTGGTTGTGCACCACCTAGCTCGCCTGAATTGCTAAAAAAGCCTGATTGTGTGGAAGACGTATGTCCGTCGGATGCCATAATACTGGTAAGACAATAAAAAAGACGCAATAAACCTACGTTAGCAGGATTTAGGCTGGGTATCCAGAAACCCAATGCTACCAACTAATAAATATAAGTCACAGTTTGGCAGCAGGAGAATTATAGGCTGCGTGACTGAATTAACAGCCTTGAAACGCTAACTAGTTTTTCTGTAATGAATGCCCACAAATGAAAGTATCTATCCCGCCAGCGTACGGCAACAATAGCCATTAACATTTTACATTACCAATCTAGTCGCATCGAATATATTTATATAAGAAATTAGTATTACCACTTTCGAATTGGTCTTCATTTGACGAATCAATACTAAAGAATAATTATTTAATTTATCTCACGTTTTTTACCTAAAAAATAAACTCAAATTGCAGTCATTTATAGCTAACCGTCTGATAACTATAAATTAGTATCTGATTTGGATGGTGGGTGCTTTTATTGGTTAGTTGTTGTGTTGTTAATTGGCATTACAATTGATGTTAATGAATCTGTGTTTTTGAGTGATCAAAGGTTGACCATTGTATGTTTTTCGTCTAGCTTTGTAATCATTAAGTAAATGAAGTGTATCTTTAATAGTGCAGGATGTAACCACACATAACTTAGCAACGCTGTTTTGAAAGCCTAAAAGCTCGGTTCAAAACGCTGCAAGAGGAAACACACATGGGACACAAATTATCTAAAATTACCTTAGCGATGTTATCTGCAACATCGTTGAGTTTTGCCACTTCTACCCTTGCTCAAGACGCTCAACAAGAAGCTGAAAAAGACGTAGAAGTTATACAGGTTTCTGGTATTCGCGCCTCGCTTGCCAGTGCACTAAACGAAAAACGTTTTACAAACAATTTAGTAGAAGTCATTGAAGCTGAAGACATTGGTAAATTGCCTGACCAAAACTTAGCGGAAGTGTTAGAAAACATCACGGGTATACAAATTACGCGTGAAGCGGGTGTTGGAACAGGGGTTCAGATTCGTGGTACCGACGCTAACCGAACAGAAATAAACGGCGTATCTACAGTGGGTTCAGGCGCAGGCCGAAGCGGTATCGATTTTGAAGATGTGTCAGCAGCAATTATTGCCGGTTTGGAAGTTACCAAGTCACCAGATGCGAAAACAATTGAAGGTTCTGTTGGTGGTACCATCAACCTTAAAACAATTCGTCCTCTTCAATTAACTGAGAGATTGACGTCGATTCGTATTCAAGGTGAAAACAGCAGCTTGTCTACAGACAGTGGTTTCCAACCTCGTCTTTCAGCGACGTTCGGTGATAACTGGGAAAACGACCACGGTAAATTCGGTGTGGTAGTGAGTGGTAGTTATTCGGAGCAAGATGTATCGGCGTTCAGACCACGTGCTGACCGAGATAACTTAATTGCATCAGATAGCGGCGTGGCCAGTGCGCAATCCTTCGACTTCCTACCCATTCAGTTTTTCGTACAAGATTATGATAACTACGAATATGAAACGAAAAACTTTGTAGGTACCTTTGAATGGCAGCCAAACGACAACACTAAGTTTTTCTTCGATGCAATCATCAATGACCAAGAACGTTTGCAAGAAAGCTCACGTGTTCAAGCGTCAGGCGTAAGTGCACTTAACGATATTTCAGTACCCGATGCCTTCGAAACGATTAATTTCGGTTCTCTAGGTGGCACTGATTTAGGTTCAATGCAGGCTGCTCTTCGCGGTGTGATTCCAGTGAATCTTGATAACGATGACGACGATCCTAATCTTCGTTTGTCTACCGATACAAATTCTCGTATTACAGAGAGCCAAATCTTTAGATTAGGTGGTGAGTGGCAAGGCGAGAAATGGTTTGTAAGTGCTGAAGTTGCCTCTTCATCTTCAGATACTACCACTCCTAGCTTTAATACTACGCTTAACTTTATCAACCCCAATGCACCGCTAGATGCTGGTGGTGGTAACGACAACAGTGTTCCGTTTGAATATGACTTATCTGGCGGTTCACTAGCGTTCGGAATTGCTTCTGGTGCAGAATACGCACCAACACTAGAACAGCTTTTAGACCCTGCTAACGTTGTTTTACGTGATGTGAATATAGGTAGAGATACCACTGAAAACTCAGAAGATGCGATCCGTTTTGATTTTTCTTATTACGTAGACTCGATGATCACGTCAGTTGACTTTGGTTATCGCTACAATAAATCAGCGAGCACCCGTGACGATGTTAACACCAGTGTTGGTTTAAGAAGTATGGAAGACAGCCCTCGAGGTGATTTGTTCTCTGAATTACTAGTCGCTGGGCCTAATAACTTCAACGATGCGGATGGTCGCGAACTTTACGTTAGAGATTTCTTAATCATTAACCCTGAATTAGTGGCTTCAGATCCAGATGGCGTATTAGCTACACTACAACAAGCTATGGACGCACACGGTTCGACGGCTACATTGAATGCGCCAACATCAAGTTCATCAGGTTTCTTCGACATCGAAGAAGAAACACATGCACTTTATGCGCAAGCAAACTTTGAATATGAGATGTTCCGCGGTAATTTTGGTTTGCGTTATTTGCAGACAGACGTTACCTCTGTAGGTAACTCAATTACTGTTGACGGTGATGGAAACGAATTGGTATCGCAAGTAACTAATACCGGTGATTATGATTTCATTCTACCTCGGTTAAATATTGTTGCTGATGTGGCTGATGATGTTGTCCTTCGCTTCGGTGCCGGTAAAGATATACGCCGCCCTGACTTCGACGACTTATCTACTTCAGTAACATTTAGCACAAGCCCTAACCCAAATGTAGCTATCGGTAACCCTGGTTTAGAGCCTGAAGAAGTAACCTCTTTCGACTTAGCGGCAGAATGGTACTTTGCTGAAGCGAGCGTGTTAAGTGTTGGTATATTCCATAAAACACGTAAAGCGCTTCATGTTGACCAGATTGTAAGTGCATTTGAAGATCCAGTAACAGGTTATCGTGATCTTACCGACCCTTGTGAAGGTGGCGGTGTGTTTAACCCAATTGCTGATATCAACGTTTTTGGACCTGAACTAGGCACAGGTATTTGTGTAGGTACAGAAACTAAGATTAACGACGCTGGCGAAACCACGCAAAAAGGTATCGAAATTGCGGTTCAATATGACCTTTCAGGTTTTGAAAAAGAACTTGGTTGGGCTTCAGGTTTCGGTGTACTTGCTAACTACACGATTCAAGAGTTCGATGGTGGTGATTCAGAGAATACAGCCACTAGTCGTGCGGCAAATGTATTTGCAGCTTCTACGGGTATCGATGATATTGAAGTGTCAACAGTTCAAGGCTTACTAAACTTATCTGAAAATGCCTATAACTTTACCTTGTACTACGAGAAGTTTGGTTTGTCAGCCCGTATGCGTTACACATGGCGTGAAGCGTACCGCTCGGACGACTTCGGAAGCACATCTAGTTTCCCTTGGGGTTTCCCAGTAGTTCAGGAAGACCGTGGTCAGCTTAACGCTAGCATCAACTACGACGTGAACGAAGACTTGAACATAGGTATTGAGGCGGTAAACATTACTGAATCAGAAGTTGAGCAGTCTTGTATTAATGAAGGTGCACTGTTGTGCTTCCAAGGTCTTACCGACCGCCGAGTGACTTTAGGTGCTAACTACCGCTTCTAAATAGCGTGTAGCTTCGCTAACAACACTAAAATTGAAATACCCCAGCACGAGCTGGGGTATTTTTTTGTCTTAAATTAAGCTCGCTAGTCCTTAATTATTGTCATCTTTTTTGAAAGGGACGTTATTGAAGGAGCATTATTGAAAGGGTGTTAGGAAAAGGCTTCAAGCAGACACAAAAAAGCTGCGTAAAGGTTATCCATAAAATATGGGCTTTTACGCAGCTTTTAATTAGGTAAGTAATCAGTACACTTTTACGTAAAATGCACTGTAAATAGTATTACTGACCTTTAATTTCAGAGCGACCTTTATAAGTTGCAGCATCACCTAACGCTTCTTCAATGCGAAGAAGTTGGTTGTACTTAGCAACGCGGTCTGAACGACATAGTGAACCAGTTTTGATTTGGCCAGCTGCAGTACCTACGGCTAAATCAGCAATAGTGGCGTCTTCTGTTTCGCCTGAACGGTGAGAGATAACAGCCGTGAAGCCTGCATCTTTCGCCATCTTAATTGCGTTCAAGGTTTCAGTTAGTGAACCAATTTGGTTGAACTTGATAAGGATTGAGTTACCAATACCGTTATCAATACCACGCTTAAGAATCTTGGTGTTAGTTACAAACAAGTCGTCGCCAACAAGTTGTACTTTTTCGCCAATTTTATTGGTCAAACTTGCCCAACCGTCCCAATCACTCTCGTCTAGACCATCTTCAATAGACACAATAGGGTACTTGTCAGAAAGGTCAGCTAGGTAATCACCAAAGGCTTCAGAATCGAAGCTCTTGTCTTCACCAGACAATACGTATTGACCATCTTTGTAGAATTCAGAGGCCGCACAATCGAGTGCTAGCGTAATATCTTCATTCATTTTGTAGCCAGCGTTTTCTACTGCTTCAACAATAACCGCTAGCGCTTCAGCGTTAGAGCTAAGGTTTGGTGCGAAACCACCTTCGTCACCAACAGCCGTGTTTAGGCCTTTAGCAGAAAGTACTTTCTTCAGTGAATGGAAAATTTCAGCACCCATGCGAAGGGCTTCTTTGAAGCTCTTTGCGCCTACTGGCTGTACCATGAATTCTTGAATGTCTACGTTGTTGTCAGCGTGCTCACCACCATTGATGATATTCATCATAGGTACTGGCATCGAGTATTGACCAGGAGTGCCGTTAAGATCTGCAATGTGTTCGTAAAGGGCTACGCCTTTCTCTAAAGCCGCTGCTTTAGCTACTGCTAGCGATACCGCTAGAATGGCATTTGCACCATGAGTTTCTTTATTTTCTGTGCCGTCTAGGTCAATCATGATAGCGTCAATATCAGCTTGTGCTAGTGCGTCTTTACCTAAAAGCGCAGGGGCAATTTCATCGTTAATAGCGGCTACGGCTTTCATTACGCCTTTACCTAAATAACGAGACTTGTCACCGTCACGAAGTTCTAATGCTTCGCGGCTACCTGTTGAAGCACCAGATGGAGCAGCAGCACGGCCCATAACGCCTGATTCTAAGTACACATCGGCTTCAACGGTAGGATTACCGCGTGAGTCCAAAATTTCGCGACCAATAATGCGACTAATTTTCGCCATGTTTTTTCCTTAACAATTGTTTGGAAACACAAACGGGAGCAAGTGTTCCCTTATTAGAAATTAATGATTCTCTTTTTGATACTGTCCAGCAGCAGCGACAAACCCTTTAAATAATGGGTGCCCATCACGAGGGGTTGACGTAAATTCAGGGTGGAATTGACCCGCGATAAACCAAGGATGGTCAGGTATTTCGATAACTTCTACAAGTCGTTTATCAGTGGACAAACCACTTACCTTTAACCCTGCAGCTTCAATTTGTTCACGAAGGTTGTTGTTAACTTCGTAACGATGACGGTGGCGCTCGTAAATTTCAGCACTGCCATACATTTCATGCACCTTAGTGCCCTCAATTAAGTGGCAAAGCTGACTACCTAAGCGCATAGTGCCGCCGAGGTCTGAATTTTCACTACGTATTTCTGTGGTACCTGCTTCATCAAGCCATTCTGTAATTAAACCAACAACCGGATACGGTGTCTCTGGATCAAATTCAGAACTATTGGCATCTTCCATACCCGCTACATTACGCGCAAACTCAATAAGCGCTACCTGCATACCTAGACAAATACCTAAATAAGGCACTTTGTTTTCACGGGCATAGCGTGCAGCGGCAATTTTGCCTTCGATACCGCGCTCGCCAAAGCCGCCAGGCACTAATATAGCATCTAGTTTTTCTAAAATTTGTGCACCTTTGCTTTCAACATCTTGCGAGTCGATATGGTGGATATTTACGGTTAAACGGTTCTTCAACCCAGCATGTTTAAGGGCTTCGTTAACTGACTTATAAGCATCCGGCAATTCAACGTACTTACCAATCATACCGATGTTAACTTCAGCAGTAGGGTTAGACTCTGCATAAAGCACTTGTTCCCATTCAGATAGGTCGGCTTCTTTACAGTCTAAACCAAAGCGGTCTACCACAAGTTGATCCATACCTTGCGCTTTAAGGGCAGCTGGAATGCGGTAGATGCTGTCTACGTCTTTAAGCGAAATTACCGATTTATCGTTTACGTTAGTAAATAACGCAATTTTAGAACGCTCGGTAGATGGTAATGCGCCTACAGAGCGGCACACTAGAATGTCTGGCTGAATACCAATCGAACGAAGTTCTTTTACTGAGTGCTGGGTTGGTTTCGTTTTTACTTCGCCTGAAGCTGGCATGTAAGGCACTAAGGTTAAGTGCATGTACATCGCTTTTTCGCGGCCTAGTTCGGTGCCTAGTTGACGAATTGCTTCTAAGAAAGGTTGTGATTCGATGTCACCTACCGTTCCACCAATTTCAACAATAGCCACATCGTGGCCTTCAGCGCCTTCAACCACACGGCGCTTAATTTCGTTGGTAATGTGTGGAATAACCTGAATAGTGGCGCCTAAGTAGTCACCTCGACGTTCACGTTTTAGTACTTCTTCGTATACCCGTCCGGTAGTGAAGTTGTTACGCTTGGTCATACGGGTGCGAATGAAACGCTCGTAGTGACCAAGGTCAAGATCGGTTTCTGCGCCATCATCGGTAACAAATACTTCGCCATGTTGAATAGGGCTCATGGTGCCTGGGTCGACATTAATATACGGGTCGAGTTTTAACATGGTGACGGTGAGCCCGCGAGCTTCAAGAATTGCGGCTAACGACGCAGCGGCAATACCTTTACCTAGCGATGAAACTACACCACCGGTGACGAAAATATAATTTGTCATGCGAAACCTAGAACGTTGAGTTGTATTGGGTAAATATGAGTGTAGTTTAGGAACTAAACTACCCATACTTTGGACGGGTTAATAGTATACGCAAGTTAGTGTGAGCAAACAATCTGTTTGCCCACACAATCGCTTCTTTTACCTATTTGAGCGTGGCTTTCGCCGCAAGCGCTGTTTTTTATGACTGACTTAAACGCTTGAGCGTGTAAATAAGGTCTAGTGCTTGGCGTGGTGAAAGTTCATCTGGGGATAAATTTTCCAACGCTTCTACAACCGGATGGGGTTTATCTGGGAACAACAGTTGTGACTGAGATTGTAAGGAACCATGCGCCGTTGACGCTGCTTTTTTGTTGGCGCGTCTATCGTGCTGCTTGCCAGTTTCATCCCCAATGTTAGATGATTTATCAGTTTTAATATCAGCACTGGATTCAGTTTCAGAAATAAGATGCGCGTTTTCCAAAATAGCGAGTTTTTGCTGCGCCGCTTTAATAACCGGCTTAGGTACACCTGCAAGTTGTGCAACCTGTAAACCAAAGCTTTTACTCGCCGCGCCATTTTGTACGCTATGCATAAACCGGATGGTGTCGTCGTGCTCTACCGCATCCAAATGCACATTAACTACACTTTTCTCGGAATCAGGTAACTCGGTAAGCTCAAAATAGTGAGTTGCAAATAAGGTGTAAGCATTCAGTTTTTGGGCGAGGTAGCTGGCGCACGCCCATGCGAGCGATAAGCCATCGTAAGTACTGGTACCGCGGCCAATCTCATCCATTAACACTAACGAATGCTCGGTGGCATTGTGCAGAATGTTGGCGGTTTCCGTCATCTCTACCATGAAGGTTGAGCGACCAGATGCTAAATCGTCAGAAGCGCCAATACGAGTAAATATTCTATCAATTTTACCAATATGGGCGTTTTGTGCGGGCACATAGCTGCCAATATACGCGAGCAGCGCAATTAACGCGGTTTGGCGCATGTAGGTTGATTTACCGCCCATGTTAGGGCCGGTAATAATAAGCATGCGCTGGCTATCGTTAAGTGTTAATGGGTTAGCAATGAACGGGTCTTTCATAACCTGTTCCACCACAGGATGCCGACCTTCTTCGTAGGTCAGCGCGCTTTCCATACTTAACCTTGGGCGATACCAATCCAGACTTAACGCGCGCTCGGCAAAACAGCATAATACGTCGAGTTTGGCCAATGCTGCGGCCGTTTCAATTAGCGCATTTAGGCTTGGCGCGACTTCATCGAAAAGTGCTTCATAAAGCTGTTTTTCGAGGGCTAGCGCACGACCTTGACTGGTAAGTACTTTATCTTCGTGCTCTTTAAGTTCTGGGGTAATGAAGCGCTCAGTATTCTTAAGCGTTTGCCTGCGAATATATTCGGCGGGCGCTTTATCGCTATTGGCACGACTAATCTCGATAAAGAAACCATGAACCCGGTTGTAGCCTACTTTTAGGGTTGAAATGCCTGTGCGTTCACGTTCGCGTTGCTCCATGGCGTCAAGATAATCAGTAGCACCTTGAGACAATTTTCGAAGCTCATCTAATTCGCTATTAAAGCCTTCAGCAATAACCCCGCCATCGCGAATAACCACAGGCGGGTTATCGATAATCGCGTTATTTAATAAAGCTTGTAGCTCTGGATAAGTACTGGCGGCCTGTTTTAATTCATTTAGCTGTGCAACGTTATACGCCCCCAACGCTTCCTGAAGGTCGGGCAGGGTATTCAACGCGTTTTTAAGTCTAGCGAAATCCCTGGGCCTTGCTGAACGTAATGCCAAACGTGCCATTATGCGTTCAATATCGCCAATCGTTTTTAAATGACCGCGAATAGCATCTGGCTCATTATCGATAAGTGCTTCAATGGCATCTTGACGGTTATGCAACTCGTGCTGATCGGTAATAGGCGAGTGAATATAGCGTTGTAGTAACCGGCTACCCATGGCGGTAGTGGTCGTATCCATCACGCTAAACAGGGTATTTTCAATGCCGCCGGCTAAATTGTGGGTAAGCTCTAGATTTCTGCGGGTAGCAGCATCTAATTGTACGCGGCTGTCTTGCTGTTCTTTTTGAATACGGCGAATATGGGGAAGGGCTGTACGCTGGGTATCTTTCACATATTGAAGCACACAACCGGCGGCGCCAATGCCTTTGGTTAAATCTGATACCCCAAAACCCGCCAGTTCTTTCGTTTGAAACTGAGCAGTTAATTGTTCTGTGGCCGTATCGATATCGAATTCCCACTCGGGGCGACGACGCAAGCCTTTTCGCTGTTCAATCAAGGGTAAGCTTTCAAAGCCTTCAGGATAGAGTAGTTCTGCAGGATTAATTCGTTGAAGCTCACCTAGCAAGGCATCATCGGTGTCGCATTCAACCACTACAAACCGGCCACTGGTTACATCTAATGTAGCCACGCCGTAGTGCATACTGTGACCGCAAACTGCCGCTAGTACATTATCGCGGCGTTCTTCTAATAAGGCTTCATCGGTAACCGTACCTGGGGTAACAATGCGCTGAACTTGGCGTTCGACAGGACCTTTACTTGTAGCTGGATCGCCAACTTGTTCGCAAATCGCCACTGACTCGCCCATTTTCACCAACCGGGCTAAATAGCTTTCAACCGCGTGGTAAGGAACGCCAGCCATAGGAATAGGATCGCCACCAGATTTGCCCCGTGCGGTTAACGATATATCAAGCAGTTCTGCGGCTTTCTTGGCATCATCGAAAAACAACTCGTAAAAGTCGCCCATACGGTAAAACATAAGAATGTTAGGGTGCTGCGCCTTTATCGTTAAATACTGGCGCATCATAGGAGTGTGTGATTCCAAAAAATGCCTCGTGCTTTTTATTGCTGCTACTTGCGATAACTCAATTTGTTATATTAACAGAAGAATTATTAACAGAAGAGTGATTAAAAGAGCAGGAGTGCTAAAATAATCACTTTTCGTATTTGCTGTGTATTATTGATACGAGTATGGAATTTTCAACCATTTCCTGAACTCATTAGTTAAATGATAGCTCTCACCAATAAGTACATCGGCACAGCCTAATGCTTCAAATTAATGCTTTAACGGCCGAAGCTAATAATAGCGCTGATAGCGATAAAGGACATTCATGGTATCTGACAATATAACAGAGATGGTGACGGCGCTGGGTAATGCGCTTCGCCGTAAAGGCTGGACGGTTTCAAGCGCAGAGTCTTGCACCGGGGGCGGCGTTGCGTTCGCCTTTACCAGTATTGCTGGGAGTTCGGATTGGTTTAATCAAAGTTGGGTGACGTATTCAAACGACGCAAAAATACGTGAATTAGCTGTAAAGCCAGAAACTCTAAATGCACATGGCGCGGTGTCAATGCAGACCGTTGAAGAGATGGCGGCGGGCGTTAAGCACAAGAGCGACGCGAATGTCGTGGTAACCGTAAGCGGTATTGCAGGCCCAGGTGGCGGCAGCGAAGAAAAGCCTGTGGGTACTGTTTGGTTTGGGTTTATCTGTGGTGCTAAGTCAGAAACGATTAAGCAGGTTTTTGCTGGAGACCGAGAGACTGTTCGTCTGCATGCAATAGAATTTGCGATTACCCATCTATTGGCGATGTTGGCTGATTGAACAGACGGTCATCTAAGATGCTGCCAATAAGAACCCATTAAGCAAAATAAAATGAAAACTCAGGTTGAAACTGTATGCTTGTACAGTATAGAATGCACGCAACACTTGGTAAGGTGTCGGTAAGCAAATGTTGATGCAATGAATGCTAGCTGTATAGATGAATAATACTGTTAGTAAAGATAGCTAGTATAAATAGCAAAGGCAGCTTCAACAAAGACATCACCAACTAAAGAATTTAACCGCTAATCCTAGAGGATATTGACGTGGACAGTAATAGATCTAAAGCTTTAAGTGCCGCACTTGGGCAAATTGAAAAGCAGTTCGGTAAAGGCGCTATTATGCGTTTAGGCGACAACCAAGCGATGGACATTGAGGCTATCTCTACTGGTTCACTCACCATTGATATCGCTTTGGGCATAGGCGGTTTGCCATGTGGTCGTGTGGTAGAAATTTACGGACCTGAAGCCTCGGGTAAAACGACACTTACCTTGCAGGTAATTGCAGAGGCTCAAAAGAATGGTAAAACCTGTGCCTTCGTAGATGCTGAGCACGCACTTGATCCAATTTACGCGTCGAAGCTAGGTGTAAACATCGATGAGCTTTTAGTTTCTCAGCCTGATACGGGTGAACAAGCGCTTGAAATTTGTGACATGCTGGTTCGTTCTGGCGGTGTTGATGTCGTTATTGTTGACTCGGTTGCTGCCCTTACGCCAAAAGCGGAAATTGAAGGCGACATGGGTGACTCACACGTTGGTTTGCAAGCGCGATTAATGTCGCAAGCATTGCGTAAACTTACCGGTAATATCAAGCGTTCAAATACCTTGTGTATCTTCATTAACCAAATTCGTATGAAAATTGGTGTAATGTTCGGTAGCCCAGAAACAACAACCGGTGGTAACGCACTTAAGTTCTACTCTTCAGTACGTTTAGATATCCGCCGTATCGGTGCGGTCAAAGAAGGCGATGAGGTAGTAGGTAACGAAACTCGCGTTAAAGTAGTGAAAAACAAAGTAGCACCGCCATTTAAGCAAGCTGAATTCATGATTCGCTACGGCGAAGGTATAAGTAAAGAAGCTGAGCTTATCGACTTAGGTGTTAAGCAGAAATTGGTTGATAAGGCCGGTGCTTGGTACAGCTACAAAGGTGATCGTATCGGTCAGGGTAAAGCGAACGTAATGAAGTTCCTAAAAGAAAACCCAGCTATTGCCGATGAGATTGAAAAACAAATTCGCGCTGAGCTACTTTTACCTAAGACAGTGAAAGTAGAAGAAGCACCTGCTGCAGAAGATGATCAGCAGTAGCTACTAAACTGACTATAAAATAGCGCATTTGTGTTATTTAAAAGCCCACCAAATGGTGGGCTTTTTTGTGTTCAAAAAACATACTTTTTAACACTTTAATTCTATATCTTGGATTGAATTAAAATAAAAAAACAGTAAAGCTGTAATAAAAATAGAAAGGCAAAGACTAGTACTGTAAGCATTCGATTTAAATAATAAAAAAAGGGAAGGGATAATGATTGATATATCTAGTCTTGCTAAACGCTTTGAGGTGGAGAACCCCAAAAAGCTAAGTGAGCAAGAGAAAAAGGATCCACGATTAAAAGGGCGCTACTTTCAATCAGTGAAAGATGTATCGTTTTCATGTGGTCAAGGAGAAGTGCTTGGTTTGCTTGGCCCTAACGGAGCAGGAAAAACCACTACATTACGCATGCTTTCAACCGCACTTAAGCCAGATAGCGGCACCGTGGTAATTGATGGTGAAGACGTGCTAGCCAACCCAATAATTGCGCGTAAAAAAATAGGTTTTCTGTCTAGCTCAACTGGTTTATATGGCAGGCTGACTGGGCGAGAAAATATTGCTTATTTTGGCGAATTACACGGCATTACTAAAGCGATAATTTCTGCACGTATTGAAGAAATGGCTGACTTACTCGACATGCAGAGCTTTTTAGACAGACGGGCAGAAAACTTCTCATCTGGTATGAAACAAAAAACAGCCATTGCCCGCGCTGTTATTCATGAACCTTCCTTAGTTGTGCTTGATGAGCCTACTACAGGCTTAGATATTATGGCCACCTCAACAGTGATGGACTTTATTCAGCGCCTTAAAGATAAAGGAACGCCAGTTATCTTTTCTACCCATCATTTGGATGAAGTTCAAATGCTTTGCGACCGTGTAACGGTGATTAATCAAGGCGAAAGTGTATTTAATGATTCCCTTGCTGCTTTTAGTGCGCTATCTGACGGACAAATGCATAAAAGCTTTTTGCACACTTTAAAAATGAATACAGCGGAGGTGGGGCAATGTGGTTAATTTTTAAAAAAGAATTCAAAGAGTTATTGCGCGACCGTAAAACTATTATTTTTATGATTGTGTTGCCTTTACTGCTTTTCCCATTAATTTTCGGTGTCGCCATGTTTTTCATGAATTCCGCCGCTGAAAAGGCCGAAAACGTTGTATTGAAATATGCCATTGTGGGCGAGCAATATGCGCCAGACATGTCGCAACAATTCGCTAATGAAACTGACAAATTTACGATGGTGGATATCCAAGGTGAAGCTGACTATGCCAAGCTCATTAAAGATGAAACACTAGACTTCGTTTTAGTTATCCCAGAAACCTTTAACAACGAGGTGCTCACTTCTGGTCAGCATAAGCTGCAATTGTATTTAAATGACGCAGGCTTAAATAAAGTGTTAGGAAGAGTGTCTGAAATTGTCGATGTTTACACTGATGAATTTCAAAAAACGGCCTTTGCTAATTTAGGACTGAATGAGTCACAGCAGCAAGCGTTACTCGCGCCTATTGTCATTGAAAAAGAAAACATAGCGGATGATCGTGAAGTATGGGGTGAACGCTTGGGCGGGTTATTACCTTATTTCATTTTCATTTTATGCCTACAAGGTGCTATGGCACCAGCATCAGACTTAGGTGCGGGTGAAAAAGAGCGGGGTACGCTAGAGACACTATTAATATCGCCGATGGAGCGTTATAAACTGGTTTTGGGAAAATTCTTTACCATCGGTGTCGCGGGTCTAATTACAGCACTTATCACCGTATCTTCCATGGCCATATGGGGCATAGTTTTGTCTCAAGGGTTGGCAATTGAATTTGTAGCAGAGGTGATGGCGATGATTGGCATCATTGATTTTGTGCTTATCTTTTTAATGCTAATTCCGGTAGTGGCAATATTTGCCGCGGTCTTATTGTCTCTTTCTATTTATGCTCGATCATTTAAAGAAGCCCAAAGTTATATGGGGGCACTTGTTATGGTAGTAGTTTTCCCTGTGTTAATTGCAATGATGCCGGGTGTTAAATTAGAAGGTGGTTGGATTTGGGTGCCACTCACCAATGTAGCATTAGCGATGAAAGAGTTATTCAAAGGCACTATGGATTATTTTGCCTTGTTCGGCATATTTACTTCTACAGTCGCCATCGCCGCCGCACTCATTGCATTTTGTGTGTACTGGTTTAATAAAGAGAAAGTACTATTTAGATAAATTTTAGAGTGTCTTAGCCTTATCTTGAACTTCATTGTGTTTTAAGTCAGTATGGATTTTAAACTATGATGTAATTGTATTGCTGATAGGATATCAAGCTAGTGTCAATTAAAAGTAAAATAGATAAGGCGCTCTTAATTCTTAAACACCCGAGCGTATTGTTAGAAAAACAAAATTACATTTTAATTCTGAGTCATATGCGTAGCCGATCTTCCTTATTGTCGCATGTTCTTGGCAGTCATGATGAAGTGTGTGGGTATGGTGAACTTCATTATGACTACCCCAAAAAAAGCTCGCTTCTTAAAATGCACGTGGAATTGCTAAAAGACACAGGGCAATCAACAACCAAAGGCTTTTTCCTAGACAAGCTCCTGCATAACAGCTTTGTTGTTTCAAATGAGATTCTAGAAAGAAGCAATGTACATATTTTGATTTTAATTCGGGAGCCAGAAGCGACGGTAAAAAGTATTGTTAAAATGGGAGAAGTAACTGGGGATAGAGGATATCTGGATGTAAAGGCGATGCTAAAATACTACACGAACAGACTAACCTATTTACATCGAATTGCTCAAGAATATGAAGGTGTTTTGATTGTAGACTCTGATGACATTGTTGATTCAACCGCTGAAACCTTGAGTGAAATTAAAAATTGGTTGGGTCTTGGCGCCGAATTGAGCAGTTCATATAAAAAATTCAAGAAGACCGGGAGTGCTGGCCATGGTGACCCATCACTGAACATATCTGCTGGTGAAATAATAAAAACGCAAAATGACTTAGCGCTGGAGTTCGATCCTACGCTGCTGAACGAGGCTAAGGAAATTTACTCCAAAGTAACTGGCCTAAAAGCTTCTTAAAAAGGCTTCAGTTGATTTTCTTATTTTTATGCTTATCTTGAGCGTGCAAGTATATTGCGCAAAATGAGTATGAAATTTAGTAAGCGAAAGTGGTGAATGATATTTTCCACCTCTTATACCTCATAATTTATATGCTTAACCACACCTTCCCAGCCAGGCGGTATTTTTCCTTGTAGTACATAGGAATATGCTAGCAGTTCGGCGATAACAAAATACAACGATTCGGGTATATCTTGCCCTAAATCTAAGGTGCTAAGCACTTCGCTAAGATAGGGGTCTTCATGAATAAGAATGCCAGACTCTTCAGCCATGGCGATAATCGCTTCGGCAAGATCTCCGTAGCCTTTTGCGACAACTTTTGGGGCTGTTTTTTTATCGCCACCATCATACTTAAGCCCAATCGCACGCTTTGCTTTCTCACTCATACTCGTGTCTCAAAAATTTGATGTGGGCGTTTATTTAGTGTGTCAGGAATATGACCCCGCTGAAAACTCATTTTCTCGACATTCAGCCCTAAATCAGCCAATCGTCGTTCTAAATACGGCAAGGTATCAGCAACACGAGTCAGTACGGTTTCGTTGGAAGTATAGAGGTCGATGGTAATGGTATCGGTGTCTATCTTGGATTTAGCGAGGAGTTGGCCCGCATCACCGATATCTAGCTTCATTGTGACATTCCATAAACGTTTCTCGCCATCTTTGTCTTCTTTTCCGTGTTGTCGATCTGGCTCTCTTTGCACTAAAAGTTCAGCCGGTGCGTAATGTTGAGATACAGAAGGTAATGCATAGAAAAAACTATCTTGCCCCTGAACCCGGTTTTCGGCTTGAGCCACTTTGCTGTGTTGATGGTTCGCTAATAAGGTTTTTAAATTAGCCAGTAAGTTTGAGCGACTATCAAGATTGGCAACATCTTGCGCAACGCGGCTAGAGGGGGCAGAACCAGAGGTATTCGTTATTGTTTTACTTATAATGCTATCAGGTGAATCAATTTGTACTTTGAGAGATGGCTGTCTCGATAGTGCTCTACCCGCTAAAGACAGTTGTAACAATGCCACTAAACCTTGTACAAAATTAGAGGCGGCAATGGGGGACGTCAATGATAACGGCGTTACCGCGATAGCGGGAGCGTTAAGTAAACCATAAATGCGCGACGCTATAGATGAATCGGTATTATTTTGAGTCGCCTGCATGTTCTGTTGGGTGTTTGGCGTTGAGGTTTTTGCCTCTACACTATTTTTATCTATATCTTGTGGACCAGTAACTTGATTTGCAGTTTTATCGTTTGTAGTGGGGGTATTTGAAGCTGCCCCAGTGTGATTACCTAGCGTATCTTTACCTTGAGTAGCAGTACCTTGAGAGGCATTGCTCTGCGTAACATTACCGCGAATGCTGTTCCCCGAGCCACCGAGCAAAGCTATTAGCTGAGAAATGCCTTTTCGTAAACTGGTATCCGCGTTACCTGTATTAACATCCCCAGCGCCGGTTTTTAAATCAACAGTATTGTCACTTGTAAAAGCGTTACTCTTTTGGCTCGAATTAGGTGAAGCGGGTGTGGTAGTTGCATTGGATACCTGCGGTGTTACTAATGGTCTAGCACTGGGCAATGCGTTGCTGTTTATGCCTGTAATTTGCTTTGCTATTTGACTTAATACGGCAGTGGTTTTATCGCTGCCGTCTACAGTCCCGCTAAGTATTGATGTTAATTGTGTTAGCGCTTGTTGAGTGGACCCCGTCTGGCTAAGTAATGCTCGAGATAAAGTAACAATAGCCTTGTGAACATCGGTCCCTTGTATCGAAGCACCTTTGCTATCTACCGCAGTTGAGAATTCTGGTGACAAGGTAATTGATGACGAATTGGAAGCATGATTAGCACTGCCTGCTTTTGCTCGTTGAACTACATTTTCACTACCATTTGCCGAAGCTTTTCCTGTGGTATCAGTCAAATTGGAACTATTTCCAGCCGTTTTTTCAATCCCTTTTCCAACCATAGCTCCCACAGGTATAGCTGAAGCACTAAGTTTGGCAGCAAGCTGCTCTGAAGCTCTTGGAATGACAGCACCGCTATCGGATGTAGGGAACGTCAATACTGCCTGACTGGCAGCGGAATACGATGTTAACGTATTGCCCTTAAGGCTGAGCATAGATACTTGCTGCAAGGTGTTTTGTGTTTGAATGTTAGGCAGAAGCTTAGCGATGGCATCAGGTACATTTCCGTTAACAGGGGTACCATGTCCAAAGGCGACACCTTGGGATCGCAATGCATTGGTGAGCACAGTCGTAATTTTGCTGTCGGTCACTGATAGAGGGGCGGCTTGTAATGTGGAAGCTGCTGATTGAGTACCTTGACTCGCTAAGTTTGCTTGTTTCGCTGAGGTTATTGAAACAGTTAATTTACCGGTATCACCAGGCACTTGATTAAGTGAGAGTGAAACCAGCTTGCCATTGTTTTTGATATCGGCGCTCAATTGCGCAGCGGCGTCAGGCTTTAGTGATAAATTTAAAGGCTGACCATCTGCTAGCGTTAGACTCAGTTGATTACTTGTTAATTGCGTAACCGTTGCTTGCACGTCAACACGTATGCTTTGTTGTGGTGTCGGCATAGACGCCAGCATTGTCGCTAGAGAAAGTGAAAGGGTTTTAAGCTGCATCGCGGTAACTTGACTGGTACTCATGCCTGTTTCAGTGCTAATAAGGGCAGCTTGAGTTACTCCACCTTGGCTGAAAGAGGTTAATTGAGGGCGCTGTGGCGGCAATAAATCTGCGCTTTTCAACAGTGAAACCTGTGTTGCCGGTTGCCCTTGCGTTTGAATAGCAAGTATCTGTTCAGGCAATCGCGCCACCGTTACCTTTGCGGCGGTATCGAGCGCCGCAGCTTGGGATAAATTATTCAACACGGATGCTGCCGACGATTTCGACCCTGAAGTATCCTGAGTAATGTTTGAAAGCAGTGCGCTTAACTGTGATGTCATATGGAGCTTATCGGCCAGGGGAGCGACGAGTTTAATCCGTAATGGAAAGTATAGGTAATAAGCGGGGCATATCACCGTGTTTGTTGTTGAAGTAAATCATATTTAATCATAATTCGCGACTGCGAAAGAAACTTACTGTGATAAACTACGCCGGTTTTGAACAGTGAATAGTAAAGGAGCGTGCGTGTCCGGTTTATGTGCATCTGGACTAACTTGCATAAAACGCGATCGTGTTTTATTTGACGATTTTTCGTTAAATCTTAATGCAGGGGAATTAGTATATTTGCGTGGGCCTAACGGTGCAGGCAAAACCAGCCTTTTGCGTATCCTTACTGGCTTAAGTTCGCCCGAATACGGTGACGTGACTTTCGACGGCGTGAATATCAGTAGCAATCCTTCATTATATTATCAAAATCTTATTTATTTAGGCCACAAAAGCGCATTAAATGGTGCATTGTCTGCCATTGATAATTTACGCTTTTGGCTAGCGCAACACGGTATTCAAAATCAAGATGTTACCCAAGCATCCGATATCGGATGCACCATTTATCAAGTGCTTGAACGCTTAGGGTTAGTTGGCCTTGAAGATGTGCCTGTCAGATTCTTATCTGCTGGACAACAACGTCGTGTTGCACTGAGTCGGCTTTGGCTCAAGAGTGCAACAGTATGGGTATTAGATGAGCCTTTCACCGCACTTGATAGCGCAGGTGTAATATTACTTGAGCGTAAAATGAAACAGCATGTGGCAGACGGCGGCATGATTATTACTACTTCCCACCAAGCGCTGTCTTCTGAAGCGGGTAGGCACCGCTGTGTCGATTTGGAGTACCGGTTTTGAATCCCTTACTACTCGGTATCTTCAAACGTGATATGCAGATTGCGTTTCAGCAAAAAGCTGAGCTGGTTCAACCCCTCATGTTTTTATTGATGGTGGTTACCCTATTTCCTTTGGGCGTAAGCCCTTCTCCAGAAACGCTGCAACGTATTGGCCCCGGCGTTATTTGGATCGCGGCTATATTGTCATCCTTATTAGGGATGGAACGGCTTTTTCGTGATGATTTTATCGATGGTTCTTTAGAACAATATACCTTAAGTGGCATGTCATTGCCGGCCGTTGCTACGGTTAAAGTACTGGCACATTGGCTAGTGAGTTTTGTTCCATTATTGATTTTGTCGCCGTTGCTCGCGATGTTTTTAAACCTAAGCATGGATATGTTTATAGCATTAATGCTTACTTTGCTAATTGGCACACCTTTGCTGTCGCTAATTGGCGCTATTGCAGTGGGATTAACGGTGGGGTTAGCACGGGGCGGACTGCTTTTAGCATTGCTTTTAATTCCCGTTTTTATTCCGTTACTGATTTTTGCCACGTCTGCTGTAGATTCTGCCGCACTGCAATTACCTTATCACCCTCAACTTGCTATTATTGGCGCCATGCTGTTACTGGCTGCTGCCGCTGCGCCGTTTGCCATAGCTTATTCTTTGAAAGTGAGTCAAAACTGATGTGGAAGTGGTTACATCCTTACGCTAAAACAGAAAATGCTTACCAATTGTGCCTAACTTTGCAGCCTTGGTTGTGGATTGGTGCATTGTTATGCTTGGCCGTAGGTACAGTGTGGGGGCTAGCCTTTGCACCACAAGATTATCAACAAGGTGATTCGTTTCGCATTATCTACATTCATGTGCCCAGCGCCATGTTGTCTATGGGCACCTATGTGGCTATGGCGATTGCGGCCTTGGTAGGAATGGTATGGCAATGGCGAACGGCCTATATGAGCATGATAGCCATGGCGCCAGTGGGTGCTGTCATGACTTTTATTGCGTTATTTACCGGTGCAGCCTGGGGTAAACCTATGTGGGGCGCGTGGTGGGTATGGGATGCACGCCTAACCTCAGAACTTATTTTGTTATTTTTGTATATCGGGGTTATTGCGCTCTATGGTGCCTTTGAAGATAAACAACAGGCGGGTAAAGCAGCAGGCGTGATGGCTTTAGTCGGCGTAGTAAATATTCCTATTATTCATTACTCCGTAGAATGGTGGAATACCTTGCATCAAGGGGCCACCATCAGCAAGTTCGATCAGCCTTCTATTGCGCCTGAAATGTTATGGCCGTTATTAATTAGTTTATTAGGTTTTGCATTTTTTATTGGGGCAGTGACTACGGTAAGGCTACGCAGCGAAATTGTGCGCCGTGAGATGCATCGCCCTTGGGTGCAAAAATTAGCGCACGCAACAAGTGAGAATAGCTAATGCAGTTTGATTCATTCTCAGCATTTTTAGACATGGGAGGTTATGCCTTCTATGTTTGGTTATCTTTTGGTGTGACCTTTGGAGCAATGATACTGCTAGTAGTATTAAGCTTTAGGCAACATAAAGGGTTACTGAAGTCGGTTTTAAAAGAACAACAGCGTCAGGTGCGAATTAAAGAAGCGAGAGAAAAATCACACGCTTCATCAGCACAGTAAGTTGTAGTCAGTAGTTTTTAAAGTGAGATAGTGGCATGAACCCTAGAAGAAAGCAGCGTTTGGCGGTAGTGGGCATTGTTGGGCTGTTAATCGCCAGCGCAATTGGTTTAATGCTTTATGCATTAAACGACAGTATCGATTTATTTTATACGCCAAGTGAAATTATTGAAGGTAAGCAAGGGCAAATGCCTCATGTTGGTCAGCGGCTTCGTATTGGCGGCATGGTCGTACCTGGTAGCGTGAGCCGAGACAGCAAAAGCCTAGCGGTGTCCTTTGATTTGATAGATACGGGCCCCATCGTTACGGTGACCTACACGGGGATACTGCCTGACTTGTTTCGTGAAGGCCAAGGGATTGTGGCTACCGGTGTGCTTACTTCGGCAACAGAAATTACTGCGCAAGAAGTTCTTGCTAAGCATGATGAAGAATACATGCCACCAGAGCTGGCAGAAAAAATGAAGGGCATTAAGCATGAAAAACCTGCCAATATGCCCGTCACCGATGCTTCATCTTCTTATCAGTATGAAGCAAGTCCAGAATTAGCGTCAGAAACAGCATCAGTGACGGGAGCAGAGCCAAGTTCAAAGCCAATATTAAAGTCTAAGCCAGGAGGCCAGTAACCATGGTGCCTGAGATTGGGAACATTGCGTTAACACTCGCCTTAGTATTATCTATATTGCTTGCAGTTTACCCGCTTTGGGGGGCTCATCGTCAACACGACACGCTAATGGCTACCGCAAAGCCCTTGGCGATTGGATTGTTTGTTTTTACCCTAATTGCGTATTTGTGCTTAACCTATGCCTTTGTTACCGATGATTTCAGTGTTGAGTATGTGGCGCAGCATTCCAACAGCCAGCTTCCACTTGTCTATAAAATCACTGCAGTTTGGGGCGGGCATGAAGGTTCGTTTTTGCTGTGGGTTTTAATGCTGTCAATTTGGACGGTAGCAGTCGCCATATTTAGCCGAGGTATTCCTCTTACCATGGTTGCAAGGGTACTATCGGTGCTAGGTATGGTTGGTATTGGCTTTTATTTGTTTATGCTGCTTACCTCAAATCCCTTCAATAGCATGTTGCCGTTTTTCCCTGTCGATGGCCGAGATTTAAACCCGCTTCTGCAAGATTTTGGCATGATCATTCACCCACCAATGTTATACATGGGGTATGTAGGCTTCTCAGTGGCGTTCGCTTTTGCTATTTCTGCATTGATTTCAGGTCAACTCGATTCCACATGGGCGCGTTGGGCTCGTCCGTGGGTCATTGCTGCCTGGGCGTTTCTTACTGTGGGGATCGCCCTTGGTAGCTGGTGGGCTTACTACGAACTTGGCTGGGGTGGCTGGTGGTTCTGGGATCCCGTAGAAAACGCATCCTTTATGCCTTGGTTGGTGGGAACCGCCTTGATGCACTCTTTGGCGGTAACGGAAAAACGAAAAGCCTTTAAGTCGTGGACGGTATTACTCGCTATTGCTGCGTTTTCGTTGAGCTTGTTGGGAACCTTCTTAGTTCGCTCAGGAGTGATTGTTTCCGTTCACTCATTTGCAAGCGACCCAACCCGTGGGCTATTCATACTCGGTATTCTTATCGTGTTGAGTGGCTTTGGCTTGTTGCTATATGCCATGCGCGCTTCAGCTTTAAAGAGCCCCGGTCGATACCAAGCGTTTTCTCGTGAAGTATTGCTCATGGGTAATAATGTATTTTTGTGTGCCGCTACGTTAGTGGTGTTACTTGGTACCTTATTGCCACTGGTTCATAAAGAACTAGGGCTAGGCAGTATTTCAGTGGGGGCGCCATTTTTTAATCAAATGTTTACCCTGTTGATTGTGCCGTTTGTGTTGTTCTTAGGCCTTGGCCCTTTAACTCGCTGGAAACACCAGACTGCAGGTGCACTCAAAAATCAGTTGCTTGTCGCTGGTGGAATTGCAATAAGTGCAGCGCTTTTGGTCAATTTTAGTTACGACACTCCACAGTATATGGGTGTACTGGGCATGATACTCGTGTTTTGGATTTTGGTTACTACCGTGCAAGAAGTGCTTCAGCGCGTTAACGCTAACCCAAGTAATACCAGTACATTTACAAAACTACGCAAGCTTACGCCAAGTCATTGGGGCATGGTATTAGGCCATATCGGTTTTGCCATCAGTATTATCGGCATTACTTTAGTGTCTAACTATGAGTTAGAGCGGGATGTGCGAATGGAAGTGGGAGAAACTGTAGAGCTTGGCGGTTATGCTTTTACTTTTACCGATGTTAAGCCATTCCAAGGCCCTAATTACACCGCTGATGTGGGTGTATTTGATGTGAACAAGGCGGATGAATTTGTTGTACATTTAGAACCAGAAAAGCGTATGTATACAGTTCAGCGTATGCCAATGACAGAAGCGGCAATTCATTCTACGGTATCGCGGGATTTATTTATTGCCATGGGCGAGCCCCTTGATGATGGCGCCTGGGCAGTTCGTATTTACATAAAACCGTTTGTAGCATGGTTATGGGCAGGCGCGGTTGTCATGGCGATTGGCGGTATATTCTCGATTAGCGATAAACGCTATCGCATGACCAAAGTGAAAAAAGTGACGAAAGCTATTAACCGCGTGACAGGAAAGGCACAGCCCCTAGAAGCGGATAAGAAAAATACAAGTGATGCCGGCAGTCAGGAGGTCACACAATGAAAAAGGCGCCTTTAGTTGTCATTCCATTGGTGCTGTTCTCGATGCTGGTGATTTTCTTGTTTCAAGGATTGTTTTCAGACCCGCGAGAGCTTGATTCACAGGTAAAAGGTAAACCCCTGCCAGAATTTACTTTACCCGATTTAATGCAACCCGATACCACCTACACCCCAGATTCACTGAAAGGTGAGGTGACTATTGTGAATGTATGGGGAGTGTGGTGCGTAACCTGTGCGGTAGAAATGCCGTATTTAACCCAGCTTAAAAATGAGCTAGGCGTGAAGTTTGTAGGTTTGTACTTTGACCAAGATCTTGACCCTGACTTTGGGACAAAAACACTCACCCGAGTGCAACAAGAAGTTACTAGTATGCTAAGGCGTTACGGTAACCCTTATGCATTTAATATTTTTGATGTATATCGCGATACGTCTCTAGATTTAGGGGTTACTGGCGCCCCAGAACACTTTGTACTGGATGCTAACGGGGTTATTCGCATGCATCATATTGGTGATATCAACGAACGTGTATGGCAAAACAAAGTGGGGCCGCTTTATCAACAGTTAGTGGCCGAGGCCGATGGTAAAAAGGAAGCAGAAAGCACTAAGAGAGTCGGCGAATGAAACGTTTACTATTCGTTATCACTTTATTTATCGCTTTTTCTGCTTGTAGCGCTGAAGATAACTTTGCGTTTGATACGCCTGCGCAACGTGCTCAGTTTTTGAGTTTAACCGCCGAACTACGTTGCCCTATGTGCCAGAACCAGAATATTGCCGACAGTGATGCCATGATTGCCCACGATATGCGCCGTAAAGTTTATGCGTTGTTGAAAGAAGGCAAGTCTGAGCAGGATGTTATTGATTTTATGAAAGCCCGTTACGGGGATTTTGTGCATTACCAACCACCGGTAACCATTGCCACCATGTGGCTGTGGGCTGCACCTGTTTTGTTTGTCGTTTTCGCGCTTTTTTTTGTAGTACGCCGGAAGTCTTCGACAGCTCCGCAGGATATCAAAGCCAAACTGGCTAAGGCAGATGCATTGCTTGAGCAGGAAAAAGAATGAGTTGGACTGAGTTTTATATTGTTGTTTCAGGGTTAATTACCTTAGTACTTATGCTGTTGGCATTCCCTTGGCTTCGTAGAAAAAATCACGCTAAAGCGGATAACCTAAGCAACACGCAAATTGTAAAGCAGCGATTGCAAGAGCTTGAAAGAGAAGTGCAAGAAGGCTTAATCACCGAGCACGATATGCGAGTGGCTGTTGATGAACTAAAAGTCGCATTGGTTGATGAAAGTAGTTTTGAATCAACACGTACTGGCACGGCAGGTCTTCCTTTACTTATTGGTGGTCTAGTCGCCGTCGTTGCGGGTGTAGTGGTATACGCTTCGGTGAATCAATTTAGCCAAGTGCAGCGTGCCTCTGATGCTATTGCAGCGTTACCAGAGTTAAGCGCACAATTAGCCAGTGGCAATGGAAGTGATTTAGGGCCCGAAGACGTGGCTAATTTGGCATTGGCCATTCGTCAACGCCTACGAGAAGCCCCTGAAGATGATACGGGCTGGCTATATTTGGGGCGGCTTATGTTAAGCCTAGGCCAAGAAGTGCAGGCCATTGAAGCCATAGATAAGGCCGTTGCGCTAAAACCTGGAAATACGTCTCACCAAATTACGCTAGCCCAAGCTTTGATGACTACGGGTGATGTGAATAACCTCAATCGCGCACAAGGTGTGCTTAAGGGGTTATTACGCAGTACGCCAGAAAATGATAATTTAGCGCTAATGATGGCGGTGGTTTCTGCGCAGCTAGGCGATTTAGAAAACCTAACCCGTTATTACGGGCAAGTTAAAGATAAGCTACCTGCGGGTAACAATATTGGTCAGCGACTTGCCATGCGAGAGCAAGAACTTCAAGCGCAAGACGGGCAAGTGCTTGTACTAGATAATAGTCCCATAGATGAATCATCTGGTACGCAAGCGCCCGCGATTGAAAAGACGACTAGTACGAAAACAGGTTTTAATATTACCGTTAATGTATCTGATGAAGCCCGTTCAGCGTTACCGCAATCCGGCTTTCTTATTGTGTTTGCGCAAGATGCTAACTCAGAAAACAGAATGCCGGCGGCCGTGGTTAAGATCCCGTTACAAGATTTTCCTGTCACTATTGCATTAGATACGGATAATGCAATGATGCCGCAATACACATTAGACTCACTCAGCAAAGTTACGCTTACCGCTCGAGTATCTGCTGATGGCGATGTATCTGTATCGCCTGGGGAATGGGAAGGTAGTCAAGTTACCGAGGTGGCACCTCAAAACGTGAAAGACATCAACGTGATGATAGAGAAGGAATTATTGTGATTAAATTTTCAAAATGGGTCTCGGTAAGTGCGCTTTTATTAGCGAGTTTGTTAGGCGGGTGCGCAAGTCAGCAAGTGTCTCAACAAGTTGAGCAAAATAACACATCCGTTCAAGATGCTGGCGACCCTAGAGATCCCCTCGAGCCTGTGAACCGCGTGATGTGGGATTTCAACTGGGAAGTATTAGATGCTTACGTTTTAAGGCCTATCACGGTTGGTTACGTTACCGTGATGCCGCAGTTTGCCCGTACCGGTTTACTTAATGCCGCTGAAAACTTGCAAGAACCGGCAAATTTTATGAACAATATGTTCCAAGGCAAAGTTGATGATGGAATGGACAGCTTAGCGCGTTTCGTACTTAATTCGACTGTGGGTCTGTTTGGTACTATTGATGTTGCTTCGCACATTGGAATAGTCGAAAAAGAAGAAGAATTTGGCGAAACTATGGGCGTGTGGGGTGTAAATACCGGCCCCTATTTAATGCTGCCTGCGTTAGGGCCTAACGATCCTAGAAGCTTTACGGGTAGTGTTGTTGACGGCATGGTATATCCTATGGCGATTATCGATGGGCAGTTTGCTATTGCTCGGTACTTGGTTTCCCTATTAGAGGGGCGTGCTTCATTAATTGACCAAGAGCAACAACTTGAACAATCAGTCGACGACTATGCGTTTGTGAAAAATGCTTATTTCGAAAACCTAGCGTTTAAAGTTACCGATGGCAAAAGTGGTGATAAAGCGTTAGAAGAAGAGCAGCTTGATGATTTTGCCGAGTTCGAAGCCATGCTGGAGTATGAAGAAACGGATGTTGAAGCTGACGATTCAAAAGAAGAGCCAGAAGAGGATGGCCCTGAAGGTAATTAATTTATAGCTCTATGGTACTACTAGCTTACAGCTAACAAAGCAAAATAAAACAAAAAAGCCCCTTAACGACAGTTCGTTGAGGGGCTTTTTCAAATCCTGCTTAGCGCACTATTGCGAGCTATCTTACTAAATATGCGATAGGCTGATTAAGCTTTAGGATAGCCCTGAGGGTTTTGTGATTGCCAATTCCATGTGTCTGCACACATGGCCTCTAAGCCTTTCTCAGCGTGCCAATTAAGTTCAGTAGCTGCCTTAGTCGGGTCTGCGTAACATGCAGCTACATCGCCTCCACGGCGCGGTGCTATAGCATAAGGGATTGTTTTACCCGATGCCTTTTCAAACGCTTTGATCATATCTAACACTGAGTAACCTTGACCAGTTCCCAAGTTATATTTATCAAGGCCCATATTCAAAGCAATTCTATCAATCGCTTTCAAGTGCCCATTAGCCAAGTCTTCTACGTGAATATAATCACGTACACCAGTACCATCATGGGTATCGTAATCGTCACCAAATACGCTGAGTTTTTCTAATTTTCCCGTAGCGACTTGTGAAATATAAGGCATGAGGTTGTTTGGAATACCGTTTGGATCTTCACCAATGCTGCCTGATGCGTGTGCGCCTACTGGGTTAAAGTAACGAAGTAGCACAATGTTCCATTCGCTGTCTGACACAAACAAATCAGCCAACACATGCTCTACCATTAACTTAGACATACCGTAAGGGTTGGTTGGGTGTCCCGTGGCCATGTCTTCGCGTAAAGGAAGGGCTGCAGGATCGCCATATACTGTAGCAGAAGAGCTAAACACAATATTCTTAACGTTGTGCTTTTGCATTGATTTACACAGGGTAAGCGTGCCATACACATTGTTTTCATAGTAAGACAGGGGCTGCTGAACCGATTCTCCTACGGCTTTTAGGCCCGCAAAGTGAATAACCGCATAAATCGTATGCTCGCTAAATATACCATCAAGCACAGCAGTGTCGCGAATATCACCTTGAACGAAAGTGACGGATTTTCCTGAGATAGCCTCAACACGTCTCAGTGACTCTGCACTCGAGTTCGCCAAGTTGTCCAAGACAACAACGCTGTAATCTTGTTCGAGTAGTTGAAGTACAGTATGACTTCCAATGTATCCTGCGCCACCGGTAACCAAGATGGTTTTCATGCATGCTCCTTGTCTGAATTAGGTGCCAAATGTTTAGCACAGATAGAATGTTGTATAGGCTTAACTAAAAGCGGGTACAGCAAAAATACGAGTCCCGCCCACAACAGTGATGTCCAGTTCGATGCGGTTTGTAATATAAGCACAAAAGCGGGTATGAAAACCAGTAGCTTGAGCACGTTCATGAGTGTTTTTTCTGGAACGGTCATTCGTGAAGCTGCTCTGTCTAAACGCTTAACGCGTTCAGTAAGAGGGAGACCTTTTAGCTGAGGAATATTTCGGGTGGAAAAATAAAATTTCATAGCGTACTCAAATAAAAACCGCCGACACATATTGTGTAACGGCGGTTATTGTAGGTGATTGCAGGAAAGGTTCAAACCGTAATTGGTCTAATGAGCTCTTTTCAGCAAAATTTAATCACCTGTTCCTATTTCCTATTAATCAACTTAGGCTTGCGACTCAACGCCAGCTTTTTCCCAAAAACGTGATTTGAGACTCAGCAGTGCGATAACAATACCGATAGCAATACTAAACAACGCGATTTGTAGGTAAAGGTTAGGCATTTCGGCTACATTTTCAGGATCGAAATTACCTGACAATAGGCCGGCAATAATGTTACCGATAGAGTAGGTTAGAACGAAAACCCCCATCATTTGACCAGCAAAACGCTTGGGCGATAGTTTACTTACCGCACTCAGTGCAACGGGGCTTAAACATAACTCACCAACAGTATGTAAGAAGTAAGTAGTGACCAACCACATAGGGGCTACTTTTAAACCTTGAGCAGCGTACTGAGAGGCCATAAACATTACCAAGAAGCCTGTTGCCATAATCACAAGACCAATTGCACACTTAAGGGTATACGAAGGGTCAATCATACGCTTAGCAAGGTTAATCCAAAGCGCAGCGAAGAAAGGCGAAAGGATAATAATAAATAGCGAGTTAGAAAGCTGGAACCATACGGTTGGAATGGTAGAAAGCCCGAACCATGATGTGAAAATTGAACCAGCGGATAAAGCTCTGTCGGTATAGTTTTGAGCGAACAAGTTTAAAGATGAACCGGCTTGCTCAAAGCCTGACCAGAAACACGCCGAGGCAATACAAACTAAAAATAATGCCCACATGCGTCTTTTTTCATTGTCGCTTAATGCGCCTTTGAAATAGATAAAACCAAAATAAGCAAAAAATACCACAGTGAAAAATACAGCCACTTGCTGAGCGAGTGCAAGAGGGTCAATAACAATTGTCCCCATGTGAGCAAGAACAATAACAACGACGGCTAACGCTACGGTTGCAATAACGGCTGTCCACGCGGTTTTCTTAGCGCTGCCCATGTAAGGATTAGTTGGAGCGGTTGAGTCTGACGCTAGCGACGAGTTGGTGAAATAATATTGAATAAGACCAATAGCCATACCAATTGCTGCCGCCCCAAAGGCATAGTCCCAGCCCCAGTTTTCTTGTAGGTAACCCGTTACCAAATAGGCAATAAGAGAGCCGATGTTGATACCCATATAATAAAGGGCATAACCACTGTCCCGGCGAGCATCATCATCGCCATACTGCTGCCCCACCATGGCCGAAATATTGGGTTTTAATAGACCAGTACCGGTTGCTACAAGGATTAAACCTACAAAAAATAAGTTCTGTAAGTCGATAGCAAGTACTACATGCCCTAAGAAGATGATAATACCGCCGTACCATACGGCTTTTTTACCACCAATGAGACGGTCAGATAACCAACCTCCTGGTAAACCTAAAAAGTAAACTGCACCGGTATAAAGGCCGTAAATTGCCCCTGCGGTGGCTACCGTAAAACCAAGCCCTTGAGTTTGTAGGCTGGCTGTCATAAATAAAACAAGAAGGGCACGCATACCGTAATAACTCATGCGTTCCCACATTTCTGTGAAAAACAGCGTTCGAAGGCCCCCTGGATGGCCGAAAAAGCTGGTGTCGTTAGATTTTTTTATAGTCACGTTATCATTCCATATTAATTATGGTTGTTATAGTAGAGTGCTTAATGCATACACTCTTTTGATATAGGTCCAATAAAGGATAATCCGTTATACTAAAGCTCGAGTGAAGACACAAGATTTGGGCGATAAACTCTACTTTTAAGCCTGTCAAAAGCACGTTTTGTTTGAAAATTGAGCGTTGTCGCTTGGGTTACTCTTTATGATTTTCGCGGGCTGGCGCTAAAAATATGGGGGAATCGCCTACTGTTTGTCGTTTACTTGAAAATTTGTATCGCACTCTTTTTTACGACGAATGTATTACTACGAATGCTATTAAGAATATAGCAGCGAAGTGCGATACAAATCAGGTTTCAAGGTATTGTCCGTTATAGCTCTCTAATTGTAGCTAATACAATTCGAATGATGCCATAAAGCAATAAAAGTATTACGCCAAATAACACCAAATTGTAAACCACTGTTGGGTACTTATTGTCATCCGGCAGAGTAGGCGTCTCAATAGTTACTAAGTGCTGTAATTTCTGATAGGTTTCCACTCGGGCATTTTCAAGGGTAATCAGTGAAGAAGAAAATGCTTGTATAGCTAACTGTAACTGAACCTGTAGGTTGCTGTATTGCGCCATCAGTTCACCTACGGAAAGGTCAGTATCAGAGCTATCTGGGTCAGTGGTACTAATCTGCTCTTTGCGCTTATTAATTTCACTCTGCAGTGCACCAATTTCTCGCTTGATATTAATCACCTCAGGAGCAGCATCAGACATCATGGTTGAAATGGTACTCAACTCTGCTTTCTTTTGTGCCAAGGTGGCTTCTAACGAAAATGCAATTTGCTGGAAAGCTGCGCCTTCTGCGGTAGGGTCAAGCACATTATATTTTGACTGAAAGCCTAAAATTTCTGTTTTAGCTTGTTGAAGTTTTTGCTCAACAATCTCGTGCTCACCCTTAGCGAAGGTTAGCTTTGATTTGGCTAGATTGTTGTTGATATTGTTTATAAATTCTTCCGCTTTTACCACAATAGCTTGGTTTATGACTTGCGCGAATTCGGGGTTAAAAGCACGGGTACGAAGTGAAATAACAGAAGAGGCTGAATCTACACTCACTTCAACGTGGTCTAAGTAAAACTGATAGAAGCTTTCCTGCTTATGAGAACTTGATAAGCCGCTAAAAAAGTCGGCCTCGTCAGACATGTAATGTTCTCTTAGGTTAATGGTTTCGTCTAAGTACTTAATCATATCTGCAGACTTGATATAGGCTTCTACCAACTGACTCTCGTTGCTAAACCCACTTGACCCCATGCCTGCCGACATAAGTATAGATGAAGGGTCGAAACTGCTACCGCCATCACTTGATTTTACGATTAACTGACTTTGGCTTTCGTATTGAGGTGCAGCCCATACAATGAGATAGAAGGCATATAAAAACCAAGGCAGCACAAGCAAAAGCGTTTTATGCTGTTTCATCAGTTCATTCAGCTTAGTAAGAGTTTTTTCCACGTTTAATAAACCTATTTTAACGATTTTTTGTTAGCTGCATCTTGCGTGTACACGTCAATGCCTTCTTCGAGATCAGCGTAATACGATAATTTGCCGTCATCGATAATAACGGTAGAGGTACAGAATTCTCGAATTTGATCGAGTTCATGACTTACCATGATAACGCCGGCAGTTTCACTTTTTTCTTTAAGTGACGCCCTGGCTTTTTTTCTAAAAAGTGGGTCGCCTACGGAAGTGGCTTCGTCAATAAGATAAATATCAAAGTCAATATTCATACAACAAGCAAATACAAACTTAGCCCGCATACCTGATGAGTAAGTGCGCACGGGTAAGTCAAAGCGCTTATCTAGTTCAGCAAAAGCTTGAACCTTCTCTTCGTATTCCGGTAACGACGCCACGTTATTGATACGACCGATGAAACGTGTGTTCTCACGGCCTGTCATTTGGGGATGCACGCCTGTTTGCAGTGCAACTGGCCATGACATCGCTTTATTAGTAAGCACGCGCCCTTTATCAGGGTATTCGCTTTTTGCCAACATGCGAAACAGGGTGGATTTACCCGCACCGTTTTTACCTAATATGGCTACGTTGTTCTCGGTTGGAAAATCAAAGTTAAGATTTTTAAATATATATTGGGGCCCCATTTTACTTGGGTAGCTTTTTGTCACGTTCTCTAGTTTGATCATCGTGACAATACCTTTTTCCACGTAATGTGATACAGAGAAAGACTCAAGAATAAGAATACAATGGTAATTTCTACCACAAAGCTAAACGATACCCCTTTATGTCCGTAAGACTCAAAACAAGCATATCGAGCAAGCTCGTTAAAGTGGACTAGTGGATTCCAAGTGAAATACGGCCAGAGGTATTCGGGCAAATCTTGAAGGCTGAAAAATACACAGGAAATAAACATAAGGGGGCGTGTAAGCATTGATTTTATTTTGTCTACTTCAGGAACGAAAGCAAGCGCAATACCAAACACCAAACCAATTGAAACAGAGAATAGCCAAAGTAGGATGTAAAGGGTGATCAACAGCAGTGGGTCATGAATCTCAAAGCCATCACCCAAAAGATAAAGTGACAACGCAAGGAGTGCAATCACTACGGTTTTTATCGATAATTCGACAAAGCCCGCAGTCACTACAGCGGCAAGCGGTTGAACCTGCCTAAACGCATACAAAGGTTTATTGCGGCGAATAGACGTGGACACTGATTGAAGGTTGGTGGTTAGGGTTTGCAGACCAACGAGCCCAATCATCATAAATATGAATAATGGTATAGAGTGAACATCGTCACCGCTGATCAAGCCTCTTATAAACGAAAGGGCAGCAATGAAAATAAAAGGCTCTATAAAGGCCCAGCTGAGCCCAAATTTATCATTGAACTTACTTTGAAACTCACGCAGGAAAAGTGCGAAAATCACACTTCTCCAAGCGTAAACTTGTTCTTTGAACGTTACCATAACTAGTCTGTGGCTACGTTCGCAGCAATGGCGATTTGATAGACAATTTGCGTAATATCTTTTACTGCCTGAAGCACTTTGGTATCAATAGCCGGCAGTACAATGATTTGATCGCCAGGTAATAATTTAGCGCCACTGCCGTTAGCCGTTAAAATACCATTATCAATATTAGCAAACGCAACGTTGCCATTTTTGCGCACAATCAAGATACGCTCATCTTCAGCCCGTTCGGTAAAACCGCCAGCCCATGCAATATAATCTTCAGTATCTGCGTCAGGGTTAAATACAACCGATTGAGGGAGTAAAACTTCGCCACCAATATGAATAAGATCCGTAATTTCTGGGATCACAATCGTATCATTAGGTTCTAAAAGAATGTTCGCAGTGTCGCCATTTTCAGACACAACCACGCGGCCTTGGGGTTCAACTTGGCGTGCTCTGGCAATAAAATCAGCTACAAGTTGAGCTTCCTGTGCGCGAATAGCACCTTCACCGGTAGAACTGATAGGAGCAGTATACATACTGCGCTCTAATCGCTCTAAGCCTTGCTCGATAATTTCTCTTTGCTTTATAGCAACACTTTCTCGCAGGAGATAAATATTCTGCGTATCGGACAAGGTTGTATCAGCTTCAATATGATCAAGCACATCAAGCAAGCGTGTACCTTTGTCTACCATCAATTGTGATGCACCTGAAAATGCGCCAGCTACATTAATACGATAAATTTGTGCTTCATTATCAGCCACGTACTCTACTGTATCGCCGGCTTTTAAAGGCAAGCTTTCAAAGTCGGTTAAGCTTAAGTAACGTGCAAACTGTTTATTATCTCTTACGCCAGCGACAGAAGCATGAGAAGCAAATTCACCCGGTCGTGCAAAGTAGTTCACTACCTCGCCAGTGAGTTCCTCATCTGAAAACTCAAAGGTGAAACTATTTCTGGCACCGGTTTCCACCACGATAGTATTGCCGATAGGGCGAACTAATATGGTGTCACCATCTTTAAAAGAAATTTTTGGAAGCTTGCCGTTCCTGAAAAATGCATATAAATCAGCGGTTGCAATAACTTCGTTGTCGCGAATAACATCTATTTTACGGAAGCTACCACGTTGAAAATCGATACCTCCCGCCCGTTTCAAGTAATACAGAACACTATCAGATGCTAAGCCCGCATATTGCCCAGGACGTAAAATTGGACCAGAAACATAGACTGCCACAGGTGTTGAAGTAAGTAGGTTGACGTATACGTTTACATCGTTGGTATAAACCTGACGAATTTTACTACTGACTGTCTGGTTTACTGAACCCGCTGGCGTGTTAGCAACCCGAATTGGGCCAATATTGGGTATAAATATGTTGCCTTGGTTATCAACAGTAGAAACATCTGAATAATTGATTGCACCCCAAAGCCATATAGAAATTTTATCCCCAGGCGCAACCAAGTAGTTATCGTTTAAACCTGTGGTTCTTTCTGACTCGAAGCCGCCAAGAAAAAGGTTCGCAGCAAACGGTGGGTTAGCCATTGCTTTTTGTTGGGGGAAAACACTTTCAATAGTCGGCTCACCCGGAAGAGAAAGGCCGTCTCTTGGCTGAGTGCTAAATTGCCCCATTGTACTTTGTGCGCTACCTGCGCCGGGCAGTGTACGTTGACTCTGAACGCTGAGAGGGGACACGCCAGTTGCAGTACTAGAGGTTGATGACGAGCCTGTTTGTTGGGCGCGTTGTCTTAACTGTTCTATTTGTTCCGCACTCTGCGCGTAAACTGTTTGAGAAAATAAACTGATTGAAAGTACAGCTGCAGCGGTAAAAGAAACTAAATTTAACAACTTCAACTTATTCTCCTCGTGATGGAGCCGAGGCTACTAATGGGCTCAAAATAGACCAAGCTCCGTCGCGTTTACAAACGGTAACCTTGTCTTTGGTATATTCATTTTTTGGCTGGGTGGCAGAAAGCGTAGCTTGAAAGCGAATGCAGTCATTACCGGTTGCCGAGATATACAATTTAGTCGCCTCGTAATCAATGCCTTCAAGCATAATTTGAATGCTCTGCCCCTGACTAAACGAAGAATTTAAATTTGGAATGCTTATTGCTACATCTTCTTCGGCAGACAAAGAGTATGCTAGCGAAGCGTGTACGAGTGGAATATCGGCGGTTGTCGATTTAGGCACATTACTGCACGCCGCGAGCAAGCTGGTAAGCGCAACAAGTAAGAAAGCCCTTTTTTGCGTATTTAACATTGACTGTCATATCCATATAGCAATTTGGCGCTAGGATACCATAAGAATAAAAAAAAACATGCTTTCGTCACGGGTTCGGCATGAATTGCATTTTGATGGATGCTTATTTGCTCTAAAGACAATGTTCACAAGGCATTGTGTGTAAAATTTGTTCAAAGAGTTGTGCTAATTAGCCTGGATTCATTCTGTTACAAAAGTTTTTGCTACTAAGGGTGGTTACGACAAGGAATGTTTATTATGATAAGAGGGGTTTTCCTATCCTGTTTAAATAAAAGAATGAAACCCTCGGTAGGTCGTTAAAGGACGTTGTTTTAATATGGATACCAATTTGGTTCACATGTCACACTTTAGAAGAACACCTATCAGTGAAGCACTGATTGTTGGTGGTATGGGCCGTGGTGGCACGAGGTTTTGTTTAATATGTTAGCGTACCTGCAGTTTGTTCCCCTTTTTACTGCGTTTTTTGTAGCACTCATTTTGTTAGTGGTGATGACACCGTTAGCACATCAATTTGGCTTGGTTGATCAACCAAGCGCAAGAAAGCGCCATGCGGGCATTATTCCATTAACTGGCGGCGTCGCCATCTTTATGGCGGTATTGGTTGCGAGTGTTGCTACTGATGTATGGATGAAGAATAATCCTCTATTCTTTACTGCTTCTGCTTTTGTTGTGCTTCTTGGTATGCTCGACGACCGTTTCGACTTAAGCGCCAAAGGGCGTTTGATGTGTCAATTCGGTGTGGCTTCAATTATGGCGTGGAGTGCGCAAAATTATGTCACCTCGTTAGGTAATATTTTTGGTAATGGCGATATTGCGTTAGATATAAGTGGGTATTTCTTTACTGTTGTTTGCGTTGTGGGTGTTATCAATGCCTTTAATATGATTGATGGTATAGATGGCCTAGCAGGAGGCATGAGTTTGGTCATTCTGCTAACCTTAGCAGGGTTTCTCACTGCTACTGGCAACGGTGCTGCCATTATGGAACCGTTAATTATTGTGGCTGCCATCGTACCTTTTTTAGCCTTTAACTTAAGTTGGAAGGGCTTTAAAGGAAATAAGATATTTATGGGTGATGCGGGCAGTATGTTCGTGGGCCTAACGATAGTATGGTTATTAGTCGACCATACCCAAGGCACTGGTGCTGCATTTAGGCCAATTACCGCTGTGTGGTTGGTTGGATTGCCATTGATGGACATGGCAGCCATTATGTACCGCCGTGCACGCAAAGGGCAGTCTATGCTCCGCCCCGACCGCCAACACTTACATAACATTTTTATGCGTGCTGGGTTATCGAGTCGTCAATCTCTCATCGCGATACTATGTATGGGCGCCTGTTATTGCGTAATTGGGATCTTGGGTGAAATATACCTTGTGCCTGAATACGTCATGTTTTGGGGTTTTATTTGTTTACTTGTCTTGTATAGTATCGTCATTCAGAACATTTGGAGCGTACTTCGCTTTATCAAAAAGCGTTAGAGTTATACTTCTAATGCGTTGATAAATTGAATGCTAGAAACAAATTTCGAACGCCGGTGTAATAAGATTAGAAAGCGCTTTTCTTTTACTTTCCCATGTATCAACGCTTTAAAATTGGTAATTCTGTTTGGACTCAAACCTTTCAATTCTTCACAACAACTATAAGAATAAACGTGTTGAAACCTTAGTCGCCATGGCGGTTTACGGGGGAGACAAGGTTGAGTGGGTAGAGCAAGCAATCGATAGTATCCTCAATCAGACCTATCAAGACTTTGTCTTTATCATCGTAATTGACGGGGAAATCACCGTTAAGATGATGAATAAACTCAAAGATAAAGCCTTTTCTGATCATAGGATTATACTAGCTCAAAATGTGGCTAAACCGGGTTTGGCTAGCTGCATGAACAAAGCAGCCGAATGGGGATTATCGTTGAACCCTTCCTACTTCGTAAGAATGGATGCGGATGATATCTCGATTTCTACTCGACTCGCACGGCAAATAAGTTATTTGCGAAAGCATGCTTATATATCAGTACTGGGTTCGGCACTGACAGAAATAAACGAGCACGGTGGCAAAGTGGGGGCGCGAGTTATGCCTTCATCTCACAAGCAAATTGTCAGCATATTACCACGGCGGTGTTCACTGAATCATCCAACTGTAGTAATACGTTACACGGTGTTTGAACAGGGTTATAGATACGACAGCAACCTAATGAACACACAAGACTACTTTCTTTGGGTAACCCTGGCTTCTAACGGCTTTGTATTTAGAAACCTTAAAGATCGTTTATTGAACTTCAGACGCGTAAACAACTTTTATAAGCGCAGAGGCTTTAGTAAATCACTCAACGAATTTAGAGCAAGGTTCAATGCCATGCTTAAACTAAAAAAGTTAACGCCTTACAATGCTGCATATGCATGTGGTGTGCTAGCGCTTCGATTGATGCCAGGGAAAGTCGTTAAATTAGCGTATAAACTCGATCGTCATTTATTGGATAGGTTTGGTAAACATTGAACTGTGGAATCGTTGTTGTACTTTATCACCCTGATATTCAACATGTGCAATCACTTATCGATGGGTTCATTCACTGTGAATGGCCGATTGTATTAGTCGACAATTCTTCTGAGAAAACTGTCTTATCGCTGTCTTCTCACTGCCAGTACTTCCATTATCCTGATAACGTAGGCATTGCCGAGGCTCAGAATGTAGGCCTCAATTATCTATTTGAAAATGGTCTTTCACATGCGGTAGTGCTAGATCAAGATAGTCTATTTACGGTAAATATGGCAGTAGACTTATTAGCTCAGTACCACGAGCTTGAGCAATCCCATAAAATAGCGGCACTTGGCCCTTCAATACATTGTCAATTTACTGATAAGGTTGCCGTAGGCCGAATTCAAAAGGGACGTCAAATCGATAGCAAGGTTAGAGAAGTAAAACAAATCATTGCTTCAGGTATGATGCTATCTTCTTCAGCATTTTCTACAGTCGGAAACAAAGAAACAGGCCTATTCATAGACGGTGTGGATCATGAGTGGTGCTGGCGCGCCAATAAGCTCGGTTTTTCTATATTTCAGTCTTTATCAGTATGCATGCCGCACCGTCAGGGCGATGACCGTGTAAAGGTGCTAGGCGTAACATTTAAGCAAGGCGCACCTATTCGACTTTACTATCAAATGAGGAACGTATTACTCTTAGCGCGAAGGGGATATGTACCACTTTATTGGAAGTGCCGTCATCTTCCCGCAATACCGCTTCGATATATTGTTAATCGATTCTACTTTCCTGATGGGAAGAAGCGTGGGCACTATTTACTGAAAGGACTGGCCGACGGTATTAGTGCGAAGAAAGGAAAGATTCATGAGCCTAGCATAAAGTAGGCTCTACGTTGTTTATGCAATGGTTTTAGTTGGAATTTTAAAAGCACTGCTTAACGAATGTAAGCTTTCACTAAAGATGTGCAGGTGATAATTTTTGGTGCATAACGCTGAATTAAAAAGGGGCGTTGATTAGCCAAATCCTTTTATTTCAAAAACATTATTTTTCAATGATGTTGCGCTGATTAGCACCAGTTACATGTGATATGAATTGAAATATGTGCTTCATGATGAAGCTTTTTATTTTTATAATAGAAATCGTTATGAAGTGAACTTTAAGCTTTATTGAAGCGTAATCGTTTCGAGCCAAAATGAAGTTGTGAGTATGGAATGTGGATTGCATACTTCATTTTAGGTTGAGGATTATCAGTACAAGGACATTAAATTATGAGTCAAGTAAAGAAAGCCGTTATTCCAGTTGCGGGTCTAGGTACCCGAATGCTTCCTGCTACAAAAGCAATTCCTAAGGAAATGCTTCCAGTGGTAGATAAGCCGCTTATTCAATATGTTGTGAAAGAATGTGTCGCAGCAGGGATAAAAGAAATTATATTGGTAACCCACGCTAGTAAGAACAGTATTGAAAACCATTTCGATACGTCTTTTGAGCTTGAAGCCACATTGGAAAAGCGTGTTAAGCGTCAGATACTTGAAGAAGTACAGTCAATTTGTCCGAAAGACGTCACCATCATGCATATACGCCAAGGTGTAGCGAATGGTCTCGGTCACGCTGTATTGTGTGCCCGTCCTATCATTGGTGATGCACCTTTTGCGGTAGTATTACCCGATGTGATTATTGACGATGCAGCAAGTGATCCGAAAAAAGATAACCTTGCAGACATGGTTGCTAAATTTAACACCACCCGTGTTAGCCAAGTTATGGTAGAGCAAGTTCCTCAAGAAGATGTAACCAAATTTGGTATTGCCGACCTTGATGGCGCAGCCATTGAGCCCGGTGAGTCTGCGAAAATCCACAGAATGGTAGAAAAACCTGCGCTTGATGAAGCTCCGTCTGATTTAGCTGTCGTAGGTCGCTACGTGCTATCTGAGAAGATTTGGGACTTACTAGAGTTCACTCCTCCTGGTGCCGGCGACGAAATTCAACTTACAGATGCTATCGATGCACTAATGAAGGTTGAACAGGTTGACGCTTACTACATGAAAGGTAAGAGCCATGATTGTGGTAGTAAACTAGGTTACATGAAAGCTAACGTAGAGTACGCGCTTAGACACCCAGCGTTAGGCCAAGAATTTAAAGAGTATATTGCTAGCCTTAGCATCTAGGACAACAGTATCTAAGATTACAGTCTCTAAAATAATAGCAATTTGAAAGCGCGCTCATGGCGCGCTTTTTTGTGCGTGTTTTCCAAACTGAGTAACACCAATTGTGTTTTTTAGTCTTTTACTACAACGTAACCTTGTAACTTAGATAGCATCTTTTCACCAATGCCCTTTACTTCAGTTATTTGGGCGACTTCTAAAAACGGCCCAACATCTTGACGGTAAGCGATAATCGCCTTTGCCTTAGATATACCTACGCCGGGTAATGTTTGAAGCTCTTCAATACTCGCGATATTAAGGTCGATTTTTTCAGCAATACCAACACTTACCATTGATGATGAAGCATCATTATCTAATGGGGCAGCCGATATGGCTGGTGTGTAAATAAATAGCGCAGATAAAACCAGTAAGCTTGTTAATTGTCTTTTCATTGTCATTCCTTGTTTGGGGTGTACACCATTTGTACAGCCTTGATGTTACCTACAGAGATAAATATGAAAAGACCAGTTTTGGGACAGTTTTGTCAAACGGCCATCACTAGGTTAAGGCTTCTTTTTCTTTTTTGTATGGGTGAGGAGTGAAGAAAAGAATGTATGCAGTAAGAGACAGATACAAAAAAGCGGGCTTGAAGCCCGCTTTATCAATGACGTCTATTTAGCCTTAAAGGCGGTCAATTAACGCTTGAGTAAATTCATTTGTACCGGCTTCACCACCAAGGTCGCGAGTAGTGCGGTCGCCAGATTCAATAACATCTTTTAATGCGCTACGAATCTTTTCTGCTTTATCACCCATGTTCAAGTATTCAAGCATTTGAGCCGCTGCAAGAATAACTGATGTTGGGTTAGCCAAGTTCTTACCAGCAATATCAGGAGCAGAACCGTGAACAGCTTCGAAAATAGCACAGTCTTCACCGATGTTAGCGCCAGGAGCCATACCAAGGCCGCCAACAAGTCCTGCACACAGGTCAGAAAGGATATCACCGAATAAGTTAGTCGTAACAATTACGTCGAACTGATGTGGGTTCATTACCAATTGCATACAGGTGTTATCTACAATCATTTCTGTAGATTCGATATCTGGGTAACGTTCGCCCACTTCACGAGCTACTTTTAAAAATAAACCCGAAGTAGACTTCAAGATATTAGCTTTGTGAACGGCAGTAACTTTCTTACGGCCTTCACGACGCGCTAATTCGTATGCGAAAGTTACGATTTTTTCAGCGCCGTCACGGGTGATTTTACTCATCGCTTCAGCTTCGTTACCGTCTTCTGAAACCACTTGCCCAAGACCCGAATACATACCTTGAGTGTTTTCACGCACGGTAATGATATCGATATCTTCGTAACGCGCTTTAGTGCCTTTGAACGAGATCACAGGGCGTAAGTTTGCGTAAAGTTTAAATTGTTTACGTAAGCTAACGTTAATTGATGTGAAACCTTCGCCAACTGGTGTAGTTAGTGGGCCTTTAAGTGCCACTTTATTTTTAGCAATAAGGTCTAGTGTTGCTTGTGGTAGAAGTTCACCATGCTCTTCAAGGGCAACTAAGCCTGCATCTGCGTAGTCATAGGCAAAATCACAGCCAACTTTATCTAAAATTTTAGTGGTTGCATCAATAATGTCTGGGCCAATGCCGTCACCGCGAATGACTGTAATGTGTTGCTGAGTCATGTGGAAGGATCCTCTGATAATTCTATTGTCAAAATCGTTAGGTTTACTACATTTTAGCTTAGCGAGCGAAACGCGCCAAAGAAGACCGCCTCATCTTGTTATTGTTATGAAAATTAGGGGGAGCTCATTGAAGCGGCGCTAAGCGGCGTATTTTATACGATAGCGGGGCTAAGTTATAGCCATTCGTAAAGATTAATTTTACTAGTGCAAATTAAGTGGGCAAAACAGATATTCGCCGAGTCCTTCCATCACGCGGCAAACATCTTCACTTTTCAAGTCTATGGTTCTTCGCAGTGTATCGAAGGTGTTGTCAGTGGCGGTATCTCGCGCCTTCAACGGGAATAAGTATTCTCTGGCAAGACCGAAAGACAGTTGTAAAATGGCATGTTCCTTTTTCAAAGAAGCGGCCACCTCTGCGTGGCGCCGACCTGACTGGTGAATCACTGCTCGCCATGTCGCACTTTGGTGCCAATTTCCTGCAAGTTCACCTGAAATAATATGCCATGAAGAAACGCCTTTAACCTTGAAAGCGTTATCTATCTGAAAGTAGTCTTTGTGATTAACGGGTAGTTGAGTCGCTACTTTTAATCCTGGCAGCGTGAATAAAGGCGCACACAAAAATGTGGTCACTAGAGCGGCAGATTGAGGGGTAAATTTAGTTTTTGTTATTGATGCTAATTGCGCCGCAATACCACACGCCAAAGAGGTAAATTGTTTGCTGATGGCAAGCAATGGATATTGATGTTGGGTTAAGCGTTCTATTAAGGCATGTTGTACCAGCATATCGCCCACTCTTTCCAAACCATAGGTTAGTATTGCTTGCTTAAGGCTCGTAACCGGGAGTTTGAGGCGATTGTCTAAGCTAGCAGTGGAAAGCAAGAACTGCTGGAAGCTGGGTACTTTCTCTACCTTTTGACATAAATTAGGTACATCCACATCAGCTTTTTGCAATTCATCAATAATCTCTATCAAGGCTAAGGGGGGGCGCTGAATAGGGAAGGTTGTAGGTAAAAAAGGCTGCTCTCCTTTCACGCTTAGCGCGTTCTCACAAGCTAGATATTGATTTGTGAAATCTTCGAAGCTCAGATACAGGTCTTTAGGGGCTAAAAGCGTATTACGCTTAACCCATAGTATTTTCTCATCCTCATTCCTACTTGGTGAATGTACAAGCGCATGCTGTTTTTGTATATCTATCACAATAGCGGGGTGCGCTTTTACGTATACCCTAGCTCCAGGCGAAGGTATTGAAATGAGTGATGCAATAGGATGCAAGAAAGTTCGCTGCATGGTGGGTACACGCTGAGCGATAAACGCCAGAAGACTCGACCTCGAGTGACTGTCAGTACAATAAGAAAACACGCTGGTTATCAGGCTTATGCGTTGCAGTGATGTTAATTTTGCTTCGCCAACATATTTTATGGATTGTGAGCTGAAAAGCACTTTTTGTAACGCGATAATCTGTCGCCACATGGTGAGGTGATGGTCGTTGATGAAGGTAAGCAACGCTTTTTTCTGACCAATTATCTGCTCTTTAGATGTCTTAGCCACATTAGAAGAAGCAAGATTTGATGCTACTAAATAATACGTAGCCAAGTGAGCTGCGATTATATGCTGTAAAAAATGGTCGTTATAATTATTAAGCTTGCCATACAGTGCAAGGTTCAATATGTGACGGGTGAGGGTATCAATATCACTTGTGCATTTTTGAAGCGCTAAAGGAATGGCGGGGTGGGCTTGAGTGAATGAGAGGGTAAGCTTAGCGCGTTGAAGACAAGTATTAACGATATTTTGGGGCGTCGATGTCGGTGCAGGTAACGAAAGCAGAGCGTCAGAAAGCTCAGAAGCATCATTGAGCTCCATTTGGCTAGCTTTGCTGGTAACTTGAATACGCCCCGTCGCCCCACGCAATGAGTTTTTCGTTTTCAAACAATAATGGCGTGCATTCATCTTGAGTGGTTAAACCATCAGCACGAACGTGCTGGGTACGGTAAAACATCACTTGAATGGCATTATCATTCTGTCGCTTGGCTTCGGTAATATCAGGCGAACCAAGTAAAGCCAGCACTTCCTCTCGGGTACTACCCAGCTTTAACTTGGTAATTTGTACGCGGTTATACTCTTCGCGGTCTTTCCAGTCCATATTTTCAGGTTTATCGGGATAAACTGAAATTACCAGAAATACAAAAGCAGCATACAATGCGATGCCAGCAAAAATGAGTCGAATTACCTTGGAGTTCATAACCCTAACTTTTCGTTTTTCTGCGCTAAAATAAACAATTTACAACATGTATATAGGTTACAAACTGTAATTTCGCAGTTCCTTTATTTGAATAACTACTTAAGTCTACAGTGTACCGTAAAAAGTTCATGGACGGTAAGTGTTAAACGTAAGGAAATGCGTCTAGCTATTTCTCAATGGTATAGCACGGTGTGTATGCAGAGCCGGGAAGCTTCATTCTCTGTTGAGAAACAAAAGATTCTAATAGTGTATCAACCCGCTCCATCAACGTTGCATCACCTGTCAGCCTAAATGGCCCATGCTGTTTAATATGCTGAATGCCTTCCGCCTTAACGTTACCAGCCACAATACCTGAGAATGCTTGCCTTAGCGCTATCGCTAGCGAAGCATTATCCTGATCATGATGTAACGCTAAATCTGACATGGTTTGATGCGTAGGAATAAATGGACGCTGAAAGTCTTCTTCTATCTTTAGTGACCAATTAAAGCTGTAGGCATCGCCCATTGCTTCTCGGTACTTTTTAACTCTCCCAAGCCCTGTGCGCATAACCCGAGCAACTTCTTCAGGATCGTCAACAATGATCTGGTATTTGCTCTGTGCTTCTTTCCCTATCGTCGCACCGATGAATTCATCAATGGCTTCAAAGTAAGTCTCAGAACCCGCTGGACCGGTAAGGATGACAGGGAAGGGTTGCTGGGCATTTCGTTCATTCATTAAAATGCCAAGCAAATAAAGCAACTCTTCGGCAGTACCCACACCGCCAGGAAAAATCACAATGCCGTGGGCTAGGCGAACAAAGGCCTCAAGGCGCTTTTCAATATCTGGCATGATGACGAGTTCATTAACAATCGCATTGGGTGGCTCTGCTGCAATAATGCTAGGCTCAGAAATACCAATGTAACGGCCTGCCTTATATCGTTGTTTAGCATGCCCAATGGTAGCCCCTTTCATGGGGCCCTTCATTGCACCTGGTCCACAGCCTGTGCAAATGTTCATTTCTCTCAGCCCTAACTGGTACCCCACTTCTTTTGTATATTTATACTCAGTTAGATTAATAGAATGCCCGCCCCAGCACACCACCGTATTAAGGCTATCGTTTCCTTCAAGTGCCTGAGCATGACGTAACATGTCAAACACCATGTCGGTAATGCTCACACTATCGGCTGGCGCACTTTTGTGGGTAAACGCATACTTATTACCCATATAAAGCAGATCGCGAAGCACGGCAAAGATGTGCTCATGTACACCAGTAACTAAAGTGTCATCCACAAAAGCAACTTCTGGTGGATTTACCAATTCAATTTTAACGCCGCGTTCTCTACGTACCAGCTTGATATCGAAATTTTCGTAAGGCGCAAAAAGCACTTCGTAATCATCTTCATCGACACCACTATTTAGTACTGCTAAGCAACAGTTTCTGAACATGCCATACAGTGCACTATTTGTTGTATCTTGTAATTGAGCCACTTCAATTTGCGACAACTGACTCATCCAACCAACAGGATTTAACTGCACTTTCTTCATACTTATTCGTCTCTGTCAGTAATAACGCGGTTGCGACCGCTATTTTTAGCTTGGTAGAGCAAGTTATCAGCACGTTCAAAAACAGCGTCTGGGGTGTCACCTTTATTGAAAAATGAAGCACCAAATGATGCCGTTATAGTGACTTTTTCTTGCTTAAACTTAAACGGTAAAGAGGCCAGTTTCGTTCTCATGGTTTCAAGTAAACTGATGACTTTTTGTTTATTCATACCGGGTAGAGGTAAAACAAATTCTTCACCGCCCCAGCGCGCCATAAAGGTGTTCTCTGTTAATTGTTGTTTAAGGTTCTTTCCTACCACTTGTAGTGTTTTATCGCCGGCAGCATGACCGAAACGGTCGTTGATTGACTTAAAGTGGTCTATATCGATGACGGCCACCGCTAAATCATCACCGTTATCTTGCCAAGACTGAACTGCTTTCGATAACTTTTCATTGTAAGCTTGGCGATTAGGTAAGCGGGTAAGCGGGTCGGTTTGGCTCAGCATCATTTGCTCAGCCAGTTTCTTTTTATAGGTTAGGGTTTGTTTTTGCAGCTGCTCAATTCTGCTTTGCATTGAGCCAAGTAACCCCATTAACGATGCTTGACCTTGTGAGTCTAATTGCGCTTGTTCATTCAATGTGCTGGCAATATTTTGAACACAGAATTGTGTGTGTTCTTTTAGAGACTCCAAAGAGTCGCTGTGTGATACCGCCTCTTCAATACTTTCAATATGCGACTGAAGCTGCGCATTACCGACTTGTCGTTGCTCAAACTGAGTCCGGCTATTTTCCATGCTTAGCTGAATGTCTCCTCCCATTTTGCCTATGGAGTTATGCAAGCTTTGAATAACCTTGCCAGTTAGGCTGGCCTCAGCCATGGCGTCTTGTACTATCATTCGAAGGATAACAACACAGCTTTTAAGCAATTGGTCTTCCGACATACCTTCCGTCAGTTTTTTCTGTATATCAACTAATTGACTGTCGTCAGGTTGGCGCTGGGCATAGCTGGCAATAAGTTGGTTTAGTTCCTCTAAAATAGACTTATAAAGCGGGTTCACCGTATTGTCTTTATTGCTTTCTTTACTATTTTCCAGTGCAGGTGCTTCACCCTTATTCTTTCCAGCTTCAAGCTCACTGGCTGCACTACTCGCCAATGCCGCATGATGCAACTCAATAGCCTGCTGGAATAGCTTGTAAATACTAAAAATATCCCCTACCGGCTGGTTCAGAGTTATCAATTGCTGTGTGGCTCGTTTTTGAAGCACTTCATCTTCAAACACTACTTTTTGAAGACGCTTAGTTGCACTTTCCAGCAAAGCCACAGTTTCAATACTGTATTTTTTTAATGTCAGTTCTTGATGTTGAAGCGCGCTATTAAGCTTGTTGATGCTTACCGTAGCAAGAGTAAAGTTTGGCGTGCCGGACAAATGCCCTCTCAATATTTGTAGTTCGCTATCAACTTTGTCGGAAAAACCTTCATAAAAGGCGGACAAGCGAACGATAAATTGTGAAAGTAGCGTATTGTGTTGCTTGTAGGTTTGAAGCTGTTTGGCGTCCATAATCGTTGTTTACTCAACCTTAGGTGAAGTCATCCTGCACATTTAGTGATTTGTATTAAATCTGTGCGCTAAATTACTGGCGAGCTTGCCTTTTATTTGCATAGGGCGTTTCAAAATTTGAACGGAAAGGATTAATGTCCAGCCCTCCTCGCCTTGTGTAACGTGCGCATACTGTCAACTTCTCAGGTTGGCAGTGTTGCATAATGTCACAATAAATACGCTCTACACACTGTTCATGAAACTCATTGTGTTGTCTGAAGCTAATCAAATATTTTAATAAGCCTTCATGAGCTAAGCCGTTCCCTTCATAACGAATTTGCACGCTTGCCCAGTCAGGCTGACTGGTAATAAGGCAATTCGATTTAAGCAGATGGGAAACCAAGGTTTCAGCTTTTTTTTCGCCCGTTACTTTTAATAGCGAAGTGTCAGGCTCGTAAGTTTCAACAGCGATATCAAGTTCATCAAGCAGTACACCTTCAAATTCTTTGAATGTGAGTGTATTGAATTGATTGGGAAGCGTTAAGCTAACCACCACGGGTTCACCCGCGCACTTTGATAGGTCTGATGCCAATGTGGCGCGCACATCCTCAGGGCTTTCAAAAGCGGTTTGATTGAAGCTGTTCAAATACAACTTGAATGACTTCGACTCTATGAGATTTGCAGAGGTGATAGGTACATAACATTCAAGCAAGGCTACGTTAGGCTTTCCCTTTTTGTTAAGCCAAGACAGCTCATACCCAGTCCATGTATCAATACCGGTAAAGGGCAGGGCATCAGCATTCAACGATAACGTATCTCGGCTTAAGCTACGGGGCACGCCCTGAAGTAGGTCGGGGTTGTAATGAAATTCATATTCAACCTGCTTCCCCAGTGAAAGATCTTTGGGGGCAGAAATAGAAATTTTATCGTTTACCTTCGAAGTCATATTTACCTATATATTCTAACCGTTTTAGATGTGCCGCCTTACTTGAACTTGGCACCTTATACCTATAGTGTACCTCAAAAATATTGGTGTAACCCCATAATGGCCTTAACAATTAGTAATGAATTAACCCAACTTATCGGTGCTTTCACTTCCCACCATGAGCGCAATGGAAGTCTGCTGACTATACCTTATGATAGTCAATGGCCCTCACCTTGCTACTTAAAGCAGGGCGATGAGGGGGAATTGGTACCGTGGGAGCCCAAACGCCAAAGTGACAGTCAGCAGTCTGCGCTAAGCTTTAAGAATGTTGAAGAGGCATTGGACATTAAAATCAACGCTGATTTTTGTCAGTTCTTTACCCAATTTTTCAGTAATAATTTATCAGTAGTTGCTGAGCATGGGGCTTGTGAGTTATTGCAAGTTTGGAATGAAGAAGATTTTGAGCGGCTTCAACAAAATTTAATTGGGCACCTATTAATGAAAAAGAGACTAAAACAAGAGCCAACACTCTTTTTTGCATTAACCGATGAAGATGATTTTGTTTTAAGTGTGTTAAATAGCACTGGAGAAGTGGTGTTAGAACAAGTTGGAAGGCCACCCAAAAAAGTCATTTCGCCAAGCCTACCGGCATTTATTGCCACACTACGAGCTGAATGAGTTTTTGTGTTATGCCGTGCTGAAAAAACACGGCATGTAGTCGTTACCAATGAAGGTGGCGCTTAAGGTTAGTGGCGTCAGGGACTTTATTAAGTGTTTAGGCCTACTCAATAGATGCTTCTAGCCGCTTTTGTAGCACCGCCATTTGTTGTTCAAGTAACGCAACCCGTTTTGAAAGCGACGCAATGGTTTCTACTTCCTTCCCGTTAACAGATGCAGGATCTGATGCGCCATTCGCCGCATTAAAATGTTTGATAGCTTCAATAGCCTCTGTTACTGATGCTTTAAAAGGCGCTTTTGCTCTAAGTAGTGCAACAGAAGGCGATGTGCCTTTTTGCACCATTTGCTGACATACAATCATTAATTTCTGCAGATTATTGTTTTGCAGTGACATTTCATTGGCCAATAAATTATAAGAGGTTCAGCTTATCCACTTAAGCTTGATTTCGCTAGGGTTTTTAACCAATAAATTGTGTCAAACTGACCACTAATTAATATAATGAACCACGTGTTATGAATTTAATAATCACTGAATTTAATTAAAGCTATTAAAATCATAAGCTTAAATAATTGGTCTCATTCTTGATTACCTATTTGCATATAACAAAACTATAAACGATAAAAATCAGAGGAAATCACATGAAATCGATTATCTTACCACTCGCATTAGCATCATCATTTTTACTTACTGGTTGCGTGGTATCTGTAGGTGGGGGGAGTGATAGCCATTATGGTACTGATGTAGAAGACCGAGAATACAATAACCGCAAACATATCTCGAACCTTGAAACAGGAATGAGCTATGAAAGCGTATTAAGAAAAATGGGGGTGGCTGATTTCAACGAGCTTTATGAAAAGCAAGACGGTACCTATCGCGTATTGTTTTATCGTACTCAGAGAACCATGGGTGATGGCATAACAACGAAAGATGAATGTACGCCAATAGTATTCAAAGATAGTGGCCTAGTAGGGTGGGGTGATAGCGCTTACCACCTAATGAATTAAAAGTAACATTAATTTAACATCTTGGTGTTTTTGCCGTAAAGTGACCATTAATTGGTCACTTTTTGCATTCTGTGACTATTAATTCGTAGATTATTGAGGGCTGCACCTATGACAAATGACACGCTAACCGACGGCCAAGTGATGAATGCACAAGGGGTCAATGAAGCATTAGAGCCACTTGTGTCATCCCTTGAGGCTATCAAAGCCATTTACCTTGGTGTAGATGATTTGAAGGTTGCAGCTTCTATATTATTTAATGCGTACGTAGACGATCCACTTTTTAGCGATATATTTCAGGCTGAAAAAGAAGGTTATGAGAGTCGGTTGCGCTCTGCTATCAGAGAAGAGTTAAATGCTTTTTGGGTGGCAGAGCAACCTATTATAGGGCTGTTCGATGGCGAGCGACTACTCGCGGTCGCATGCCTTACCGCGCCAGACGCTGCATTTGGTTCTGGGCGTTACTGGCATTGGCGTTTACGTATGCTACTTACCGCTGGCCTTTTTGGCACAAAGCAAATGCTAGAAAAAGAAGAAAAAGTGCGAGCATTGGTCCCCGCAGTTAACTTTCATATGCTAAGTTTCATTGCCGTTCACCCAGATTATCAACACCATGGACTAGGTCATACACTATTAGGTGCTATTGACAGCGTAGTGGAAGAAGATGCTAAAAGTGAAGGGGTAGCAGTGTTTGTTACAGTAGCTAAACATAAGCCCTTTTTTAACGACGATAACTATGATGTGGTGGGAGAGCTAAGCCTATCTCACGTAAAAGGCGATGTAATGTTTAGGCGAAAGCCTGCATAAATTGTCATAAAAAATGCGTAAACTGGGTGAGGACTTTACGTTGTTTAATAAATAAGGTGGTATGTAAATGCTAAGTGCGCAAGGAAGTTGCCTGTGCGGGGCGATTACCGTAATGGCGGAGAATATTAACCCTAAATTCACAGTGTGCCATTGTGATTCTTGCAGACAGTGGGGCGGTTCGGCGCTGTTCGCATTGCAATGCGGTACGCAGGTTAAATTCGAAGACACAACCTCTACGGGTAATAACGTAAGCATTCACCGGTCGTCAGATTGGGCTTCTCGCGGTTTTTGCGGCAACTGTGGTACTCATCTATTTTACAAGCTCAATGAGACCGGCGAATACAATATACCTGTCGGTGTATTTCAAGCACTAGATGGGTTAGAAATGGATATGCAGTACTTCAGCGATCAACGCCCAGACTACTATTGCTTTTCAAATAAAACGAAAGAAATGACTAAGGCTGAAATTATGGCGTATTTCGCTCAACAGTCTTGAGTTACCAACAGGCAAAGCAAGCAACGCTATTAACACGCGAAAGAAGCTACCCGACATATCAACACTTAATGCGCGGGATCTCTTCCCATCGGGTAGTGGCTCTTTTCGTTAAGAAGTCTCTTTTCATGGCAAAATTTTGTTGAAAGCCCCTAGCGCCAAAATGCATCGTGTTTCTGCCATATCTAGCATTGGTACTATCAAGCACTGCCATTAATGCCGAGTTGTCCGTATTGGGGGTAAATAAATCGTCTTGGCGATATTTTTCGTCGCAAATGTCCAACAGACCCACCCCCACTTTGTAGTAACGCACGCCTGGAATAAACAGTTTATTGAGCGCATCAGACGCTGCGTGAATAATATGTCGAGTATCATTGGTAGGAACAGCAAAGCTGGAAAGCGCCGACTGCTTAACATATCTGCTATCGTCATGAGGCGAGTTTGCCGCAAAGAAGGTGGCGCTGTGGGCGAGTGAGTGTTGAGCGCGTAGTTTTTTAGTGGCTATTTCAGCGTGGGTGGCTAACGCTGCTCTCAATTCATCTTGTGTGGTAACTCTCTTTCCAAAACTACGGGTGCTGTAAATTTCTTTTTTAGCGGGTCTTATCTCATCCCACGTCATTCTTAGTTCACCCTGAAGTTCTCTCACTGTATTTTCTAGCACAATAGAAAAATACTTACGCATTTTAGCGGGGGATTGTTGTGACAGTGTATAGGCATTATTAATACCCATGGCCATCAATCGTTTTTCCAAGCGCCCACCAATACCCCATACATCTGCTACTGCCATGCGGGATAATAATGCCTGCTTTTCTTGCTGCGTATTAATAACCGCTGAACCTCGAAAGCCGTCCAGCTTTTTTGCAGCGTGATTAGCTGCTTTAGCAAGGGTTGGAGTGGGGCCAAATCCAACGCCCACGGGAAGCTTTACCTCACGCCAAATAGTCTTTCTTATCTCATAGCCTAGGGCCAGCCATTCGCTATCATGTAGGCGTGGCGAAAAGCGCATAAAAGCTTCATCAATACTGTATTCGTGCAATTCATCACAGAATTGAGACATGACCGAAAACATTTTTGAAGACACATCGGCATAAAGCTCATAGTTAGACGAGCAAACAACAACCCCTGCTTTTTTTGCTTCCTCTTTCACCTGAAAATAGGGTACGAACTTTTTAAACCCTAATCTTTTGGCAATAGGGCAGGCTGCGACCACGCAGCCATCGTTATTGCTCAACACCATAACGGGTTTGTTTCGCAGGTTAGGGTTGTAGATTTTCTCGACCGATGCATACATAGACGTGACATCTACTAGCGCAAACACTACTCACCTCCTAGTCGACGGGAGAGTTTTTTGTGAAGCCTAATGGAGCGCGTTACCACCCCTTCTATTGAAAATTCATCGCCTTCTTTTAAAAAGTAAGGTTTGTACAAGGGTGATGAAGAACGCAAACAGCCGTGGCGTTTGTCTACGCGCTTACAGACGAACTCACCGTTTAAGGTCGCCACAATAATGCACATGTCAGAAATATCTTCAGCTCTAGAGACAATCAGCAGGTCGCCATCATGAATGCCATCGTCCATCATCGACTTGCCTTGTGCGTAGCCAATGAAGGTAGCAGCAGGTTTATCAATAAGCAGAGAATCTAGACTCAAGCCTAGTTCGGTATATTCTGCAGCAGGCGACTCAAAGCCTACGATGCCCGCTTGTGCTGTAATAGGGATAAATTTAAGCATACACTTCAAAAACACTGTTTATTTATACAGTATTTTAGTGGGTTCATACTCATCAATCAATCTCAGTACAGAAAATACTCGTCTAAATGGCGACTGTAGTGGCTGGCAAAATTCGCAATTGGTCATAATGACGACAAGCTTTGTACGACATTTCCTACAAAAGTGTAGGAAATGTGGGTTTTTTTTCGTGGTTTATATCTAGACTAAAGTCTAACGTTGTTGATTTGTATAAGTTTTTTATATGTAGATCATTTTAGCTCCTTATTTTCTCCTTAATTTATTGTAATTCTGGCTAGCGGGAATTCTTGGTAGGGATATTATTAATGGCGTCACAGGGAAACACGATGAGTCAGGATGATTTTAAGGACAACCTTGGACAACTTAAGGAAGAGAATCCCTTAACAGGAGTGAGGGGAGATGGAAATGCAGGAAGCATCACAGGGATGATAAGCGCACTGGACGTGCTGAAATGGAATTACTAAAGGGACAAGCAAGGAAAGCGCAAGCGATAAGGAATCGCAACAGGAAGTAGAAAGGATTTGGCGAAGGATCGTCATAAAAAGGAAAGATATAGGATATATCGTAAAGGAAAGCTTGGAAGGCTTAAGCAAGGATAGTTTGCGCAGGATGCGTAAGAGCAAGGCAGCTCAGGAACGAACGGACCGCTTAAGGATTGAGCTAGTTGCACAGGATGTGTAATGCAGAAAGGATGAAAGGATAGGAACACCAGCTTTTGCTGGCAAGGAACAGCCTTAGGATGAGGCCCCCACGTGCAGGATAGGTGGGATGCTTAGGATAAATGGAAAGGGATTTACGCAAGGATGGGTAACTCGCACGGGAACACGCGAGAGAAGATGGAAAGGGGCGTATATGGATTTTAATCGGGAAGATTTTAGTCGCAAAGGAACGCAGAGAGGGAAACTCAAAATTCCAGGAAAAGGGGTAGCAGAGAGGCTACCCCTTTTTTTTTGCGTAATTTTTGGCGTTGCCACTAAAACGCTCACGTTTAAAGACGCCCATTCCGCTCGGCATAGTCATCTCGTTCATACCTAATACTATAGCGGGCTAACGAATCCGAAGAACTTAATTAACTCTGTGAGGTGGTAAGGTAGTTCTTATAATATGTTTGCCTACTAACTCCACTTCTCCGCTGTATCTGTCTTCACCATTACCGGAAAATTCAAACACAAAGATATTATGCCAATCAGGCTTGCTGTAGTTGAAGGTAATGCGGGTTTTGGCTCTGGCAATACTGAGCAGTTGCAGTTGATTGTTTTTACAGTACTGGCGCAGGTAACTATCAGTAAATTCGGAAATACTTCGTATGCGCCAAAACTGAAAGGCGACAAAGCCTAAGCCTAACCATAAGGTTAATTCAAGAAGTGTCATTCATTACCCCTTAGTTTGTGAAAACAGCGTGCCAATTGCGCTGGCCAGTAAGTCACTGCGTTCTGGGCTTCTTAGTATGCCTAGTACTAATTCACGTAACTGGGGTACTTGAACAAGATCAGAGAAGAAGCCGCGGAATACGTCGCCATTATAGTTTTCTTGGTTATCGACCTCGGCAACCGCTTCAAAAAATAGCAGCAGTAATTTCTCGTCCATTTGCTGAAAATGGCGGGCAGCAATCACACTTAATATATCTAATCGGTTCAATTTCTTAGCTTCAAAGTGAGTCACTAATTGCGTATATATAGTGTCGTTTTTGGTCTCACAAGACAAACCCCGTAGGGCGGCTAAACTTATTTCATCACCGTCTAACACTGAAAGCATGCATTGGTTAAGCCGCTCAGATACATTCGCAACTTCGGCCATTTCCATAAAAGCCCGTTGAAATGGTTCGGCAAAAAGTGAAAAATTACGCAGCACGCTGTCTTGCACTTCTTGAGCGTTTTCCATTGAGTCTAATCTGATGACCACATCCGCAATTGCCTGTAAGGGAATGGTTTGCCAGTCAGCCACCTGAGGCGCTTTCACATAGGCGATAACATGCTGTGCGCTGGCGCTAATTGGTTGATTCAGCTTCGCACGAACCAGTGCATTAAATTGCGCAAGTAATGACTGCGCGGGCACAAATGAATAAGGATTATCTGGCAATGTGTTAGCCGCTTCAGAATCATCAGAAATTGATTGGCCTAGTGCATCAACAATAATTTGAAGAAAATGGTTTCTTGAAGCCGCTACCACTAATCCCTGCTCGTCTAGAGGGAGTTTGATAAACCAAATATAGTGCTGATTTGAGCTGTTTTTATTCCAAAAAACAATGCCGAACCACGCATGTTGTTGACGAGGGAAGGGCGCAACAGTTGAGCCATTCTCAATATCCAAAAACGCCTGATTGTCTAAAGGGGTAAGTCTTCGACCCATATCAAAAACAATATATTCTGTACCTGCATGCAATAAAAATTCGCTGATAGAGTTAATACTGTTTGCGTTCATTTCAGGCGTTCTCACTTCATAAAACTGATTTTAGGGCGCAAAGTTTAGCATATTTTAGTTGTCGACAGGCAACGGCATTGTTCTTTTAAAGGTGCGAGCGGAATGAGTGCTGCCTCTGGTATACTGCCGTCCAGATTTTTACGGCAAACCTTAAACCATGTAATGACGATGAAGTTAATAGAAGAATTCGAGTATCATTTAAATGCGCTAGAAACCGCGCTGCGCCAAACTAAAACGTGGCCGAACAAAGCACCTAGCAAGGCGCAATTAGCCAGTACTGCCCCTTTTGCTATTGATACCCTGTCTTTTTTCGAATGGTTGGCGTATGTTTTTGTGCCTAAATGTCATCACCTAATAGCAATAGGTCAGTTACCTGGGAAGATGGCAATTTCCCCTGCGGCGCAGATGTATGTGCCAAACTGCCCCGAATCTATCTTAGTTTCGTTGCTTGCTCTTGATAAACTAACCGAACCTAATAAGAAGTAAATTATGCCTGAAGAATTATCGGTTAGCCCGAGTGAAAATGCTGGCAGCAATAGTGTGCAGCCATACCCGCCACTTAATATTTTATATCAAGATGAGCATATCGTGGCCATTGATAAACCGCCGGGTTTATTAGTGCACAGAAGCCCTATCGACAGGCATGAAACTCGCTTCGCCGTGCAGACATTAAGGGATCAGCTCAACAAGCACGTATTTCCCGCTCACCGACTAGATAGGCCCACATCCGGTGTACTCTTGTTTAGTTTTGACAGTAAAACAGCGGCGCTGCTTGGCCAGCAGTTGATGAATAAGCAGGTGCAAAAGCAGTATCACGCTATTGTTCGTGGTTATGTTAAACATTCAGGGCTCATCGATTATGCGCTCAAATATCGTTACGATAAAATTGCCGATAAACATAAGCGCCCGCAGCAGGCACCGCAGCAAGCCACAACGGTATATGAAAGTTTAGCGAACTATGAATTACCTTTCGCCGTAGGTAAATATGAAACCGCTCGCTATTCATTAGTAAAACTTTTGCCCTCGACAGGACGCAAACATCAATTGCGTCGTCATATGGTACATATTAGGCACCCTATCTTGGGTGATACCACCCACGGAGACGGAAAACAGAACAAATTTTTGCAAACACACTTTAGTTTTCAGAATTTGGCCTTAAGTTGTACGCAGATGGGTTTTTATCACCCGATAACCGGAAAGTGGCTATCGGTGTCTGTTAGAATGCATTCAGAAATGCAACGAGTGTTAGATGCGTGGCAAGAATATCAGGTTTAAGGTTTGGGCAAGACAGTGAGATGCTTAAACGGGAAACCCACACGATTTGAAAAGATAATGAGGAAGTAATGGCAACATTAAAAATTTTTGCAGGTACCGTGTATGGCAATGCGCAACATGTAGCAGAGCAAGTTGAAGAAAATCTTGCAGAGCAAGGTGTAGATTGCGAGCTTGAGAGCGATCCTTCAGTAAGCGACTTTACCGATGCCGACGCTATCTTATTGATTACTTCTACGACTGGCCAAGGCGATGTTCCACCAAACTTAGAATTTGTTTTCTCTGATTTGAAAGACGAGTTTCCATTGCTAAACGACAAGCCTTTCGCGGTTGCTGCGTTGGGTGATAGTAGTTACGGGGAAAGTTTTTGTGGAGCCGGTCGTCAATTCAATGAATTGTTATTAGAGCTGCAAGGTAAAGCGGTAGCCGACATGCTAGAAGTGGATGCCCTTGAGACCCTTGAACCTGAAGCTATGGTTATTGAGTGGGTTAACGGTATTAAAGCTAAGTTAGGCGTGTAACGAGGTTCGAATCAAATTTCGAAAAACAAAAAAGGGCGCTAGGCGCCCTTTTTTAATGCAAAACGTTTAATACGTGAATACAGACTTATTCAACACCACGTAGTAGGGCATTAATACCTACTTTTGCACGGGTTTTAGCATCTACTTTCTTCACGATAATGGCAGCATATAGGCTGTACTTACCGTCTGGGCTTGGCATGTTGCCTGAAACGACTACAGAGCCCGCAGGTACGCGACCATAATGTACTTCGCCGGTTTCACGGTCGTAAATACGGGTGCTTTGGCTAATGTAAACGCCCATTGAAATAACTGCACCTTCTTCAACAATAACGCCTTCAACAATTTCAGAGCGTGCGCCAATAAAGCAGTTATCTTCAATAATAGTAGGGTTCGCTTGAAGTGGCTCTAAAACACCACCAATGCCTACGCCGCCAGATAAGTGAACGTTCTTACCGATTTGTGCGCAAGAACCAACTGTTGCCCATGTATCTACCATGGTGCCTTCGTCAACGAATGCACCAATGTTTACGTATGAAGGCATAACAACCGCATTTTTACCCACGAAGGTACCGGTACGAACTGCAGCCGGAGGCACAATACGCGCGCCGTCATTAGCAAATTGTTCAGCAGTATAGTTACTGTATTTCAACGGTACTTTGTCGTAGTAACGGCTCTCAGCGCCTTCGATAACGTCGTTGTTATGTAGGCGGAAGAAAAGCAAAACGGCTTTCTTTAACCACTGATGAACAACCCACTCGCCCGCAATTTTTTCAGCTACACGCGCTTTTCCGCTATTAAGCAATGCAATAGCATCAGCAACGGCTTGTTTCACTTCTGCTGGAGCAGAAGAAGGGCTAATGTTGTCGCGGTTTTCGAAGGCGTCTTCAATAATGGCTTTCAATTCATTCATGGTATCGTGATATCTTCAAGTTGATCGAGTTTAAACAAGATACGCTTTTTCAAGCTCACTTGTTGTTCTTGGGTTAATGCTTTGCCAGCATCATTACTGACAATAAATATATCTTCTGCGCGCTCGCCGATAGTAGCAATTTTTGCCAGCTTCAAGGTGACATTAGTATCAACAAAAGCATGGCCAATTTTAGCTAATATGCCTGGCGCGTCTAGTGCTTCTAACTCAACGAGTGTCGCTTCATCGCTCACCCCGAAAAAGCGTACTTTAGTAGGCACGTCTAGCTGTTTCATTTGACGAGGTAGTTTACGCTTATTTTCGTGTGAACGGCCTGGTTTTTCAAGTTGGGTGCTAATCGCTTTTTCTAACGATTGTATACGAGAATCTGACGATAGCCTTGAACCATCATTCTCAAGCACCAACATGCTGTCAAACACATAGCCATCGCGGGTTACGGTAACATGGGCATCGTGAATAGAGCAATTACGGCTGTCTAATACGGAAGCCACTTGTGCAAATAAGGCTTTTCTATCTTTACCGAAAAGAAAAATTTCCGTGCCGCCTTTTGCACTGTTGTCATTGGCTTTAACAAGAAGCTGGTCGCTATCTGGTGTTAGCCAATCATCCTGAGCCTTAACGATTTCTTCGGTATGCCATGCAATTTGTGTTGGCTTGAATCGTACAAAATAGTCATCATCTAACCGCGCCCATAATCCATCAATTGATTCAGAGTTAACCCCGCGTTCGTGCAAAATTTGTTGCGCTTGATATTTATGAGTAGTCACTCGCTCACTTAATGTTACCTGGCACTGTAACCCGTTATCTAATGCTTTTTGCGTCATTAAATAAAGCTCTCTAAGCAGAGATGCTTTCCAATCGTTCCATAAATTATCATTGGTTGCACGAATGTCGGCAAGGGTAAGTGTATAAAGTAAGTTCAAGTGGTTATGGCTTCTTACCGCGCCAGCAAATTCACTGATAACGTCTGGATCGTAGATGTCTCTGCGCTGTGCTACGACTGACATTAGCAGGTGGTTTTCAACGAGCCAGCTTATCATGGCCGCGTCGTTTGCCGGAACATCATGCTGTTCACAGAACTTAGCAACATCGATAGCGCCTAATGTTGAGTGGTCGCCATTACGACCTTTGGCGATATCGTGAAATATAGCGGCAATATACAATACTTCTGGCTTATCTAAATTTCGACAGATGCGACCACAGCGTGGGAAATCTTTGTTCTCTTTCGAGAAAAAGTAATTCACGTGCTTCACTAAGCGGTGCGTATGTTCATCAACCGTGTAGGCGTGAAACAAATCAAATTGCATCATTCCTACGATGGCATCCCACTCAGGTAAATAAGCCTGTAAAATGCCGTACTGATGCATAATGTCCCAACCAAAATTAAAAAAGTCGGGTTGTTTAAGCAAGATCATCAGCTTTTCACGGCATGCGGGGCGCTCAACAAAGTAAGCATTTTCAAATGCGCGATGTGCGTTTCTTATTTGGCGAATACAGGTAGTACTTAAACCTTGTACTTCAGGGGTGTTAGTGACCACATTTAAAAAGTCTAAAATGGCTTCTGGCGAAGAAAAAGCATTCTCATGACGAGGCGAAATCATATTATCGAGTAATTCGAAATCTTCGTTGATCATCGCGGTACGCTGAACGCTCTGATTAAGCATGTCATACTTGAACCGTTGTAAAAGCATCTGGTTCAATTCAGAAACCCGGGCAATGGTGCGGAAAAAGTCACGCATCATTTTTTCTACTGAGCTTTTACCTTCTTCTCCGTACCCCATCATGGTGGCAACATCAGGTTGGTAATCGAAAAGAAGTCGATTTTCACTTCGCCCGGCAATGAGATGTAAGGCGCAGCGCATTTTCCACAAATGCATCCTACAGGTTATTAACTCGCTGTGTTCTTGCTCGGTGAAATAGCCGTGACCTACAAGGTTCCAGCCGTCATATTCTTTAAAGTGTTTTTTCGCTACCCAACCAATAGACTGAATGTCTCTTAAGCAGCCTGGGTTTTCTTTTATATTGGGTTCAAGGTTGTAAGCCGTACCGTTAAATTTAGCGTGACGTCGTTTTTGTTCATCGTACTTCGCTGAGAAAAACGCCTTACTCGACCATGAGTTTCGACCGTTAACTTCATCCCACAGTTTTTCAAAAATAGACTCGCTGCCGCAAAGCAGTCGACTTTCTACTAGGTTAGTGGCAATGGAGATATCGTCTTTGGCAAGGCTGACGGTTTCTTTGATGGTACGTACTGACTGACCCACATCAAGCTTAATATCCCAAAGCAGAGTAATAAAACGACTTACTTTTTCTTGGGTGTCGGGCTTAAGGGTTCGTTTGCTCACTATCAGCAAATCAATGTCGGAATAAGGTTGAAGGTGCCCGCGTCCATAGCCACCTACGGCACATAATGCTAATTCACTTTCATTGTCTAAACCGTAGAGGTGCCACAAATGACACAAAAGGGCATCAACGAATTGAGCACGCCCAGTCACAAGTTGGTTAACAGGAATGCTATCGAATGACGCTTTTATCCATGCATAGCTATCTTCTACACACGACTTGATGGCAACTAAGTCGTCAACCGACGTTATTTGATCAATATTTTTTATTAGGGATTGCAGCGTCAAATTACACCTTCTATGCGTACAGCTTTTTGAACACACTGAACCTTATCATGAAATGAAACGAAATCGCAGTGCCGATTAGTTGCATACCCAAGGCAATATTGTGAATAAATATACGAAAATGTTATAGATATGCTGCAAGTATAAGATGAAATATCACACCGCTATTTTCAAGACAGGCAATAGGGCTGAAAGAAACAGTCAATGCAATAGCTCAGAGGAACAGCGCGGTAACTAGTGTGCTGTCGTTCTTGCTAAAATCGTATGATGTACATTCATAACCAATAACGAAAGAAAGGAAAAAAGCATGAATGCGTAGTAGAAGTATAAAAACATATAGCAAACCCAAAAAGTTAAGCTGCTATATGTTTATATGTAGGCGATTCAAACACTATATAAAGAATGCTTATCGAAACTGACCATTATCTGTCAGTGTGCAAATTGTTAAGTGTGTGAAATCACGCGTGGAAGGTCTTCTTCGTCACGCAAAGTTAATACTTCCACACCGTCTTCGGTAACCAGTAAGGTATGCTCCCATTGTGCACTTAAACTTCTGTCTTTAGTCACAACGGTCCACTGGTCAGGAAGAATTTTCGAATAACGCTTACCCGCATTCACCATAGGTTCAATGGTAAAGCACATGCCTGCTTCAAGCACATCACCTGTGCCAGGTTTACCGTAGTGCACAATTTGTGGCTCTTCGTGGAAACTCGCGCCAATACCATGACCACAGTACTCGCGAACGATTGAATAGTTATGCGCTTCAGCATGGGTTTGGCAGATATGACCAATATCGCCCAATGTCATACCCGGTTTTACTTCTTTAATCGCTTTATATAAGCATTCTTGTGTAACTCGGGTTAAACGCTCTGCCATAATCGTTGGCTTTCCAACGGTAAACATCTTAGAAGTATCACCGTGGTAACCATCTTTAATAACAGTTACGTCGATATTAATCACATCACCATCTTTCAATTTTTTGTCCGAGGGGATGCCATGGCAGATACAATGGTTTACAGACGTACAAATTGATTTAGGGAAAGGCGGGTGACCATAGTTTAATGGCGCAGGAATAGCTTGCTGCTCATTAACAATGTAATCATGACAAATTGTATTTAACTCATCTGTCGTTACACCCTTTTTTACATAGGGTCCAATCATAGTGAGTACATCGGCTGCTAGTTTTCCAGCCACGCGCATTTTTTCGATTTCTTCAGAGGTCTTAATAATTGCTGACACAGCGTCTCTCTATTCGTTTATTTAGGCCGTTACGCTACCGCTTGTAAAAAAAATAGGGCAGAGGTTAACGCGCAGAATATATCTATATAGGTATATTTTAGCCATTAGGATTGAATGTGTATAGGGGCAGTCTTAAAGAATGCAAGTAATGGCAAAACTGGCAGTAAAACTTGAGTGGGTATGCGTAATATGGTATAAAGCGCGCGCCCTGACGGAATGCCCTTAAAAGCGTTTGGTCAAAAGGGTAAATTAAATTTAATTAAAACACACATATACCAACACTGCGTATCGGGGTGTTCTACTTATTTACTTAGGTGGGATCGATACAATGGGTATATGGAGGCCTAACCCCGAGAGGAAATTAAAATGGCAAATGTTTCAATGCGTGACATGCTGAAAGCCGGTGTGCATTTCGGTCACCAAACTCGTTACTGGAACCCTAAGATGAAACCATACATCTTTGGCGCACGTAACAAAGTTCATATCATCAACCTTGAAAAAACAGTTCCACTTTTCAACAACGCTCTTAACTACCTATCAAGCGTAGCATCTAAGAAAGGGAAAATCCTTTTCGTAGGTACTAAGCGCGCTGCTGGCGATGCGGTAAAAGATGCAGCTGTTAAATGTGACCAGTTTTACGTTAACAAGCGTTGGTTAGGTGGTATGTTGACTAACTGGAAAACAGTTCGTCAATCAATCAAGCGTTTGAAAGAACTTGAGCAGAAAAGCCAAGACGGTACTTTCGAAAAGCTGACCAAAAAAGAAGCCCTAATGCTTCAGCGTGAAATGGAAAAGCTTGAAAACAGCCTTGGCGGTATCAAAGATATGGGCGGCTTGCCAGACGCTATCTTTGTTGTCGATGCAGACCACGAGCACATTGCTATCACAGAAGCACGTAACCTGGGTATTCCAGTTGTTGGTGTTGTGGATACTAACTCTAACCCAGATGGTGTTGATTACATCATTCCTGGTAACGACGATGCAATCCGCGCAGTTCAACTTTACTTGGATGCCGCTGCTAACGCTGTGATTTCTGGTCGCGAAAGCAACCTTGAAGCACAAGCTGAGCAAGACGACTTCGTAGAAGCAGCAGAGTAATTCTGTTCGCTTTACTGTCATATCAAAAGCATATGATAGTGCAACAATACGAAACGTATTGAGAGGGGCGATAACGCCCCTTTTACCTAACCGAATTTATATTTATTGCTGAGGAATTGAAAAATGGCAGTGACTGCAGCACTAGTTAAAGAACTGCGCGAGCGTACAGGCGCAGGTATGCTGGATTGTAAGAAAGCCCTGGTTGAAACGGATGGTGACATTGAGCTAGCCATTGAAAACATGCGTAAATCAGGCCAAGCGAAAGCAGCTAAAAAAGCAGGCCGTATCGCAGCTGAAGGTGTAATCCTTACTAAAGTTCAAGACGGTCGCGCGACTATGCTTGAAATTAACTGTGAAACAGATTTCGTAGCACGTGACGAAGGTTTCCTTAAGTTTGGTAACGAGTTGCTAGAAATAGCAGCCGCGAACAACATCAACGATATCGACACGTTGAATGCGTCTGAACTTAACGGTGCTAAAGTAAGCGACGTTCGTGACACATTAGTGGCGAAAATCGGTGAAAACATCTCTCCTCGTCGCGTTATTAACGTTGAAGGCGATACACTAGGTGCATACGTGCACGGCGGTCGTATCGGCGTAATCTCAATTCTTACTGGTGGCAGCGAAGAGTTGGCTAAAGACATTGCAATGCACGTTGCAGCGGCTAGCCCTCAGTTCGTTAAGCCTGAAAATGTTCCAGCTGAAGTTGTTGAGAAAGAGAAAGAAATCCAAATCGGTATTGCAATGCAGTCTGGTAAGCCAGCTGACATCGCAGAGAAGATGGTTGCAGGCCGCATGAAGAAGTTTACTGGTGAAGTAAGCTTAACTGGTCAGCCTTTCGTTAAAGATCCTTCAATCAGCGTTGCTGAGTTGCTTAAAAACAACTCTGCTGATGTTGTTAACTTCGTACGTTTCGAAGTTGGTGAAGGTATCGAGAAGAAAACCGAAGACTTTGCAGCAGAAGTTGCAGCACAAATGGAAGCGGCCAAGAAATAATTGGGCGTTTATCTTTTGCATTGTGTTAATGTCAGATAAACTACAAGGCACCTCTTCGGAGGTGCTTTTTTATAGCTACTACCCGCGGGTTACGGTTTTGCTAAGGTAAGGTAGAGTGCAAAACGGTAAAATCTTTAAACGCTTACGAAAGCATTTTGTCCTATTCTTTTTACCTGCAAAAGCAGTGTGTAAATAATAGAAAAGCATAAGACAAAATGGGTTTACGAGGACATATCGAATAATGAGTATCACACCGAAATCAGCATATCGACGCATTCTGTTAAAGCTAAGTGGCGAAGCCCTTATGGGTGAAGAAGGCTTTGGCATCGATCCTAAAGTACTTGACCGTATGGCCCAAGAAATCAAAGAACTTGTTGAACTAGGTGTTCAAGTAGGCTTGGTTATTGGTGGCGGAAACTTGTTCCGCGGCGAAGGGCTTGCAAAAGCAGGCATGAACCGCGTTGTAGGCGACCACATGGGTATGCTTGCTACCGTAATGAACGGCTTAGCCATGCGTGATGCACTGCATCGTGCCTTTGTTAATGCGCGTATGATGTCAGCTATTCCTTTGAACGGCGTGTGCGATGCTTACAATTGGGCAGAAGCGATTAGCTTATTAAAATCTGGCCGCGTGGTTATCTTTTCTGCGGGCACTGGCAATCCTTTCTTCACGACCGATTCAGCCGCCTGTCTTCGCGGAATTGAAATTGAAGCCGATGCCGTGCTAAAAGCCACAAAAGTTGATGGCGTTTATAGCGATGATCCGGTTAAGAATCCAGATGCTACTTTGTACGATCAACTTTCTTATCAAGAAGTCCTTGAGAAAGAATTAAAAGTGATGGACCTGTCAGCGTTCACACTTGCTAGAGATCACAGCCTACCTATTCGTGTATTTAACATGAACGAAGCAGGTTGTTTGAAACGTGTTGTTATGGGTGAGCAAGTTGGCACCCTAATTTGTCACGCTGACAATAGTTAATTAAGAAAATAGGAAATATAACGTGATTGATGAAATTGAATTAGATGCGCAAGAGCGTATGGATAAAAGCATCAGTGCACTTAAAGGCCAGTTTAGCAAAATTCGCACAGGCCGTGCTCATCCAAGCTTATTAGATGGCATTATGGTACCTTACTACGGTACAGATACACCGCTAAAGCAAGTCGCTAACGTTATTGCGGAAGACAGCCGTACATTAGCACTGACGGTTTTTGATAAAAGTGCTATTCAAGCTGTTGAAAAAGCAATTATGCAGGCAGATTTGGGGTTAAACCCAATGAGCGCGGGTGGTTCTATTCGAATTCCACTTCCTCCGCTTACCGAAGAGCGTCGTAAAGACCTTATTCGCGTAGTGCGTAATGAAGCAGAAAACGGTCGAGTTTCAATTCGAAATATCCGCCGCGATGCTAACAGCGACGTAAAAGAATTACTTAAAGAGAAAGAAATCAGCGAAGATGAAAGCCGCGCAGCGGAAGAAAATATTCAGTCTTTAACGAATGACTTCATTAAGAAAGTTGACGGCATGCTTGCTGTTAAAGAAAAAGAACTGATGGAAGTGTAACAAGCATTATGATTGGGAAGCGGTCAAACGCAGCCAAAACGACTGATACAGTAGGGCCAGCATCCGTTGCTGGCCCTAAACATGTTGCTATCATTATGGATGGCAATGGTCGTTGGGCGCAAAAGAAAGGGAAAATTCGTACCTTCGGGCACAAGGCAGGTGTTGAGTCTGTTCGAGCAGTGGTACGCTTTGCTCGTCAAACTGGCATTGAGTCTTTAACCTTGTTCGCTTTTTCAAGTGAAAACTGGAAGCGTCCCGAAGAAGAAGTCAGTGTATTGATGGAACTGTTCAATTTAGTATTAAACAGTGAAGCCAAACGACTCCATAAGAATGGCGTTCGCTTAAAAGTAATAGGCGATTTAAGTGCTTTTGATAGCAAGTTGGTTGGAAAAATCCGCAAAGCGGAAGACATGACTTCTGGCAATAACGATCTTGTCCTTAACATCGCAGCGAATTACGGTGGTAGATGGGATATTGTTAACGCTGCAAAAGAAGTGGCTGAAAAAGTAAAGCAAGGCGAAATGTCCCTTCAAGACATTGATGAGGCGGTTTTTAATCAACATACCTCTACGGCAAGCCTTCCAGAGCTCGATCTTCTCATACGCACCGGTGGTGAACACCGAATCAGCAACTTTTTATTATGGCAGTGTGCGTACGCCGAATTGTATTTTACCGATGTGCTATGGCCAGACTTCAATGAAGATGTTTTTCAATTAGCCGTAGATGATTTTAATGTTCGCCAACGACGATTCGGTCTTACCGGTGAACAAATTGATACTGCCAGCAGCTAACTCTATGCAGGCAGGCATCAGGGCAGGCCTGAGCACAGGAGCCGAGAGCCAATTATGCTAAAACAAAGAATAATAACAGCGTTAATTCTCGCGCCTTTGGCGCTATTTTCCATACTGTTTCTGCCTATCTTCTGGTTTGAAATTGCAATCTCCGGTGTGGTTGCCATAGGGGCTTATGAATGGGCTAATATGTCCGGCATATGTGAGCGTCCTAAAAAAATACTCTTTATGGCAGCAGCATTCGCTATCTGCATTAGCTTATCCTTAATTGTTGATACCAGTGTTATTTGGTATCAAGGCCAACTTCACGATTTATATCACGGAATTTTAGGTATAGCAGTGGTGTGGTGGATAGTTTCTCTTTTCATGGTGCTGGCATACCCCAAATACACCAAGTTTTGGCGTGAAAGTCGCAGTGTACGTACCGTGTTCGGCTTACTTACCTTAATTCCAACTTGGGTGGCGGTTATTGCCCTTCGTACTAGTTTGCACGATGTAGACCCCTTTTATGGTGCATCACTTATTTTCTACGTTTTAGGTATCGTGTGGGCGGCAGATATAGGCGCTTTCTTCGTAGGCGTTAAATTTGGTCGCCATAAGTTACGTCCTAATGTTTCCCCTGGTAAAAGTTTAGAAGGTCTTATAGGCGGCATTGCAGCTTCATTTGCCATTATTGCTTTTGCTGCATTGCACTATCAAGTTGAGCCTTCACGCATTTGGTTGCACCTCATTATTGGCGGCATTACCGTGGCGGTTTCGGCATTAGGTGACCTTAACGAAAGTATGCTCAAACGCTGTGCGGGTATTAAAGATAGCGGGAAAATTCTGCCTGGACACGGCGGAGTGCTTGACAGAATAGATAGCTTAACTGCTGCATTTCCGGTCTTTGCGTTCTGCTATGTAACGTGGATGGCGTGATGCAAACCGTTACCGTTTTAGGGGCAACCGGCTCTATTGGTTGTAATACCCTGGATGTAATTAATCGCCATCCTGAAAAATACCGCACCTTTGCCATTACTGGCAATGGTCAGCTTGAATTACTTATGCAGCAAGCGCAGAAGTGCTCGCCTCGATTCGTGGTGGTTGCTGATGAAGCTAGGTACAAAGAGGCTTGCACGCTAGCGACAGAATACAATATCACCGCCGAAATACTCTGTGGCGCTAAAGCTTTAGAAGACGTGTCTTGCGCAGCCGAAGTCGATACTGTGATGGCGGCCATAGTGGGGGCGGCAGGTTTGCTACCTACATTAGCGGCTGTGAAAGCGGGTAAGAAGGTATTATTAGCAAATAAAGAAGCGCTAGTGATGTCTGGTGCATTATTTATTGATGCTGCAACACAAAGCGGCGCTGAAATTTTACCTATAGACAGTGAGCATAACGCTATCTTTCAATGTCTCCCTCAAGGTTATGAGTATGGCGAATTGGAGAAGGCGGGTATTAGCAAGATTTTGCTAACAGGCTCAGGGGGACCTTTCAGAGAGCGTGAATTGAGTTCCTTTAATGCTATTACGATTGATGAAGCGAGCAGCCACCCTAATTGGTCTATGGGGCGTAAAATCACGATAGATTCGGCCACTATGATGAACAAGGGGCTTGAGTTTATCGAGGCCTGCTGGTTATTTGGCGCATCACCAGACGACATTCAAGTGGTGGTCCATCCTCAAAGTTTTATCCATTCAATGGTGCAGTATGTAGACGGTTCGGTAATAGCGCAGCTGGGCAATCCAGATATGCGTACCCCCATTGCTTATGGTCTTGCCTATCCTTCTCGTATCGATGCTGGGGTGAAGCCGTTAGACTTTTCTGATATGGCCAATTTCAGCTTTGAAACCCCTTGTTTTGCGCGCTATCCAAATTTGAAGCTCGCTATAGATGCATGCCGAGAAGGGCAAGCGGCCACCACCCGATTAAATGCTGCAAATGAAATAGCGGTTGCCTCTTTTCTAGAGGGAAGAATAGGGTTTACGGATATTGCAGTAGTCAATGAAGAAACCCTAAACAAAATGAAACCAGTAACCGTTTCATCTATCCAACAAATCCTTGAACAGGATACTGCCGCCCGAGCGGTAGCAGACCAAGTCATTAGAGGTAAGTTCGCGTGTTAGGATTTTTATGGAGCTTGGGTGCATTTATTGTCGCGCTAGGTATTTTAGTGGCGGTACATGAATGGGGGCATTTTTATATAGCCCGACGTTGTGGTGTACAAGTAGAGCGTTTTTCTATTGGTTTTGGGAAGCCGCTTTGGCGTAGAACCAGTAAAGCAGGCACTGAGTATGTGATTGCTATGATCCCGCTCGGTGGCTACGTACGCATGCTTGATGGACGAATTGACGACGTCCCTCCAGAGCTAGAACATAAGGCGTTTAACCATAAGCCAGTGTTACAACGCATGGCTATTATTTTTGCTGGGCCCGGCGTTAACTTTATCTTTGCTGTGTTTGCATTGTGGTTAATGTATCTAGTGGGGCTTCAAACAGTAAAACCCGTTATTGGCAATATTGAACCTGAAAGCATTGCTGCTCAAGCAGGCATTGTGCAAGGCGATGAAGTCATTAAGGTAGGCTCTCGCAGTACCCCAGATTGGGAAGCGGTAAACCTTGAAGTGGTTTCTTATATTGGTCAAGAATCAGCGCTAGTGACGGTATTAACCCAAGACAAAAAAGAAAAAGAAGTAACATTTACACTTGAGGGTTGGAACTTTGACCCTGATAGCGAGTCTCCTTTAAGCAGTCTAGGAATAACTCCATTTCGTCCTAATCCAACTTTGGAAGTGGGTTTTGTTGGAGAGGACAGTGCAGCACAAAAGGCTGGTTTGCAGCCAGGTGATAAATTACTCGCTTTAAATGGTGATGAATTAACCACATGGCAGGCATTAGTTGATGTGATTGTTGAAAGCCCTGGAGATTCGGTTGTATTGTCGATTGAAAGGGATGGACAACCCCAGCAACTGCGTGCAACGATAGCGCGCCGCGATACACCAGAAGGGCAAACTGGGTATTTAGGGGTCAGCCCAACGTTTGAAGCTTGGCCTGAAGGGTATGTGTTTACCCATCAATATGGCATAGTAGAGGCCGTTGGAAGAGCGCTAGATAAAACGTGGCGCTTAATGACACTCAGTGTTGAGATGATAGGCAAATTGGTTACCGGCGATGTTTCGGTGAAAAATTTAAGTGGGCCTATATCCATCGCTCAAGGAGCAGGAACCAGTGCCGGTTACGGCTTGGCTTACTTTTTGAGCTTTCTTGCCTTAATCAGTGTGAATTTAGGCATAATTAATTTACTACCCTTGCCCATGCTAGATGGTGGTCACCTGATGTTTTACATCGTGGAATGGCTTACCGGCAAGCCTGTGCCTGATGCGGTACAGGAGTGGGGTTACAGAATCGGTGGCGTGCTTCTGTTTATGATAATGGGTATCGCTATTATGAACGATATTGCTCGCATAGCCTGATGAAAGTCAGGAAACATAAAACAGCTAACATAAAACGCGGCCAGGAAAAGAAAAATAGATGAAGTTAAAACAGTTAGTAGCAGCCGGAGCCATTTTTTCCAGTGCTAGCTTTGCCAATGCTGCGGCGCAGAATAGTGAATTCGTTGTAGAAGATATTCGAGTAGAAGGTCTACAACGGGTAGCACTAGGTGCAGCCTTAACCTATTTGCCAGTTCAGGTTGGTGATGAGCTAAATACCTTCCGGGTAACCCAGCTTATCCGTTCTCTGTACTCATCAACGCATTTCGAGAACGTCGAAATTCTGCGTGACGGCAACACATTGGTAGTACGCGTAGCCGAACGCCCCACAATAAGTAACATTATTTTTGAGGGCAACGATGATATTAAAGATGAGCAACTCCAAGAAAGCTTAGACGGCAATGGCGTGCGCTTAGGCGAGCCTTTAGATAAGACCGTTCTAACGTCAATTGAAAATGGCTTGAAAGATTTCTTTTACAGCATTGGTAAATATAACGCTGACGTAACAGCGATTATTACGCCGCTTCCTCGAAATCGTGTCGATTTGAAATTACTTTTCGAAGAAGGTGATGCGGCAAAAATTGAACAAATCAATATCGTTGGTAACGAGATTTTTACTGATGCAGAGTTGATGGACCAGTTTGAGCTGCAGTTCGATACACCATGGTGGGATTTCTTGTCAGAAACTCGCTATCAGCAACAAACGTTGCAAGGTGATATGGAATCATTACGTAACCACTATTTAGATCGTGGTTACCTGCGCTTCAATGTAGATTCTACACAAGTATCCATGACCCCTGAAAAGTCGGGCATTTACGTGGCAATGAACGTAAGTGAAGGCGAGCAATATACTATTTCTGAAGTGGAGCTAGTGGGTGATGTGCTCGGGCATGAAGATTATATTCAGCGTGTACTTCCACTTACACCAGGTGAGCTTTATAACCAAGCTGAAGTGACTTACACAGAAGAATTTATTAGTAAGTATCTTGGTAGATTTGGTTATGCTTATCCAACAGTGACCACAGTACCAAACATCAACGATGAAGATAAAACCGTTAAGCTGACACTGTCAGTGGACCCAGGTAAACGTATCTACGTTAAACGTATTAAGTTCAACGGTAACGTGGTTACTGCTGATAACGTGTTACGTCAGAACGTAAGTCAGATGGAAGGCACCTGGTTGTCAAATAACTTGCTTGAGTCTTCCAAGAACCAATTATCTCGTTTGACGTATATGGAAGAGGTTGAATTTGAAACCATCCGAATTCCGGGTCAAGATGACCAAGTAGACGTCAACTTCAACGTTAAAGAGCAGCCTTCTGGTTCATTTAACGCAGGTATTGGTTATGGCGACCAAACTAAGTTAAGCCTTCAAGCGGGTATTCAGCAAGATAACTTCTTGGGTACCGGTAAGCGCGTGGGTTTAAACCTAAGTACGGTTTCTTATCAGCGTTCGGCGCAAATTACCTATAACGATCCTTACTTTACCATCGACGGTATAAGTTTAGGTGGTTCACTAGGGTATAGTGAATTTGATGGCTCAGACTTTAACGTTATTCAGTACAACTCTAAGCAGTGGTCTGTAGGTGCAAATATCGGTTATCCGATAAATGAATTTAACCGAATCAACTTCGGACTAACGTACAGCAACGTAGAGCTTTATAACCGTGGTTATTATGAGCAAACGGAACAGTTTTATAACCAGTTCCTTGACGGAGATGATCCCGATGCGCCCATTAAATATCATAGCTATCTTGCCAGCGTAAGTTGGAGCCGCAGTACATTAAACCGTGGTTTATTCCCTACGGCTGGCTCGTCACAGCGTGCCTCATTTAGTATTACTACACCTAATTCAGATGTGAACTACTTCAAAACCTTGTTTGATGGAAAGTGGTACTTCCCACTATCAAGAAACCAGCGTTGGTCAGTACTTGCAAGAATTAGAATGGGTTACGGTAACGGCTATGGTGATGTAGATGGTAACGAGCAAATATTACCGTTTACCGAAAACTTCACCGCAGGTGGTGCTGATTCACTTCGTGGATTTGAAAACAACACCGTAGGTCCGCGTGGTATCATTCGCTCACCAAGTGGCTCTTTAAGCGGCCCTGATGGCGAAGTTTACCCAACAGACCCTATTGATGATGTGATTACATTGTCAAGCCGCAGCCTCGGTGGTAATGCAATGGCACTAGGTGGTCTTGAGTTAATTGTTCCAACTCCTTTTGTGGAAGCTGATATGGATAACTCGGTACGAACTAGTCTATTTGTGGATGTGGGCAACGTGTGGGATACTGAGTTCGATTACGACGAATACAAAGACTTTAGTCAGTCTAGTACTCAGTATGGTTCGTTGATAGACTATTCTGATTGGTCACTGTATCGTAGTTCTGCTGGTATTTCGGTACAATGGATCTCACCAATGGGGCCGATGGTATTTAGCTTCTCAAGAGCTATTCAAGAACGTGATGGTGATGATGCTAAATTCTTCACCTTTAATATCGGTCAGACATTCTAAAATATTAAACGGGGCCATTGGCACCCAGATAAAAAGATGGATAAAAGGAGTTCCTTTTGAAACAGTTGGTTAAACATATTGTTGCAGGTGCAATGCTTGGTAGCGCACTAGTTAGTACTTCAGTAATGGCAGAGCAAAAAATTGCTGTTGTTGATGTTCAGGGCATTTTTCAAGCTATGCCTCAGGCTGCTGAAATTCAAAACGCCATTCAGGTGGAGTTTAAAGACCGCATTGAAGAAGTTAATCAGCTTCAACGTGATGGTCAGTTCTTCGCAGAACGTCTACAACGCGACGCAGCAACAATGAGTGCTCAAGAAAAGAAAGAACTTGAGCAAAAAATGTTGGCTGTACGTGAAGAGTTAGCAGAAAAAGCGCAACCGCTTAAGCAAAACATTCAGCGTCGTAGTAACGAAGAACAAAACAAATTATTCAGCCTTATCAAGCAAGCAATTGATTCAGTTGCCGCTAAACAAGGTTATGACATTGTACTTAACGCAACGGCAACGCCTTTCGTAAAAGAACAATACGACATGTCAGAGCAAGTATTAGAACAGGTTAGCAAAGTAAACTAAGGCAGAAATGCTTACAGTTTGTCGCTAATTTCATCAGACCAACGCCCGAAAGGGGTTGGTCTGATTTGTTTTTTGCGCCTAACAGCGTATGGTTGCCGCCGTTTTAGTAATTTACGGCGAGTTTGTGACCATGAAACAGTTTTTAGGTCATGCTTGCACTATAGGAGATAGTTTTTGACCACTTCACTCAATACCATAGAAATTCAGGAAATTCTGTCGTTACTTCCTCACAGATACCCGTTCCTGTTGGTTGATCGAGTAACAGACTACGTTCTGGGTGAATCAATTAAAGCATATAAAAATATCACTTTTAACGAGCCTTGCTTTACCGGGCACTTCCCAGGCCGCCCTATTTTTCCGGGCGTGCTTATACTAGAAGCCATGGCACAAGCCGCGGGCGTTCTTGGTTTTAAAACCATGGGCCAAAATGATAAATTGTATTTATATGCAGGAATTGACAATGCTCGGTTTAAACGTCCTGTTGTACCTGGAGACAAACTAGAATTTGATGTTGCCTTGGTAAAAGAAAGGCGGGGCATCTGGAAGTTTAAAGGCGTTGCAACTGTTGATGGCGAAAATGTATGTGTTGCAGAGTTTATGTGTGCAATGAGAGAGATGACCTAACGTGATCCATCCTACTGCGGTAATTTCAGATAAAGCATCTATTGGCGAAAACGTCACTATTGGTCCATTTTGCGTGATTGATGATGATGTGACGATTGGCGATGGCTGTGTATTGAAGTCCCATGTGGTCGTTCGCGGCACCACCCGCATTGGCAAGAATAATACTTTCTATCAATTTTCATCTATTGGTGAAGATTGCCAAGACAAAAAATATGCTGGTGAACCCACAAATTTAATTATTGGTGATGACAACGAGTTCCGTGAAGGCGTGACTGTGCATCGTGGCACCATTCAAGATAACAGCGAAACTATTATTGGTTCACGATGCTTGTTTATGGTTAATTCACACATTGCCCATGATTGTGTGTTAGGTAATGACATTATTTTAGCCAATAATGTGGCCGTTGCTGGGCATGTTCACATCGATGATTTCGTTATTGTGGGCGGTGCGGTTGGCATTCATCAATTTTGTAAAGTGGGTGCACATGCGTTCTTGGGCGCAGGCGGTATTATTCTTCGCGATACGCCTCCTTTTGTGATGGTGAGCGGCACTAAAAATATTCCTCAGGGCATTAACTCTGAAGGTTTGCGACGTCGCGGTTTTGATAAAGATGAAATTATGGCCATTAAACGGGCCTATAAAGTCATTTACCGTGAAGGCAATACGGTGGCTGAAGCCGTGGAGATACTTTCTTCGCAAGAAGCAAGTTCTAGCGGTGTTGCTCTCATGACTGAGTTCTTGAAGAACGCAGAGCGTGGCATCATTAGATAATATGAGCCTGCTATCATGAGTAAACCTTTGCGTATCGCCATGGTGGCAGGCGAGCCATCAGGCGATGTACTCGCCGCTGGTATGGTTGGCGAATTAAAACGCTTATACCCTGATGCAATTATTGAGGGGATAGGCGGGCCTAATATGCAGGCTCAAGGTTTTCATAGCTTATTTGATATGGAAACCTTATCTGTAATGGGCTTAGTGGAAGTACTGTCCCATTTACCCGCTATTTTAAAAGTCAAAAAAGCGCTGCTCGCCCATTTCTCTAATAACCCGCCTGATATTTTTGTTGGCATAGATGCTCCTGATTTTAACCTTCGGGTAGAAAAAGAACTTAAAGCGAAGGGTATTAAAACCATTCATTACGTTAGCCCAACTATTTGGGCGTGGCGTGAAAAGCGGGTACATAAAATTGCCAAGGCGGCAGGGCGAGTGCTGGGTTTGTTTCCTTTCGAGCAGCAAGTTTATGATAAGTACGATGTACCTTATACCTTTGTTGGTCACACTATGGCAGATAGCATAGCGTTAACACCTGACCAACAAGCGTCTCGCAAAATGCTCAATCTACCTATCGATAAAGCGGTTTTGGCGGTACTACCAGGTTCTCGCCGTGGTGAAGTTGATACGCTTCTGCCTATTTTTATTAAGACGATGGAAAAAATTGCCGCGCAGAGACCGGATATTGAATTTGTGATCCCCGCTGCCAATATGCATCGTCTAGAACAAATTAATAGCATGTTGAAAGAGGCTAAAAACGTAACTGAAAGGCTGCCTATTCACGTTACTGAGGGGACGTCTCGCGATGCCATGATTGCCAGTGATGTCATATTGCTCGCATCTGGCACGGCTACATTAGAAGCTATGCTGTGTAAACGCCCCATGGTAGTGGCGTATAAATTGTCGCCAATAACCTATAAAATTATGCAGCGTTTGTATAAAGCGCCTTTTTTCGCCTTACCTAATTTATTGGCTAATGAAGCGTTAGTACCAGAACTGCTTCAAGACGACGTCAACCCAGACACATTAAGCCAGCAAGCCCTAACTTATTTCGACAGTGACAACACTGACTTAATTTCCCGTTTCACCGACCTCCACCATACGCTAAAATGCAATGCTGATAAAACAGCAGCACAAGCTGTAGTGGAGGAATTGTTTGCATAAGTTAATAGCCGGCGTAGATGAAGTTGGAAGAGGCCCACTTGTTGGGGATGTGGTAACCGCCGCCGTTATACTCGACCCTGCCAACCCCATAGTAGGGTTAACCGACTCTAAAAAGCTCAGCGAAAAAAAACGTATTGCGTTAGCCGCTGAAATAAAAGCGAAAGCGCTTTATTGGCATATAGGGCGCGCCACACCAGAAGAAATCGACACCCTCAATATTCTCCATGCTACCATGTTAGCCATGAAGCGTGCTGTGGAAGGTTTAGCGGTAACGCCAGACTTTGTTCGGGTTGATGGTAATCGATTACCTGATTGGCCTTATGCTGCAGAAGCTGTGGTTAAGGGCGATAGTCTATACGCTGAAATTTCTGCCGCTTCCATCATTGCCAAAGTAGAACGTGACAACGATATGCTGGCATTGGATGAATTACATCCAGAATATGGTTTTGCTGGCCATAAAGGTTATCCTACAAAAGCGCATTTTGAAGCACTCGCCACCCACGGCGTGATTGATGGTTATCGCAAAAGCTTTAAACCAGTTAAGGCACTACTACAAGAGATTCAATAATTATGTCCTCGCCTTTTATTCATTTACGCGTACACAGCGATTACTCCATGATGGATGGGCTTAATAAGGTTAAGCCCATACTTGGCAAAGTATCCGAGTACAACATGCCTGCTGTGGCGATTACCGACCAAATGAATATGTGTGGTTTGGTAAAGTTTTATTCTGGCGCACATGGGCTTGGCATTAAACCTATTATTGGTACCGATTTCTGGGTGACCAATGAAGCCTTCGGCGATGAGCCGTTCCGTCTTACCTTGCTTGCGATGAATAACGAGGGCTATAAGAACATTACGGTTCTTATTTCTAAGGCCTACTTGCGAGGTCACGTTGCGCATAGAGCGGTAATCGATCAAGACTGGCTTATTGAACATGCAGAAGGCGTAATCATACTCTCTGGTGCTCAACTGGGGGATGTTGGTGTTGCACTTACTAAAAATAACACCAGCTTGTTGGCAGAATCATTGGCCTTCTATAAAACCCATTTCCCAGACCGTTTTTATCTTGAGCTAATTCGTACTGGTCGCCCTGGTGAAGAAGATTACTTACATCGCGCGGTAGAATGTGCCGAGCGAGAAGGCTTGCCTGTAGTGGCAACCAATGAAGTGTGCTTCATTAATAAAGAAGGTTTTGACGCGCATGAAATACGAGTATGTATTCATGATGGCTACACCTTAGATGATACTCGCCGACCTAAACGTTACAGCGACCAGCAATATCTTCGTACCAGCGAAGAAATGGTGGAGCTGTTCAGTGATATTCCTGAGGCCATAGAAAATACGGTTGAAATCGCTAAGCGATGCAACGTTACAGTACGATTAGACGAATACTTTTTGCCCCAGTTTCCTACTGGTGGCATGACCACTGAAGATTTCTTAGTCAAAGTGTCGGAAGAAGGGCTTGAGCGCAGGTTAGCGTTTCTGTTTCCTGATGAACAAGTACGGGCAGAAAAACGCCCCGAGTACGACGACAGGCTCCGTATCGAGTTAGAAGTAATCAACCAAATGGGTTTCCCTGGCTACTTCCTTATCGTAATGGAGTTCATTCAGTGGAGTAAGGACAACAATATTCCAGTAGGCCCAGGTCGTGGTTCTGGTGCGGGCTCTCTAGTGGCTTACGCATTAGATATTACCGACCTCGACCCGCTTGAATTCGACTTGCTATTCGAACGATTCCTTAACCCAGAACGGGTATCAATGCCGGATTTCGATGTTGATTTCTGTATGGATAGACGTGATGAGGTTATCGACCACGTTGCCGAGCTTTATGGTCGTCAGGCGGTATCGCAGATTATTACCTTTGGTACCATGGCGGCAAAAGCCGTGGTGCGCGATGTGGGCCGAGTACTAGGTCACCCTTACGGTTTTGTGGACCGTATTTCAAAGCTTATTCCACCAGACCCTGGTATGACCCTTGAAAAAGCGTTTGCTGCCGAGCCTCGTTTGCCCGAAGTGTACGACCAAGACGAGGAGGTTAAAGATCTCATCGATATGGCGCGCATTTTAGAAGGCGTAACGCGAAATGCAGGTAAACACGCTGGTGGTGTAGTTATTGCGCCAACCACTATTACCGATTTTGCGCCGCTATACTGCGACGATGAAGGTAATAACCCTGTTACCCAGTTTGATAAAAACGATGTTGAAACTGCAGGGTTGGTTAAGTTCGACTTCCTTGGTTTGCGTACGCTAACTATTATCCAGTGGGCCATTGATATGGTGAAGGAAGGGAAGGGTATCGACATTGATATTACCTCAATTCCTTTGGCCGATTCAAAAAGCTTTCGTACCCTGCTAAATGCGGAAACTACTGCGGTGTTCCAGTTGGAATCTCGAGGTATGAAAGAGCTAATTAAACGTCTTAAGCCGGATAGTTTTGAAGATATTATCGCATTGGTAGCCCTGTTTAGGCCGGGGCCATTGCAGTCGGGCATGGTAGATAACTTTATCGACCGTAAGCACGGTCGAGAAGCCATCTCGTATCCAGACGCTGAATATCAGCATGAATGCTTGCAAGAAATTCTAGAGCCTACCTACGGCATTATCTTGTATCAAGAACAAGTTATGCAAATAGCGCAGGAAATGGCGGGCTATTCCCTAGGTGGCGCCGATTTATTACGTCGAGCTATGGGTAAGAAAAAGCCTGAGGAAATGGCAAAGCAACGTGGCGCGTTCGCAGAAGGGTCGAAGAACAACAACATCGATCCAGACTTGGCGATGAAAATTTTCGACTTGGTAGAAAAATTCGCAGGTTATGGTTTCAACAAATCTCACTCTGCTGCGTATGCTTTGGTGTCTTATCAAACCTTATGGTTAAAAGCCCATTATCCAGCTGAATTCATGGCGGCAGTAATGTCGGCCGATATGGATAACACCGATAAAATCGTTACCTTGGTTGATGAATGCAGTCGAATGGGTCTTGAATTATTACCCCCTGACTTAAATGCGGGTAAGCATAAGTTCACCGTGGATGAGAAGGGTAGAATAGTTTACGGCATTGGTGCCATCAAAGGGGTAGGTGAAGGCCCGATTGAAGCCATTATAGAAGCCAGAGAGAACCAAGGTGCGTTTAAAGATCTATTCGATTTTTGCGCAAAGATTGATATTAAGCGTGTTAATAAACGGGTGCTAGAAAAACTGGTACTTGCTGGCGCGCTAGACAATTTAGGCCCTCACCGAGCTGCGCTCATGGCCTCTTTGCCTGATGCTATTGCGGCCGCGGGGCAACATGCTAAAGCAGAATCGTTTGGACAGTCGGATATGTTCGGGTTGCTCACTACTGAGCCTGATGAAGTAGAGCAAGCTTTTGCCGATGTTCCGTTGTGGCCAGAAAAAGTATGGTTGGAAGGTGAAAAAGATACCTTAGGTTTATACCTTACAGGGCACCCTATTAATCAATACGTAGAAGAAATTCGGCATTACACCGATGGAAGGTTGGTTGACTTAAAGCCCACAGGCAAGGAGCAAATGGCTAATGCCGTTGGTCTAGTGCTTGGGGTTAGGGTAATGACCAATAAGCGGGGAAGACGCTGGGCTATTGTCACACTTGATGATAAAAGCGCGCGAATAGACGCTCGTTTTTTCCCTGATACCTTCGAACAGTATGAATCTATGCTAGAAACTGACAAAATATTACTTATAAAGGGACAGGTCAGCTTTGATGATTTCTCTGGGGGCAATACAATCACCGCCCGTGATGTAATGGACATTGTTCAGGCACGGGAGAAAAACGCGAGAGCATTAGCGTTAAATGTTGAAACCCAGTTGCTTGAACCGAAAAAGATTAATCAAATGCAATCTATCTTGCAGGCCTTTAAAGGCGGAAGTTGCCCGGTGCATTTATTAGTAACGCATCCTGATGCAGAAGCACTGATTACGTGCGGTGCACGGTGGTTTGTTACACCAGAAGATCAACTTTTGCACGATCTCAAACAATGTTTGGGAGAAAAAGCCGTTTCAATCCTCTACCATTAATGGGTAGAGTTCGATAGATTGACTATCTCGCGTTGGCATTGACAAGCGCAGTACGAATAGGACATACAATGAGTATACAGTTTTTGGACTTTGAACAGCCGATAGCCGAATTAGAAGCAAAAATTGAAGAGCTTAGGTTAGTAAATCAAGGCGGTGAATTCGATGTTGGTATTGAAGAAGATATTAACAAGCTGCGTGGTAAAAGCGCAGAGCTAACAAAAAAGATTTTTTCTGACTTAGGCGCGTGGCAAGTATCACAACTGGCCCGTCACCCTATGCGCCCTTATACGCTAGATTACATTCCGCGTATTTTTACCGACTTCGATGAATTAGCGGGTGATAGAGCTTTCGCTGACGACAAAGCCATTCTTGGCGGTCCAGCTATGTTAGATGGGCAACCTGTGATGGTGATTGGGCATCAAAAAGGGCGCGACACCAACGAAAAAATTAAACGTAACTTTGGTATGCCTAAACCTGAAGGTTATCGTAAAGCACTCCGTTTGATGAAAATGGCAGAGCGTTTCAATTTACCAATTATTACTTTCATCGATACCCCCGGGGCTTACCCAGGTGTGGGCGCTGAAGAGCGCGGTCAAAGTGAGGCTATCGCGAAAAATCTGTTTGAAATGGCAGAACTTACGGTGCCCATCATTTGTACCGTTATTGGTGAAGGTGGTTCTGGTGGTGCTTTAGCGATAGGTGTGGGTGATCGTGTGAATATGCTTCAGTATTCCACGTACTCGGTTATTTCGCCGGAAGGTTGTGCGTCAATTTTGTGGAAAAGTGCAGAAAAAGCACCATTAGCCGCAGAAGCAATGGGCGTAAGTGCAGGCCAGATTAAAGAGCTTGGCTTAATTAATAGTATTGTTGAAGAGCCGTTAGGCGGCGCTCACCGAGACCATACTAGTATGGCTGCGAACTTAAAAGCCGTGCTTAAACAGCAATTAAGTCAACTTAAGAGCTTAGATACCGCCGACTTGATGGAAGAGCGTTATCAACGCCTTATGTCTTTCGGCTACTGCTAGTTAAACGAAGCGAGTAGAATGAGCCTAGCAAGTGAGTGAGATTGTAAATCACATCTGCGAGTCTATCACCGCAGCACTTGCTGATACTTCATTTAGAGCGCCACCTCTTCTCGTTGTTGCTTACAGCGGAGGGGTGGACTCCTCTTTATTACTTCACGCCTTGCATGTCTTTCGCAAGCAAACTTCTACACCAGTGCATGCCGTTCATATACATCATGGGTTGAGCAATAATGCCGATACGTGGTTACGCCACTGCCAATCTGAATGCGACAAATTATCGATTCCGCTTACGCATTACCACGTTGCCGTTGATAATGGCGCTCGTAAGAGTCTTGAAGCTGAAGCCAGAGATGCACGCTATAAAGTGCTTCATGAGTTTTGCCATACCCACAATGGGGTACTCTTATTAGGACAACACGCTGAAGATCAACTAGAAACTGTACTGTTGCAGTTAAAGCGCGGTGCGGGGCCACAAGGGCTCGCGGGCATGGGCGCGCAACAATGGCGAAATGGAATACTTACCGTTCGTCCAATGCTAGCACTTCAAAAAACTGACATTGTTGATGCCGCAACTCAGCTTAATTTACAGTGGGTCAACGATGAGTCAAATGCCGATGATCGCTACGATCGTAATTTCCTCCGCAATCAGATTATCCCTGCGTTATCTGAGCGATGGCCTCAATTATCCAATACTGCACTAAGAAGTGCCCAGCTATGTGCAGAGCAAACGGCCTTAGTAACAGAGCAGGCTGAAATATATCTTAGTCAGTGCTTAGTGACAGATACTCAGTTAAAAGGCGCAGAGCTGCTTACCTTATCTAAAAACTGGCAACGAGCCGTATTGCGCCAATGGTTTTCAAAACAATCAGCGTTGCTTCCCTCTCAAGCGCAACTAATGCAAATAGAAAATATGCTAATGGCGAAACAAGATGCTGCGCCTGAAGTGTCGTTTTTATGGGGTAAGGTAGCCAGGTTCAATAATGACCTATACTGGCTATCAAAGCGCAACACTCAAGTACCGCAAGCCATGGACATAACAGATAGTGTCGACACCGAACTGTATTGGTTGAGAGAACCACTAACATTAAGGGTGGTCCATAACGCATTGGGCGCAGTAATGATTAAAACTGGCGTGAAGGGGCTTCGCGTAAAACCCAAAAGTGCACAGGTATCGAAGTTACTTAAAGATTGGTTTAAGCAATGGAAAGTCCCTACGTGGGAGAGAGCCGAAGTGCCTCTACTCTTTTTAGATGAAGAGGCGGTGGCGCTGGTAGTAAATCGAAAAGTCGTTATCTTGGAAACCATGCCACCGACGTTAGCTGTTGAAATAGTGGGTGTAGACTAAAGTCTATCTTTGTGAGTAATAAGGTGTCGGAGTAGGCAAATATTTGCCAGTGGGCAAAAGTAAGCTGTGACTTCATGGCAGCCGTGCCAAAACATGCTTATTTACTTAGATATATTTATTATACCTAATATACGTAAAAAGCATCGTCTCTACGCTACGATAACCACTGTGGTACTATCGTTATTTTTACTGAAGCACTGTCGCTAATTTCCGCCAACATTGCTAAAAACGCTACGCAGGATACTTGATTCACTAAACTTGTGTGACCGAGGGGGTTAAGCGGCTAAGTAGTTATTTTTACCAGATTGCTTCACTTTGTATAACGCAGCATCGGCGCGGTCAAAAAGCTTACCGGTATCGTCACCCTCACGGTAAATAGCGCCACCTAAACTGAACGATACATTCATGCGTCTTAAGTAACTTGATTGGTTGATACTAAGCTGAATACGCGATGCGGCACATTCTAACTGAAATTGTGTTTGGCAATCTAAAAGGCAGCAGAACTCGTCGCCACCAAATCGAAATGCTTCATCTTCATCTCTTAGTACTTGTTGTAACTGAGACGCTACATGGACTAAAACGTTATCACCTTCTCGGTGACCGTGGCTGTCATTAACCGATTTGAAATTATCTAAGTCTATGACAAGCAATGAAAAGCCTTCCTCGTGACGCTGAGCCCATCCTAACTGACGTATTAGTGCCTGATCGAAGCCTGAGCGATTCCCCAAGCCAGTTAGCACGTCTTTAGTCGTCATCTGGTGTAGGCGTAAAAAAGATTGTGCTTGAGCGACTTGTTTAGCAAATAGTTCATGAAGTTGCTCTAGTGCATTACGTTCAGAAAGGGAAAGCGGTACTGCGAAATAATAATGCGCAGTTGCGGGTTTACCTTCCTGAGAGGTAACACCTGGCAATGGTATCGCCACAAGTGTTGACGATAGTTTGGCATTTCCGTATACCCAACGGGTGTCTAAATCCGATAAGCTTAAACCGGTCAATGAGAAAAAACCATTCAATTGGCGAAAGTAAATTTCACCAAGCTTTTCCAATTCCAACGTAGACAAAATCTCGCTGATGAAGGAGGTTATTTCACTGGCAGATAACGCCTGACCCGTGCTAGCAGGAGGATAAAAATTGTCATGTTGTGTGCTATCGTAGATAGTAGTAGAGAAATCCACGGAAATGCCCCTTTAGCAATACGGAAAAATATACATAAGTGGAAAGTGTCAAAATTTGCCGCTTATGCTAATTTGTTAGTAGGTATTAGCAAGCTTAATGCCAATTCCTGCAATATTGCTTTGCGATATAGGCTATTAAAAATGTAGGGTCGCTAGGGCTGCTGTAATACTTTGATGTTCAGTCGTATTTTAATTTAGATGTGCGTAAGTTTTAACCAGCGCGGAACATTAAAGCCTCAAATTAGCGGTAGGGAGATGTGAAGTGAGTGCCGGTTTTTTGAACGTGATCGCGTTAATGTTTATTGCCGTTTGTAGTGTGGCTATTTTTAAGCGCATCCATTTACCGCCAATTTTAGCGTATTTATTTGCTGGTATATTAGCGGGCCCACAGCTCTTTGCGCTTTTCGCTCACCCTCAAGAAATGCATTTGCTGGCTGAAACCGGCATCGTTTTTTTGCTCTTCTCACTAGGGCTGGAATTTTCCCTACCAAAGCTAGTGGCCATGCGCTCATTAGTATTTGGCGTTGGGGGTGGTCAAATGCTGCTGACCACCGCTGTATTTACCAGCATTCCTTATTTATTCGGGTTACCTATCAAAGCTTCCATTATTATTGGTGGAGCGCTGGCACTAAGCTCTACCGCTATAGTCATCAAACAAGCAACTGAAATGGGTATTCTCAATAACAGAAGAACCCAGCTGGCTGTTAGTATTCTGCTATTTCAAGACCTTGCCGTTGTTCCATTCCTTATTGCTATTCCCTTGCTTGCTCAAAGCGGCGAGGTGAGCATTGCGTTTGCCTTAGGTGAAGCCTTGTTAAAAGGTTTATTTGTCATCGCGTTTTTAATGTCGGTAGGCAAGTGGGTGTTGCCTTGGGTCTTTAGAGAAATAGCCAAAACCCGCACCGATGAGCTCTTTGTTCTTACCACAATTTTAATCGCGCTATTGGCTGGCGGCCTAACCTATTACTTTGGGTTATCGATGGCGCTAGGGGCTTTCCTTGCGGGAATGATGCTAGGGGAGAGCCAATACAAATACCAACTTGAAGCCGATATTCGCCCCTTTCGCGATATTTTAATGGGATTGTTTTTCGTTACCGTTGGCATGCAGCTCGATATAAATGTGCTGTGGAGTAACTTCTTTACCATTGTTCTTGGCGTTGTTGGGCTGATGATTATCAAAATTCTTATGGTAAGAATGGCCGCTGCGTTTGTGAAAACTAATCCTCTGGATGCATGGTCGGCGGGTATTAAGTTATGTCAAATTGGCGAGTTTAGTTTCGTTATTGCTGCATTGGCGACCACTTATGGTGTGCTTACCACTGGGCAATCTTCTCTCATTGTGAGCATGGGGGTATTGAGCATGGCGCTAACGCCTTGGTTAATGAACAACAGTTTGGTATTTGCAAAGCGTATTGTGGCCAATAAGAGTGAAGACAATGCGCACAATACGTTAATAGTGGATAACGATTTAACCAACCATGTTGTGATTTGTGGCTTTGGCAGGGTGGGGCAATCGGTAGCTCGCATGCTGAAGATGGAAGGCATTGCATTTATAGCGATTGATATGGACCCAGTTCGTGTGCATGAAAGTAGGAACGCTGGTGAGCCAGTGCTGTTTGGCGATGCCAGTAAAAAAGACATTCTTAGTAGCGCCAATGTTGAAAAAGCAAAGCTTATCTTAGTCACCTTTGACCAACCTGATAAAGCAAAACAAGTTATTAGTGGCACCCATCAAATAGATAACACCGCAGATGTTATGGTGCGAACTAAGCGAGACTATCAGTTAGATGGTTTATATTCTGCGGGGGCAAATCAAGTCGTACCCGAGTTGCAAGAAGGTAGTTTGATGCTTATTTCTCAAGTACTGCATTACGCCGGTGTGCCCATGTCTCGAATCTTAAAGCGTGTTCGCGCGGAACGAAAAGGACGCTACGATCACTTGCATGGATTCTACCCAGGGGAAACGACTGAAATTAGCTACGGCACTGAGGATAAACTCGAATTCATACACGCTGTGGTGCTTTCAGAACATGCTGCATGCATGGGAAGCAAAATTAAAGATATCGACTTTGCCAAAATGCGGGTTCGTGTACGGGGATTAAGAAGAAATGGCACCGAGGTAAAAGATCCCGACCATGAAGCTGTGTTGCAACCCCATGATGTGCTGGTTATTGCCGGCAAACCTCGGCGCGTAGAACGCGCTGAGAGAAAACTACTGGAAGGCAGCTAGCCGACAACAGAATGCTTTAGACCGTTCTGATAAAAATTCGAAGTACGAACACGCTTTCAAAAAGGCACTTAGGAAAAGCGTTTTACAAAAAGCCTATGCAACTTTGTCTTTTTCCAAGTCGGCAAACTGTTTTTTCAGGTCGTATTTTTCATCGGTTACAATTTTTTCAAGCACAGAAACCCGTTCTTTGAGTGATGCGATTTCGGCTTCATAAGCTTTCGATGCCTTGTCAGATACTTTATTCGACTTTTTTGTTTTTACTGAGTCTGTGATGCTCACAATAGCCCAAGCGATAATAGCAACAATAGCAATGGCGGTCATATTCATGGAACTTTCCCTTCAGTTTGTTTTGAATTGTTCTGCACTCAGTGTAGGTGAAAAATTGTATTCTTTCCTACAAGCCAAGCTTACAAAGCGACTACGCTAAACCCACTTTTTTCGTTACTATAGCGCTTATAAATACGCTTTTTGGGAAAAAAGTGTAAATAAATACGTAACTGTACATTAAAGCTTTTGAGCTACTTCATATAGAATAAGCCGATGGACAAGTTTGTATTTACGTTATCACTCTGTAATTCGCAAGTATGTCTATAACAAAGATAGCAAGATGGCTGCCATTGTTATAAATTAACTATAAATCAATTGTTTATAGTAATTTCTATTAATTGGATTATGTTGGTGAAAATCTAATTCACAAAAAATTAGTTAAATTAACGAATGAATGACGAAATTAACAACTCTAAACGCATGGTAAAGCATACAAAGTGGATGCAGCACGCCCTTAGCCTAGCGGATAAAGCAGAAGCAATGGGAGAGGTGCCGGTAGGGGCTTGTGTTGTACACAATGGTGAATTAATTGGTGAAGGGTGGAATACGCCTATCACAGATAGCGATCCTTCCGCTCACGCAGAAATGAATGCGGTAAGAATGGCGGCAAAGCACTTACAAAACTACCGTACTACCGATGCCACGCTTTATGTCACTTTAGAGCCATGTTCAATGTGCGCAGGAATGTTGGTTCACGCCAGAATTAAGCGAGTGGTATATGGTGCCAGCGATGCTAAGACTGGGGCGGCAGGGTCAGTGATGAATATTTTGAACCATCCATCACTCAATCATCAGGTAGATGTCATATCAGGGGTGTTGGCCGACGACTGTGCTGATAAGATTTCAGCATTTTTTAAACGTCGTCGAGCGCAGATAAAACTAGATAAAAAAGCCAAACAAGCGGCGCTTAAGAATTGCGGGTCAACTGAGTAAACATCTCACTGGTGACAAACAGTTTGCGGCGTTGTAGTACTTTTTGATGCATTCTTTTTAGCATCACTCTACGTCTATTATTATTTTTCAATTTTATTCCTTTCCTAAATAATTTGTTTCTTTTCATTTTGCCCTCCTTGTTAATACAAATTGGGAAATTGAATAAGGCATGATTTCATTTCATCATTTCATCATTTCTGCACTTATGCCTTAGCTAGCCGAAAAGGCTAGGTACATTCGATATTACTTATCTTAGATGACATCATAATGACAAAATTCAATATGGCGCCAGCTAAATTCTTCCTTGTTCATCTAGCCAAAGAAGACTGTCGTAATATCGGCGAATATTGTCTACATACTGAAGCGCTTCATCGCCCCGAGCGTACCCATAACGTGTTGTTCTGTAGTACTTCTTTTGCCTTAGCTGTGGAAGCCGTTGTTTTACATCTACCCACAAATCTGGATTGCCGCCCTGACGCTCTGTAAGAATTCGGGCATCTTCTAAATGACCTAGGCCAAGGTTATACGCCGCCATTGCCATCCAAGTTCTATCCGGGTCGCCAATTCTTGCAGGAATTCGTCCTAATAAGCTGGCGAAGTAGCGAGAGCCACCGCGAATACTTTGTTCTGCGTCGGTACGATCTTCAACATCCCAGTCATTAGCCGTGTCCATGGTCAGCATCATTAAACCGCGAACGCCAGTACGAGAGATTGCATCAGGATCCCAGTGGCTTTCTTGATAACTCATTGCGGCTAATAGGCGCCAATCCAAATCACCTGCATATTGCTGAAACATACTTTTGTAATCTTTTAACAGCGACTCGGCGGATTGATTAAATGCACGGCTGTCTACGTAGTCAAATTGCCTAATGTGACCAAAATACTTTTCTTCTAATACGGTAAACCACCCTGATTGATGCACGGTACCAAAATATTCAATAATGGCGGCTTTAATAGAATCATCTAATTCAGGGTTTAGCGCCCATGCCATTGGCATTTCTTCTCGTACGGTTAGGCCTACGGCCAAATTAGGGTGTCGTCTTCGTTGCAGCGCAAGACGGTTACTATCTGCAAGGGTATAGGCAATTTCACCTGTAGCCACTTTTTGTAGCAGTTCCTCGGCATCAGAATCTTCTGTAGTGACTAACAGGGATTCACTAGCGCCGTTTAATACTGCAAGTAGCTGCGCTTGACTGCTTCCCGACACTGCTACAACAGGGTCGACAAGGCTATCAAGTTCTCGAGGTCGTGTGGTGCCCGCGCGGTATACCAAGTGTTGCGCAACAGTTTGATATGCAGGACCATAGGTGAAGCGCATCAGTAAGGCATCGGTAACCGCGTCACCTGTGGCCACAATATCTAGGTTGCCTTCAGCAAGTTGCTCTAGCATCGCGTCGTAACTGTAGAAAGGATATAAGTCGAGCGTTACCCCGACATAATCTGAAAAGCCGGCAAGTAATTCATATTCAAAACCTTGCGGACCTTCGGCGCCATTATAATAAGTCGCCGCGCCATAAAGCGTGCCTACCTTTATTGAACCGCGCTCAATTAATGACAACAGAGCGTTCGGAACGGTAGGAGAGCCACAACTTGAAGCGAAAAAGCATAATGCGATAAAAAAAGTTGTTATTAATCGCTTTTTGTATTGTTGTAACGGCATAAACCTTTTCTTATTGTTGTAAATTGGGTTTTGAGAAAAAAAACTGCAACATAGCCTATGTTGAAGGTTACCAATAGAACATAAATCCTCTATAATCCGCGCCGAAATATTCATCAATTACAGAGGCAACGCGTCCCATTGATGGTCGTTGTTTCTGAACAACCAGGTAAAGCAATATGTTGGTCCTTCGAGGCGCTCCCGCACTATCAGAGTTTCACCAAACTAAACTGATTGCAAAGCTGGGTCAATCCGGCATTAAGGTGAAAAACCTATATAGCGAATATATTCACCTTATCGATTCAGAAGGTGAACTCTCGCAGCAGCAATTAGAAATACTTAAAAAGCTGCTTACCTACGGGCCTGCCCGACAAACCCAAACGCCAACTGGCAATCTCTTCGTGGTAACACCCCGACCAGGCACCATCTCTCCTTGGTCTACCAAAGCAACTGATATCGCAAACAATTGTAGTCTGAACACGATTAATCGTATAGAGCGAGGCTGTGCTTTTTATATAGAAGCAGCGCAACCGCTTAGCGATGCTGACTATAGTCTTCTTGCTGCCCACTTGCATGATCGCATGACGGAAACTGTTTTTCCTAATACAGCAGCGGCAGAAGTATTGTTTGCACATACTAAGGCGAAAACCTTTACATCAGTAGCGATACTCGAAGATGGCAAGCAAGCGCTTGTGAATGCCAATATTCAACTTGGTTTAGCACTGGCTGATGATGAAATAGAGTATTTATTCGAAAGCTTTACGCGTTTGGCGCGCAATCCTACCGACGTAGAGCTTTACATGTTTGCGCAAGCGAACTCTGAACATTGCCGCCATAAGATTTTCAACGCCAGTTGGACCATCGACGGTCAAGAGCAAGAAAAATCCTTGTTCAAAATGATCAAGAACACATTTGAAGTGTTACCCGATCATGTTTATTCGGCCTATAAAGACAACGCTGCTGTTATGTCTGGATGGGAAGCAGGGCGTTTCTTCCCGAACCCACAAACTCATCAATATGAATACCATCATGAGAATATCGATATTCTGATGAAGGTAGAAACCCATAACCACCCAACCGCTATTTCACCTTTCCCAGGTGCGGCAACAGGCTCAGGTGGTGAAATTCGTGATGAAGGTGCTACCGGTCGTGGTTCTAAGCCAAAAGCAGGTTTGGGTGGTTTTAGTGTGTCTAACTTACGTATTCCAGGGTTAGAACAGCCGTGGGAAAAAGACTACGGTAAACCACAACGTATCGTGAGCGCGTTAGATATTATGCTAGATGGCCCACTAGGTGGCGCTGCATTTAATAATGAATTTGGTCGTCCGAATTTGCTTGGTTATTTCCGTACCTACGAGCAAGAAGTGAATAGCTTTAATGGCGTTGAAGTACGTGGTTACCACAAGCCTATTATGCTTGCTGGTGGCTTAGGTAATATTCGCCGTGAACATATCGAAAAAGGCGAAATTACCGTAGGTGCCAAACTTATCGTACTTGGCGGCCCTGCAATGAACATTGGCCTTGGTGGGGGCGCAGCTTCTTCCATGGCATCAGGTCAGTCAAATGAAGATTTAGACTTTGCTTCGGTACAGCGTGAAAACCCAGAAATGGAGCGTCGTTGCCAAGAAGTTATTGATGCGTGCTGGCAGTTAGGTGATAACAATCCTATCCAGTTTATTCACGATGTGGGCGCGGGTGGTTTATCGAACGCGCTGCCTGAATTAGTTAACGATGGCGGACGTGGCGGTAAGTTTGAACTGCGTAATGTATTATCTGACGAACCAGGTATGACACCACTAGAATTATGGTGTAACGAATCACAAGAACGTTACGTGATGTCAGTAGCACCAGAAAACATGCCGGTGTTTGAGGCGATTTGCGCCCGTGAACGCGCACCTTACGTTGTAGTAGGGGAAGCCACTGCTGAACAAGAATTGAATGTAAACGACAGCCAATTCGATAACCAGCCTATAGACATGCCCCTTGATGTGTTACTTGGCAAACCGCCTAAAATGCATCGCGATGTGACAAGTAAACCATTAGAAACCACAAGCTTTAATGAAAGCGACATTACATTGGCCGATGCGGCATCACGTATATTGTCGCTACCTACTGTGGCGGAAAAAACTTTCCTTATTACTATTGGCGATCGCTCGGTAACAGGTTTGGTTAACCGAGATCAAATGGTTGGCCCTTGGCAAGTACCTGTAGCCGATGTGGCGGTTACCGCCACTGCTTTTGATACTTACCACGGTGAAGCCATGGCGATGGGTGAAAGAACCCCCGTTGCCTTGTTATCTCATGGTGCGTCAGCGCGTTTAGCCGTAGGTGAAGCGTTAACCAATATTGCCGCAGCGAACATTGGCGATTTAACCCGTATTAAGCTTTCAGCAAACTGGATGGCAGCGGCAGGTCACCCTGGTGAAGACGCTGGGTTGTATGAAGCGGTAAAGGCCGTGGGTGAAGAGCTTTGTCCTGAATTGGGATTAACCATTCCGGTAGGCAAAGACTCCATGTCGATGAAAACTGCATGGCAAGAGGAAGGCGAAGATAAAGCGGTAACATCACCGTTATCGTTAGTGATTTCTGCTTTCGGTGCAGTAAAAGATATTCGTAAAACGGTCACACCAGAGCTTCGCACCGATAAGGGTGACAGCCAACTATTACTCATCGATTTAGGTGAAGGCAAAAACCGCCTTGGCGCGAGTTGTCTTTCACAAGTGTACGAGCAATTAGGTGATGCTCCTGCAGATGTGGTTTGTGCGCAACGTTTGAAAGCCTTCTTCAATGCGGTACAAACGCTAATAGAGAAACAACTGGTAGTGGCTTACCACGACCGTTCTGATGGTGGACTATTCACCACGGTAGCTGAAATGGCCTTTGCCGGTAAAACCGGTGTAAGTGTTGCGCTAGACGGCATTTCAGGTTCAGAAGCGAGTTCAGACTTATCTGTGTTGTTTAACGAAGAGCTTGGTGGCGTACTTCAAGTGTTAGACAAAGACATAGAGGAGATTAATGCGGTACTCGCGTCTTTCGATTTAACGGATATTAGTCATTACATCGGTACGTTAAATACCACCGACACCATTGAATTTACCCGTGACAACGTGGCAGTGCTAAACGATAGCCGCGTAGCCATGCGTACCACGTGGGCCCAAACCACTTTGGCAATGCAAAAACTTCGCGATAACCCAGTATGTGCTGAACAAGAACATGCCGCTAAGCAAGATGCTGCCGATCCAGGTTTACATGCTGCGCTAACCTATAACGTAAATGAAGATATTGCTGCGCCATATATCGCGAAAGGTGTGCAGCCTAAAGTCGCCATCTTACGTGAACAAGGCGTAAACTCGCACCTTGAAATGGCTGCTGCATTTAATCGCGCTGGTTTTAACGCTGTTGATGTACACATGAGCGATATCTTAGCCGGTAAAGTCACTCTTGATGACTTCGCCGGTTTAGCTGCTTGTGGTGGTTTTTCTTACGGTGATGTACTTGGAGCCGGTGAAGGGTGGGCGAAATCAATCTTGTTCAACGAGCTTGCACGGGATCAATTCGCTGCCTTCTTCGACCGTAACAGTACCTTTAGTTTAGGGGTTTGTAACGGTTGCCAAATGCTGTCTAACTTGAAGTCACTTATTCCTGGTACTGAACATTGGCCGCACTTTGTTGCTAACCAATCGGCACGTTTCGAAGCCCGTGTAGCCATGGTAGAAGTGACTAAATCTGCCTCTGTGTTGTTGCAAGACATGGCCGGTTCACGCATGCCAATTGCTGTATCACACGGTGAAGGGCAAGCAGAGTTTGCAAGCGACAGCGCGCTTTCGTCTGTAGCATCGCAAGTGGCACTTCGTTATGTTGATAACTACGGCCAACCTACTATGCAATACCCAGCTAACCCGAATGGTTCGCCTGAAGGTATCACTGGGCTAACCTCTAGTGATGGACGAAGCACCATAATGATGCCGCACCCTGAGCGCGTGTTCAGAGCGGTGGCAAACTCATGGCGTCCAGACGATTGGCAAGAAGATGGTGCGTGGATGCGCATCTTTAGAAATGCCCGTCGTTTTGTAGGATAAAACGCGCTTAAGCTTAGTAGAGGTAAGATGTTCTTATCTCTACTTTTTACTTAAATGAGCGTAAAGCGTGTCAATAGATTGGCAAAGTGTCAAAAAATTGTACTGAGGGCTTGTCTTCGATAAGTCACTGATCTATTGTAGTGCAATGCAGGGATTGCAGACAGGTTACAGGAGTTTGTTTTAAGGGTTGTACCAACAAAAAATATTGTTGGTGTTGATAACAAGAGACGACGAATGAATCGTTCATCAAAAGGGTTTGGCTTAACCGGAGTAGCCATAGCGGTTGTGCTGATGTTTGTTACTGCTGTTTTCAGCAGTTCAGCTAAATCTGCCGACGTTACTTCAACGCTAGTTGTGCAGTCTTCAGTTAAGTAGTCTGAAAGTGAAATTCTAACGCCAGTATCTGTTGTCAGATACTGGCGTTAATCACTCAGCTTTACCAATTCATTTTACCTATCTTGCGCTATTAGCCTTTTCTATTTTTCTCTCTGTTGATCAATTTCTGATCGGGATGTTTCTTCAACAATACATACGTAGCTGCAAACCCACCGTGCATAGGCTGCGCCGTGTGGTAGGCAATGACCTCTTCTAACTCAAGCAACCAGTGATTAACAAAGCTTTTCTTGTAAGCAGGAAAAGGTTTACTCTCTTCACCCTTGCCGTGCTTAATCAATAATGCCCTTACACCCCGTTTATGTGAGTCGGTTATCGCTTTGTATAGTGCATCTCTACTTTGCTCAATCGTCATGCCACTGAGAGAAAGGGTTTCTTCTAATGGGTATTTACCCATGCGTAATTTTTTGAACACACCGTCTTGAATACCCGGTTGTTGGAACAAAATGAAATCGTCAGGCTTTACCGGTGTTATCCCTTCTAAGCTTAGCGGGCTTTTCAGCTTTTCCCGTTCACTGCGTTGACGCGCAGCACGCCGCTTTTTTTCAGCTATCGCATTCTCTGTATCATGCAGCAATGCTTTATTTGAAGGTTTAATAGGTTTTACATCTTGCATCTCTGCAAAGAATGAATGTAAATCATCATCGGTTTCAATATCAGTCATAATTTTCTCCAACACTCAGCGAAGCGTCACTGCCATGAATGTATTCGCTACGCCAATACTACTTTATAACGTTGGCCTGAGTGAGCACTGTCTTACTAAGAATCAATATGGGGCTGTTTGTTGAATTTTCTATGCTCATATATCATGGGCTAATCTTAAAGTAGCATCATTTTAAAAGCTGAAGTCGAGATAGTTTTTAATTATTGGCGATTGAATCTTATACGTCGCAAATTTACCGATGGGTTACTATTAGTAGAAGTGGCTTAAAAGTAGTTTAGAGGTAAACCAACCACAGGGACAGGTATGAATACAATGAGTCGAATGATCACTATTATAGTGTTTAGCTTGAGTGTCATGCTGCCAAGTATGGCGCAAACCAATGATAATGAGCCAAAACAGGTTATTGCTACGAAGGTCGCGCCGCCGTTTGTCATTAAAAATGAAGACGGTTCTTTTGAAGGTATAAGTATTGCACTTTGGGAACAAATTGCAGAATTAACGTCTACCGATTATGTGTTGACCGAAGCTTCACTGGTTGAGCTGGTGGAGGGAGTAGAAAATGGTCGTTTTGATGCATCTGTTGCTGCGCTTACCGTAAATTCGCAGCGAGAGTCGGTTATCGATTTTACGCATCCTTTTTATACTACAGGGTTGGCTATTGCGGTGCCTAGTGAAGGTAATCGTTGGATGTCAGCCGTTAAAGGTTTTTTCAGCTGGGAATTTTTAGTTGCACTTTCAGCTTTGTGCGGGTTGCTGCTCGCGGTAGGGGCGTTACTGTGGCTGTTTGAAAGAAAGCGCAACGCCGAGATGTTTGGCGGCTCAACCCAGCAAGGTTTAGGTGCTAGCTTTTGGTGGGCGGCGGTGACAATGACCACAGTAGGGTATGGCGATAAAGCCCCTGTTACCCTTGGTGGAAGGTTAATCGGTTTTATATGGATGTTTGCAGCGATCATTTTAATCAGTAGCTTTACCGCTGGAATTGCCACAAGCCTTACTGTTAGCCAACTATCTTCGAGCGTTAAAGGGCTTGAGGACTTACCTAATGTGCGGGTGGCTACATTGGCAAACTCTGCAAGTAGTGTATTTTTACGAAAAGAAAATATAGGATTTAAGCGACTTGAAAGCGTTGAAAAAGGTTTGTCACAATTGGCATCAGGCGACCTAGATGCTTTTGTTTACGATAAGCCCATTTTACAGTACTTAACTAAAAACAACTTTGATGACAGTATTCTTATTTTACCCGAGGTTATTGAACGTCAGGACTATGCTATTGCGTTACCAGAAAACAGTGCGCAAAGAGAAAAGATTAATACTGCGTTACTTAGAGTGATAGAGACTGACGAGTGGCAAGAGATAGTAGACCACTATCTTGGGAAATAGCGTTAGGTAAGATTACATTCCGTGACTGCGGTTAAGATTGATGGCGTCCCCAGCTGGAATCGAACCAACATCTAAGCCTTAGGAGGGCCTTGTTTTATCCATTAAACTATGGGGACCTACAAGGCTATTATACGAACTTAATCCGCGAACGGAACCCTTTGGTTTAAAAACCTTTATCTAAGTTTTGTACCCTGCTATAAAGGGTGAGCGGTTGTTTAGTTCTTCTATGTAATTAGTAGACGCTGTAACCGAACTATCGTTTGATAACGAAATCACTCTCTTGAATATTCGCAATAATACCACTGTCTTTATGAATCAATCTTGCAGTATTGCCATAAGCATTTTCAACAACAAATGCACCGGGGTAAATATGGTACTGCAAATAGGCTTTACCGTGTCTGTCGATAATTTCGCTGGTTTGATAGACAAAAAGCTCATCACCATTTTGTATGCCATTATCGCGGCCCAATGATACTGAAATATGCGAACTGGCAACATTAAGCACTCTGCCAGTCATAGGCTGACAGGCAATAGTCTCGTTAATATCAGCGGTTAACTGCTGCATCTGCTTTCTAATTGCATTGCCGTAATCTGTCCGCCAAAAGGTTGACGAAAATTCGTCTACATCGGTAAACCGGTCAAAAGGCCAATTTGCTTCAGTTATGTAATCTTGCTGCAGCAGCAAGCCGCTATTTATACCGTCGAAAACCTTAATGCTTAGCGAAAAGTAACGGGTGGCTTTTTCTTCTTTCCAGAATGCAATCGAAGAAGGGCGTTGTCTTTCAACACTAACGTCATTAATGCTGCCGATTAAAACAAACTGTGCATTTGATTGTTGTGATAATGCGCGCACATTTTCTTCAAGCCCATTAACTCCCCATCGTGTGGTGTGTGGAGCAATGTACGCTAAATTCAAATTCTGCGCCTGCGCCGACATTTCGGTAGCCAGCTTTCTTGTGACTGCCTCGGAAAAGTTAGGGATTTTTCCTTCAACTAAATGATTGCGGTTTTCTACCATGAAGTAACTGGTGGCAATATTTTTATCATAATCAACTGCGGTACATTGTTTAGCCGCAGGAAAGATATCCGCCCTGACGCTTACGGTAACATAGTCGCTATGCCATACTTCATCAGTGAGTTCGAGATGATCCACTTCACCTGAACTACTAATGGTAATGTCTTCACTTTCAAGTAACCCATTTGTGAGCTGCTGAACACTGCTTATCGAGGCACCTGCGAATAACAATGCTTGTTTGAGGGCTTCTTCTGTGGCGTCTCTACGTGCTTTTTCTTTATTACCGTTCACGATAACTGCTTGGCCTTTGGCTTCATACCAAGCGGCATGGCTTTGCCCTGTTGACACTAAAGCAAGGCAAAACAGCGCCATAAAAAAGGCGACCTTGGCGTATCTAGCTTGATATCTTCTTTTCACAGAAGACACGCTAGTTAACGTTAGTTTAGCGAATGTTTGTATGCCAAGCACAGTCTTGTCCTTTTGTTGCAGTGCGATAAGAGGGCACTACATCAGTTAATTTAAGTCAGTATTCTTTTGGATCAGATTCTTTAATCGGTTTTTTTCGACTTTATGTCAATTTTTGCTCCAACTTATAATAAGCGAAATAGATGCCAATGTTTCAAATTTAAAATTTAGGCGTAAACATTGCTTATCCACTAATAGAAAAATTGAGAATGAGGTTTCTCTAATGGTGTTTTTTGAAAAATTGATTCGTAGCCGAGCATGGATGACGGTGGCTTTATTTGCTGCACTAACAGGTTTATCAGGATGTAGTCTATTTGTAGACAAACATGTGGAGTGGGAGACGGTTGAGCCAGACAGTTACCCTGTGCTAAGTGCCGTTGGATATGCCCCAATTATGTCGCAACGGGGTGAAAGCGAAACCGTGAAAACCTTGATGGCAATTAAAGCATCAAAACTAGAGGCTTACAGAGAACTTGCAGAGCAGGTGTACGGACAGCGTATTGAAGGTAATCAATCACTGTCTAGCCTTGTGGTGGATAATGAAACCTTGCGGGCTTCTGTAGAGGGCGTTATTAGAGGGGCTAGGGTAATAAAAAGTTACCCCGTGGGTGAAGACACCTATGCCACCGAACTTGAGCTAGATATGCATCGCGTGTACGACATTTATTTGACGACAGCGAAGCCACAAAGAATAAAAGACATCAAATACTATTAAGTATTTCGATGTATGGCTAAATAGCACCCACAAAAAAGCGCGTATTAAACGCGCTTTTTTGTGCTTTTATTGGGGCTTTCGGTAACGAGTGCATTACTTAGGCGCTAATACCTGAACCTAAACGGCCTGCATTTGGCTTACCTTTCTTATCGTAGGTTAACGACTCTTTAGCGCGAACTTCTAACATCAGATTCCGTAAGTGTGTGAGGCGAAGCTGTCCTTGCTCTACGGCTTTCTGATTGATTTGGGTTTTATACTTACAGTCTTCTAACAGACTTTTCGCATTATCCATTAACCCTTGTTCATCTGCACTAATCGTTTCGTCTGTAGTTTGGCGATATAACGCCTCGACTTTTTGGTCCGTAGATTGAATAGACTCTAGTAATTTAGACTTATCTTCTAAAAGACTCATCAAGGTTTCTGCATCTCGTGAGCTAATTAAATGTAATTCTTTTTCCAGCATCAAGCACAGGCCCTCTAAGTTAGTGACCTGTTGTGATAACGCTGAATAAAGATGACTAGTCATAGAAACCTAATTATTTTTGGCCAAAAATCTCACCCTCAAGCTTAGCGATTTTATTCGCTAACACTTCAGGGTTAACTTTGTATTCACCACTTGATATCGCTTTTTTAAGACGATCGACTTTTTCCTGATTTACAGGCGCTTCAGAACCTTTCTTCTGAACTTGATTCAACTGCTGTGCAGACTGAGTCAAGGATACTGAATCTTGTCGTGGTGCTTGAGCAACAGATGCATTGTTAGACGTCGCTTGTTGCTGTTGCGACTGCTGTGCCTGATTCTGTTGCGAAATTTTTGTATTATCAACGGGTGTTTTGGGTAACCCATTGTTTACATTGTTAATTGCCATAATATTTCTCCACTACCTTTTCGCCTCTGTACAAGTTATCGGCACAAACCTTCTTTTCTTTAGGTTTTTATACAACGAAAACGTAGTTTTTTAGCACGCTGAACTACAAGTGTACCACGACTTCTTGAGCGCTGGCGACTTCCGCTATCACGGGCTTTTGGCTACTGGCATTGAGCACCTTTATGGTATCGCCAATAACACCATCTTGTTGTGCTATTCCAGATGTTTTAACCGCCATCCCACCCAATGATGCACGAATGGTAATTCTATCGCCCTTGCACACAAAGCATAGCATATTTGATTGCACAGCTTGGCCATCAACAATTCGACGTTTCATTCGAGCGCCAATCAATGCATCTACATCAGTAAATGCACTGTATCGAAGACGCTTTATATCTACGGATGCCAACGTCAGATTAGATGCAGAAAGCACAGTGCCAGGGCTAACCGCGCCAGAAGTAACCACAATTTCTTTCGTTCTTGTCACTTGGGCGCTGGTAAACAAGTACCAGTCATTATTTGTGCAACTTACCCGTACCGAAACATACGATTGGTTCAAAGATTCATCAGACGCGTGAAATTGAAATCCGGTTGGACACTGAGGAATATTAATTCTTTCGTCTACTTCAGCAATGCTCACAGCAATATCGGTGTTTTCATCGTGTATACTAAGCGCCGACAGCAGGTATTCTTCTGCGCCCTTATTCACTACATCGTGCATTGTTTCAGCGTAACTGTAAGGCGCTAAAGCAACGGTCACCACAACAGTGAAAAGTGGCAGACGAACTCCTGTAAGCCAAGATTTTACGTTTTTTAAATTTTTCATAGTCACTTTTCGTGTTCACTTACTGAGTTATTGTCTATGCTTATAAGACAAATTAGGTTGAGACAATAACTTGCGTACGTCCGTGATTAAGTTGTACATGCAGCGAAACCGTCATTTTTCTGTCGTTTGACCTGCATACATTTAGTGATATTGTCTATTCTCTTTAGTGAAGGCAATGATCATGCCCAGTATTAAAAAGAGGTGAGATATGTCGGGAATTTTAGACTCGGTTAACCAACGAACCCAATTAGTTGGTCAAAACCGTCTTGAGTTATTGTTGTTCAGGCTTAATGGCCGTCAACGCTTTGGTATCAACGTGTTTAAAGTACGTGAAGTGCTCCAGTGTCCACCACTGACTTCAATGCCAAAGTTGAACTCGTTAGTTCGCGGAGTAGCACATATTCGTGGGCAAACTATTTCTGTCATCGATTTAAGCATGGCGACGGGTGGCAAGCGTATTGAAGATTTATCAAATGCGTTTATCGTTATTGCTGAATACAACCGTTCTGTACAAGGCTTTTTAGTGGGCGCTGTTGAGCGCATCATTAATACCAACTGGGATGCCATCATGCCGCCTCCCCAAGGGACAGGCCGAGCAAGTTACTTAACCGCTGTTACTGAAGTAGAAAACGAATTAATTGAAATTCTCGACGTAGAAAAAATCCTCAATGAAATTTCACCGCTAAATGCAGAAGTAAGCGCAGATGTTGCCGAAGGGCTAACTACGGAAGGTAAGGAAGATAAAATTATCTTCATTGCTGATGATTCAGCGGTGGCAAGAAACCAGGTTAAAAAAGCGCTAACCTCGCTCGGATTAGAAATTGAGCTGGCAAAAAATGGCTTAGAAGCGTTAAACCGGTTAAAGGAAATCGCTGAAGAATATGGTGATATTACTAAGCGGATAGGGGTATTAGTTTCCGATATAGAAATGCCAGAGATGGACGGATACACCCTTACGGCGGAAATTAAAAACACACCTGAGCTTCAAAAGCTCCATGTTGTGCTTCACACTTCTTTAAGTGGCGTATTCAATCAAGCCATGGTTCAGAAAGTGGGAGCGGACGACTTTATTGCGAAATTTCACCCCGATGAACTAGCAACAGCAGTTCAGAAGTGGTTAATGACGGATTGTGAATAACGGAGCGGTAGGGGTTGGATAATAAAAGTGTGTCGCCGGCAAGCTATGAAAAGTTTCGGCACTTCCTCGAGAAACAATGTGGAATAGTACTCGGGGAACACAAGCAATACCTTGTAAGAAGCAGGCTTGCGTCGTTGTTATATAAGCATGACTATGACAGTACTGATGCGCTTATTGATGTAGTAGTAAAAGGTTACGATCGTAACCTTTTACAAAGCGTCATTGATGCGATGACCACAAACGAAACGTTGTGGTTTAGAGATACTTATCCGTTTGAGTTGCTACAACGCGATTTACTTCCTCAACTTGCAACGAAAAATCAAAAGCTAAGAATTTGGAGTGCAGCTTGTTCGTCTGGACAAGAGCCTTATTCTATTGCTATGTCGATATTAGAGTTTCAAAAACAGCGACCCGGATTGCTTAGGCAAGGGGTTGAAATTATAGCCACTGACCTTTCTTCTGAAATGCTCAGCAAGTGTAGCCAAGGGCTATACGATGAACTTTCGCTTGCTAGAGGGTTATCGCCACAACGTAGGGCTATGTTCTTCCAACCTCATGAAAGTGGGCAGATGCAGGTAAAGCCAGAAGTGCGCAACATGGTCTCATTCAGAAGTTTGAATTTGTTAACCTCCTATGCAGCACTTGGCCGCTTCGACATCGTTTTTTGCCGCAATGTGCTGATTTATTTTTCGGCAGATGTGAAACAAAAGATACTGCAACAAATTGCCGGACAGCTGCAACCTGCCGGTGTCCTTTTCCTTGGCGCGTCTGAATCTATCAGTGCGGCAAGCGATACGTATGCCATGATCAAATGTAATCCTGGCTTGTACTATCAGAAGAAATAAATACGTAACGTACTGAATTTAATAAAACATTTAAAATCCCCTCTATTACTTTTCTCATTTTTACACAGTGCCAACCTTCAGGTTGGCATCTGCCTTGCTAGTAAAATCCTATAACAGATAATTCGTCATTATTTATTGATGGCGTATTTCCGGAATTTCGCAGCGAGGAGTTTTCAATATGGCCATAAATCTCGACAAGTTAGTCGGGTTTCATCAGTCGGCGTTAGCAATACGCACCGACAGAATGGAAGTCATCTCTGGAAACCTAGCGAACGCCAATACCCCTGGTTATAAGGCGAAAGACATCGACTTTAATAAAGCGATGGAGTCTGCCATGAGCGCCCAAGAAGGGCAGCACAAATTGGGCGGTGGAAGCTTAGTAAGAACACACGATAAACACATAGGTGGCGATGTATCGTCGGTTGCATCAAATTTTGAAATGCAATACCGCGTACCCACTCAACCGGATACCGGAGACGGCAATACGGTGGAAGTACAGGCAGAACGTAACCGCTTTTTAGATAACGGGTTACGTTACCAAGCCACACTTGAGTTTATTAACAGTAAAGTTAAAGGTATGAAAAAAGCCCTTAGTTCTGGAGGCCAGTAATCATGAGCTTATTTAATGTGATGTCAATTTCCAGTACCGGTATGGAAGCTGAAAATGTTCGTTTAAACACCACCGCTAGTAACATTGCTAACGCGAATTCGGTAAGCAGTAGTTATGACGAAACGTATCGTGCAAGACACCCAGTGTTTGCCGCTGAGTTGCAGCGCGCCATGGGCGACCAAAGCAAGGGTGTGGGTGTTGAAGTTAAGGGAATTGTAGAAAGCGATGCGCCATTGCAAGTTGAGTATGCTCCGCATAACCCAATGGCTGACGAAGAGGGTTATATCTATAAGCCGAACGTAAACATCGTTGAAGAAATGGCAAATATGATGTCGGCGTCAAAAGCCTATGAAACCAACGTTCAGGTTGCTGATACCACCAAACGGATATTCCGTCGGGTACTGCAGCTAGGACAAGGGCAATAAGTTGCCGCATAGGTAATGTGAGGAAAATACTGTGACCACAATTAACAACACCACTGGCCTGAACAACGAACTCTACTGGCAAGAAGAGACGGTTCCGGTTGTCGATGGAACAGAGCAACAGCTTTCGCAAGAAGACTTTTTTGCCATGTTAACCGAGCAATTAGCGAATCAGGATCCTACTAAACCAGTAGACAACGATCAGATGGTAGCGCAAATGACATCATTCACTATGGCTGACGGTATTTCTCAGTTGAATGATAAGTTCGAGTCATTCGCCGCCTCGATGACATCTAACCAGGCATTGCAAGCATCCAGCTTAATAGGCCAGAACGTGTTAGTGCAGGGCAACGTAGGGCATATGTCTAGCGACGCTGCTGGGGTATCGGGTGTTGTGGTTAATGAGCAGAGTGTACAAAACATGACGATCACCGTTGAAAATCAATACGGTGAAGTAATTAAGACCATTGATGCTGGCACACAAGCCGCTGGCAACATTCAATTTGAATGGGATGGCAAGGATACCCAAGGCAACGATATGCCAGCGGGTGACTACGTAATCAGCGCTACAGGCGAATTAAACGGTGAAGGCGTTCAATTGAATACAGCCATTAACCGTCATGTAGGAAGTGTTAGTTTGGCCGGCAGTGGTCAGGGCGTAATTTTAAATTTAGATGGCGAAGTCAGCATTAGTCTTGATGACGTTATTCAAATCGGCAGTTAGCAGGAGAAAGAAGCATGTCTTTTAATATTGCACTAAGTGGCGTAGCTGCCGCACAAAAAGATTTAGATGTAACCGCGAATAACATCGCAAACGTAAATACGGTTGGCTTTAAAGAGTCTCGCGCTGAATTCGGCGACGTGTACGCCACATCACTATTGGCTGGAAGTAAAACCAAAGTGGGCGACGGTGTTTTGACACAAGATGTGGCCCAGCAGTTTTCGCAAGGTAGCTTGCAGTTCACCAATACTGCACTTGATTTGGCGATTACTGGGAATGGTTTCTTTGCCACCGTGCCTGATGAAACCTCACGAGACTTCTCGTTTACCCGTGCCGGTCAATTCAAGTTAGATGACGACAACTACGTGGTTAACAGTAACGGCGACTTACTTTTAGGTTTCCCTGTTAATTCAGACTCTACCAGTTCATCGGTTGCATTGAGTACTACAGAGCCAGTGCAAATCCCAGATTCATCAGGTTCTCCAGCACAAACCTCAGAAGTTGATATCCGTATGAACTTACCTGCTAGTGAGCAGGGGTTAGATCCAGCCGCATTTGATCCACAAGATCCACTTACCTACAACGCGGCAACCTCGGTAACGGTTTATGACTCACTAGGCGACAGCCACGTGATGACTTATTACTTCGTTAAAGATGTGGCGGCAGACAATGAATGGTATGTGGCGACAGCGGTAGACGATCAACTTACTGATTTAGTGAATTCTACCGGTACTGATTCCGATCCAACTACAGCGGTAAACTCGCTGGGTACTAACACGGGTAACGGCGTTACAGCAGCTAAGCTTGTGTTTTCTCAAGGTGGTGACTTTATTGGTATTGAATCACCAGATGGCATTCAAACTACCGATTACAAGTTAACGACTGAAGCGCTAGGTTCTGCATTATCAAATGGGGCGGATGCGACTCAACAAATAGGGATCGATTTTAACTTAGACCCTGCAAATGCTACCACGGTGGAACCTACGCAATACGCATCAGCATTCGAAGTGACGTCATTAGAGCAAGATGGTTTGCCTGTTGGTCGTTTGACGGGTATTGATATTGGCCCAGACGGCTTGGTTCGAGCGACGTTCTCAAACGGTACGTCAGAACCTATCGTACGTGTGGCCTTAGTGAGATTTGCTAATGAGCAGGGCTTAACGCAGCAAAGCAGCACTGAGTGGAAAGAAAGTATCCTATCTGGTGAAGCGTTGGCGGGTGAAGCGACGACGGGGACTTTCGGTGAAATTAACTCATCAGCCCTTGAACAAGCCAACGTTAACCTAACCACTGAGCTTATCGATATGATTATTGCACAGCGGAACTTCCAGGCTAACTCTCGAGCACTCGAAGTGAATAACTCGCTTAACCAGACTATCCTGAACATCCGATAAACATTGACGTTTAACTAGCAAAAACCGCAACTTTAGTTGCGGTTTTTTTGTATCCACTTCTATTTGTGCATGTTGGCACTGGGATTGCAAAACCTGTATATGGTTTAACCAGAGTCAAAAGTCAGTCATGGACAAACTTCTCTACATTGCTGCCAGTGGTGCATCTCAAGACCTTTTAGGTACTGGGCTTCGTGCCAATAACTTGGCTAACGCGCAAACAACTGGGTTTAGAGCTCAGTTAGAACAGGCAAGGTCAATGCCTGCCTACGGCGAAGGTTTGCCGTCTCGCGTTTTTTCAATGACCGAAAGTCCGTCAAACAACTATGAATCAGGTCCTATGATTCAAACGGGTCGTGATTTAGACGTTGCGATACAAGGCGATGGCTGGTTTGCCGTTCAAGATGACAATGGGCAAGAAGCCTATTCTCGTGACGGCAACTTTAAGCTTGGTGACGACGGTATTTTGACAGATGTGCACAATCGCCCCGTTTTAGGCGATAACGGTCCAATTTTCCTTCCTGTGCCGCTAGATAATTTAGATATCGGTATGGACGGCACGTTGTCAATGAGACAGCTTGGCGCGCCAGAAAATGTAATTGAAGATGTTGGCCGGTTGAAACTGGTTAAGCCGAACTATGCCGATATGGAACGAGGCACTGATGGTTTATTTAGAATGGAAGACGGCACGGTAGCCCCAGCAAGTGCTGGTGTGAAAGTAATGTCTGGCATGTTGGAAGGCTCGAACGTGAATGCCGTTGACGAAATGGTCAATATGATAAGCCTTCAGCGCCACTATGAGCTTCAAGTGAAGATGATGAAGCAAGCTGATGAGCTAGATGCTCGCGGCAACCAATTACTGCGCATTCTATAGAATAGTTAACAATTTTGTTATACGAACTTTAAAGGTTAGGAGGTCGCCATGCACCCAGCATTGTGGATAAGTAAAACAGGTCTTGATGCCGCACAAACAGATGTCGCGGTGGTATCGAACAACCTGGCTAACGCATCAACGGTAGGCTTTAAAAAAGACAGAGCAATTTTTGAAGATTTGCTTTATCAGAATATAAACCAACCTGGTGGCCGCTCATCAGCTGATACCGAATTACCTTCTGGCCTTATGTTAGGTTCTGGTTCAAAGGTGGTATCAACACAAAAAGCACATACCCAAGGCAACTTGCTAACCACGGATAATGCGTTAGATATGTCTATTCAGGGGCGCGGTTATTTTGAAATATTGCAGCCTGACGGCACCATTGCCTACTCAAGAAATGGTCAGTTTTCAATGAACGATCAAGGTCAGATTGTGACTTCTGGCGCGGGTTTTTTACTCCAACCTGAAGTGGCAATTCCAGAGGATGCGCAGCAAATTACCATTTCACAAGACGGTGAAATTAGCGTGTCAATTCGTGGTCAAGCCGAGCCGCAAGTGCTTGGCCAAATGAACCTATCAGACTTCATTAACCCAACTGGCCTTCAGCCTATAGGACAGAACCTCTACGTTGAAACCGCATCAAGTGGCGCACCTATTCAAGGTGTGCCAGGCCTTCAAGGTATAGGCACTATTGCACAGGGTACGCTAGAAACCAGTAACGTGAATGTGACCGAAGAGCTGGTTAATTTGATTGAAAGTCAGCGTTTGTACGAGATGAACTCGAAAGTGATTTCATCGGTGGATCAGATGCTTGGGCAAGTCATTCAGCAACTTTAGTGAGTAATGTTATGCGAATTCTCGGACTCTTTCTTTCAGTGACAATAATGGCAGGTTGTGCAAGCACTAACCAGCCACCGGTTCAAGCAAACGACCCGTCGTTTGCCCCAGTGGTACCTGATTATCCTCGCGAGAAGATTGTAGAAGATGGTTCGCTGTTCCGCTCTTACATGGCCAATAGCTTGTATTCAGATATGACAGCTAGACGGGTTGGCGACATTATTACTATCACGTTGAGTGAAAATACCAACGCGAGTAAATCAGCTGGCACGTCGACATCAAAAGATACCACGGTAGATTTAGACACGATCACCGGATTAGGGGGCCAAGCGTTAAATATTGGCGGCCAATCTGTTCAGCTTGGCGTAAGTTCGTCAAACGACTTTGCAGGTGATGCAGCGACAAACCAAAGTAACAGTTTATCGGGAAATATCTCGGTTACCGTAGTGGAAGTGCTACCCAATGACAATTTAGTTATTCGCGGCGAAAAGTGGCTCACCTTAAATCATGGCGATGAATACATTCGTTTGACGGGTATCATTCGCTTATCTGACATTAGCCCCGAAAATGAAGTGTTATCGACAAAAATTGCCAATGCCAGAATTCAATATAGCGGAACGGGCTCTTTTGCTAGTGCGCAGGAAAAAGGCTGGCTTACGAAGTTTTTCACATCATCATGGTGGCCGCTTTAAGCGGGGCTAGGAGAATTATTATGCGTTTGTTTTCAGTAGTACTTATCGCATTAACACTGGTGCTATCTAGCAATGTTAATGCACAACGCATCAAAGACTTGGCAAGTATCCAAGGGGTGAGAAGCAACCAATTAGTAGGCTATGGCTTGGTAGTCGGTTTACCTGGCACTGGTGAACAGAGTCCTTTCACCGAGCAAAGCTTTCGTACCATGCTAAGTAACTTTGGTATTAGCTTAGATTCCAACACTAAACCCAAAATCAAAAACGTGGCAGCGGTGGCTGTTCACGCAGAATTGCCAGCATTTACTAAGCCAGGGCAAACCATTGATATTACCGTGTCGTCAGTAGGTGAAGCGAGTAGCTTGCAAGGCGGCACGCTTTTACAAACATTCCTTCGGGGTGTAGATGGCAAAGTGTATGCGGTAGCGCAAGGTAGCTTGGTAGTAAGTGGCTTTGGCGCACAAGGCGGCGATGGTTCACGAATTGTGGTGAATACCCCCACTGTAGGCCGTATTCCAAACGGCGCTATGGTAGAGCAAACCGTACCAAGCGGTTTTGCCAATGGCGATTCATTAACTCTGAACTTGCATTACCCTGACTTTTCAACAGCAAAAGCGTTAGCTGATGTGATTAACGAGCGATTGGGTGCACAGCCAGAAAAAGGTTATTCCATCGCTACGCCCATTGATGCCGCGTCGGTACGTGTATCAGCGCCAAGAGATGTTGGTCAGCGAGTGGGCTTTTTGGCCACACTCGAAAATTTTGAATTCACGCCGGCCGATGCCCCTGCGCGGGTTGTTATTAATAGCCGTACCGGTACGATTGTGATTGGTCGAGACGTGCGTCTACTACCTGCTGCTATTACCCATGGCGGGTTAACGGTGACAATTTCAGAAAACCAACAAGTTACCCAGCCAAATGCGTTTGCAGATGGTGAAACGGTGGTGACAACACAGTCGATTGTTGATGTGGATTTATCAGACAGTCGCATGTTTTCGTTTGAACCGGGAGTGACACTTGATCAGCTAGTGCGAGCGGTTAATGAAGTGGGTGCTGCACCTGGTGATTTAATGGCGATTTTAGAAGCATTAAGGCAGGCCGGTGCGTTACATGGTGAATTGGTGATCATCTAATGGAAGCATTCAGCTCAAAAAATCAGCTTGATATGGCACGCAATGTTCACGATCTTGGCAGTATTAATAAAATGCGCGAGGCCATTGCTTCGGGTGATGAAAGTGTATTGCAAGAAGCGGCTGAACAATTTGAAGCCATATTTGTGCAAATGATGCTGAAGTCGATGCGTAAAGCGCAAGACGCCCTAGCAGATGAAGACAGCCCGTTCAATTCTCAACAAGTTAAATTTTATCGCGACATGCACGACCAACAGCTTGCAACCGATTTAACGGCAGGTGGCGGTATGGGGTTGGCTGACATTATCGTTAAACAAATGGGCCAATCCGAAGACAGTTATTTATCTGCCAGCGTTATTCGTAGTGATGGTAACTTGAATTCGTTGAACCGCGACCGTGTTGTCGCTGTAGAGCAAGCGCAAGAAACCGTGCTCGCTTCTGAATCTAAAGGGGTGAAATCAGCCGCAAAAGACAGCATGTTCGATACCCCTGAAGATTTTGTTGAAACTCTGCGCCCCTACGCTGAACAAGTGGCTGAAGAATACGGTATGGATGCTAAAGCCATTATCGCGCAGGCTGCGGTCGAAACAGGTTGGGGTAAGTTCGTTATTCACAATGCCGACGGTGAAAGTTCGCACAATCTTTTTGGTATTAAAGCGAACTCGAAGTGGGAAGGCGAGCAAGCGGTTGTCGACACACTTGAATTTAATAGCGGTATTCCACAAAAGCAAAAAGCAGCTTTTCGTTCTTATGCGTCATTGGAAGAGGCGGTTAATGACTACGGTCGTTTTATTACCACTCAGCCCCGTTATCAGCAAGCGGTGGAACAAGCCTCAGATGCACACAGTTATACGCGAGAACTACAAAGCGCTGGATATGCTACGGATCCTAACTACGCCAGTAAAATCATGGCGGTTTACCACAGCGATAGGCTTAACGGCTTAATGCTGTAAGAAGAGGGGTTTAATATATGAGCGCAGTTGATTTATTTTCCCTAGCCACCAGTGGTGTAAACGCCAGTAGTAAGCTTTTACAAACTACCAGTAATAATATTGCCAATGTAAATACGCCTGGGTACGTACGTGAACGCACCGAGCTGGTTAACAGTGATGTATTCGGTGTTGAAATCGGAAATACAGAGCGAATTATAAATGTATTTGCGCAAAACCAGCTTCGCCGCGATATAACTTCGGTAGGTGAGCTAGAGGCTTTTTCTTCCAAAACTTCAGCGATTGATACCCTTTTAGCCAGTGAGGCAAACTCTTTATCTAAAGGCATTAGTGACTATTTTGCAGCGGTACAAACTGCCTCAGACGACCCCACAAACTTAGCGTCTCGTGAACAGGTATTAGGGAAATCAGAGTCGCTGTATCAACGTATGAAAACCCTGTCAGATTACATGGTGGAAAAGGAAGAAGAGTTTAACCTTGAAGTCACGTCTTTGGTGAACAGAACCAATAGCTTGATTAGCTCTATTGGCGAACTCAACAAAAATATAGTCATTGCCAAAGGAAACAACACCAGCGACGAACCCAGCGCATTAATGAATAAACGAGATGCCGCCGTTGAAGAGCTTGCCTCTATTATGGCTATTGATGTGAAAGACAGTCAAAGTCAAAACGGTGCGATTACCGTGAATTTGACCACTGGCGAATCACTCATATTAGAAAACGGCGCGTTTAATTTATTTGAAATAAGTACCAGTGCAGATTCAACCAGCAAAGAACTTAAGTTAGAAACAGATTTTGGTTCTCAAACGAAAAACGATACTACAGTTCGTATTGTTGAAAGTGACTTAGGGGGCAGCCTAGGCGGGTTATTTCGTTACAGAAATGAAGTGCTAGGCACTGCTATGCGTGACGTAGGCCAACTTTCTGTTGCCTTTGCCGACGCAGTAAATACCCAAAACAAGTTGGGGATGGATTTAGACGGTCAACTAGGCGGCAATATTTTCGACATTCCTACGTTTAGGGGATTAGAAACACAAGATACCAGCGGAGACTATCAGGTTGTTGGTCAGCTTGTTGCTGGCAAGGGCGCTGAACTCACTGATGCCGATTATCAAATTGAAGTGACTGCGTTATCTGCAGGGGTTCCTAGCGAAATAAAAATTACTTTTTTAAATCCTGATGGAACACCGCAAAAAGACGGTTCTGGGAATGATATTGTCTATTCAAACTACACCGTTACTAGTGGGTTTAATGAATTGCCAGGTGGTATTGAAGTAGAATTTGGCGGTACGTCCACCTATGCGGTAGGGGATGAGTTTTTGATGCAACCTACCAAAACCATTGCATCATCTATTGAGCTAGCCACAAACAGACCTGAAGATCTCGCGTTTGCGGCGCCCGTTAGAGCTCAAGCAGATGCCACGAATTTAGGTAGCGCCAATGTAAGTGGTGTATCGATTACCAACACAGAAGTTGGCGGTGGTACCGAACAATCTGCATTTGATGGTGCAGGTGGAATACATGATTTAGCCAGCTCGCCAAGTGGTACATTTGGCGCGCCAGCTCAAATCGTCTTCACCGCAGAAGATAGCTATCAAGTGTTAGATGGTGAGACACCGCCAAATGTCATTACCAATGTGACCGGTACGACCAATTTAAGTAACTTATTAGCACAGGCAGAAAGTAGTGGCAGTAGCCCAGCTTGGCCTGCAGCATTTTCATCACTAGATGACTACCCAGGTTACGACATCAGTTTAGATGGTGTACCTAAAGCAGGTGATAGTTTTACTATTAGTTACAACACTGATGGTTTCAACGACAACAGTAATGCACTTGAAATCGCCTCCTTGCAGAACGAGAACCTCGTGCAAGTGAGCAGTGAATCAACCAACCAGCAACGTACTTTTCAAGATGCCTATGCATCTATGGTAGGGCGGATTGGTGAAGACGCAGCCATGGCTGACATTTCGTTAACTTCAGCAGAGGCAATGAAAACCCAATCAGAAAATTGGTTTGAGTCAGTATCTGGAGTAAGCCTAGATGAAGAGGCGGCAAACCTGGTTAAGTTTCAACAATCTTATTCTGCCGCTGCAAGAATTTTAAGTACAGCGCAGGAGTTGTTCGAGACTATTCTAAGTGCGGCGAGGTAATAGATTATGCGTATATCAACCAATCAAGTTTACGATCAAAGCATTCGCTCAATCATGGAAAACCAAGAAGGTTTGGTTAAAACCCAAGAGCAGTTAGCTACCGGTAAACGTATTCTTACTCCCTCTGATGACCCAGTTGGCGCCGCAAAAGTGTTACGCCTTACCGAAGAGCTTGATGGTCTTACTCAATTTCAGCGGAATAACGATTTAGTCACCGGTTCGCTTGAGCAACAAGAAGCAGTCCTAACGAATATTACTGACTCAATTCATCGCGCTAGGACTTTAGTAGTCCAGTCCGGCACGGGGATATTGAATGAATCAGATAGGCGAGCAATAGGGGCTGAATTAGAACAAATTAAATTAGAAATTTTAGATCTTATGAATACTCAGGATGCAGACGGAAACTATATGTACGCGGGTTACCAGTCGAGCTCTCCAGCATTTAGCTACAATCCGTCGTCTTCTGGTAATGCTATAACATTCTCGGGCGATGGTGGTGTAAGTTTTGTTCAACTGTCTACAAGCTCAAAAATTCAATCTACCAGCAATGGCTATGAAGTCTTCGAAAATGTGCTATCCCGTTTCAACTTTTCGGTCAGTAGTAGTACTGTTACTGATTTACAGCAAGCGACAGTTGCTGAGCAAGGTACATTCGATACATTTTTTGACAAAAATTACGACCCTGTCACTAGTGCGAATAACGATTATCAAGTTGAGTTTTTGGCCTCTGGGCAGGCGCAGCTAACTAATACCGGAACCGGTGCCGTGGTGGGAACTGTTGATTATACATCGGGAAGTCCATTTACTATCAAGGGAATGAAGTTTGAGGCTTCAGCAGCAGTGGGTGATACCATCAATTTTTCATTGGATGCACCAGAGAAAAAAAGTATGGCGCAAACAATACACGAGTTTGAAGCTGTGCTTATGCAAAGTAATATTGATAGCGATACCTTACAAGAAGCAATTTCTGATGCACTCGTTGGTTTGGATAATGGACAAGAAAAATTATCACTGGAGCATTCATCTATTGGCAGTCGACTTAACATCGCGGAAAGCATGTACGAAAGCAATTTGGATATGGAAATAGCAGCAAAAGCATCGCGTTCATCAATTCAAGACGTGGACTATGCAGAAGCCTCTACGGAATTTGCCAAACAAGAGACGGCACTCAATGCCGCACTAACCACCTTTCCACAGGTAACTAACTTATCCTTATTTAACTTTATCTAATAAGGTATTCATACCTGAAATCTCCGCTAAGTAAACTCGGGTTTTATTGTCAATATGGTCTGAATAATAAGAGACATATAAAGTGTCCCCTTGCCATACCAAGCCCGGGTAACTATTGTCCCCTTTACTGGGTAAGGTAATCAGAAGTTTCAGTGAATAATCAGCCAATGAAAGCAACCAAATTGCGGTAGTTGCCTTTTTGTTATCCCAGTTTCTGCCAGCGACTAAATACATTGTATCCGTAAGGACTAACATAACTGGCCCACCTATATAATATTTCAAATCGTGCCATATCCAATGCGTGTAAGGTGGCGAAGAGAAACCTAGCTTTGCGCTGAAGCTATCAGCGTCACGTCGCACAATAGCCGTCGCGTTATCCTTTTTATCAAACAGAATATGGCTTTCGTTAGGGTAGCCATAACCGTACTTATCTAAAGACATCACGCCATTCTTTCTAAGAAAAAGCTGTTTACGTGGATCGCCTTCATACAAGTCTATTCTTTCTCTACTGCGATTATAAGCAAAGCCATATGCTTTTGACTTGTGCCATGTCAATCGCCATAACCACCAACCCGATTTCCCAAAAAAATGCGGTGAAGACCAGGAGTCGCCTGTGGTGGAAAAATAACTCACCATTTTAGTGATGACTGAATCAGTGTTTACACTTTTATGTTTAGCAAAGGCAGTGATAATTAACTTACGGCCATCAAAACAAAATTTAGGATCTCTTAAATCCCATGATGGTATAACTAAGCGCTGGTAAATTTTTCTTCCTGATTTGAGATTTAATTTACATACGATAACTGCTCCATCGGGGCTAACGTGATTCAATCCACGGCGATAGATACTTAGAAGTGTTTGATTACTCATATCGAAGGGGTTTTTAATTAGACCTGTAAAAGCACAATGTTTCCCTTCAGATGAAATTCGTTCAACTGAATTAATTTTTAAATTTTTACTCACTGCATTTACTCTTTTAAAACCGACTGTTATGTAACCGTTGGCGGCAATTTTATACCGATTTGCGGCAATTTTTGTAAATAATTCTAAAGAGAAATGCGTATGCGTCGATACAAGCACTGAGAGAGTCAATTCATCAATTACCCCTCAAGTGTTGGTGATTAATAAATGTAATGCCGTTTTTGTCGGCAACCAGCATCTGCTGGAGCAAGAGTGTAGGAGAGGCAAATGTCTTTATTTGTAAATACTAATGTGTCATCGCTGAATGCTCAACGTCAATTATTTGATGTAGGTAATTCATTAAGCACATCTTTCGAACGTCTATCATCTGGATTCCGTATTAATAGTGCGGCTGATGATGCTGCTGGTTTACAAATCAGTGAAAGAATGACATCGCAGGTGCAGGGTCTAGATCAAGCGGCGCGTAACGCGAATGATGCTATATCATTAACGCAAACTGCAGAGGGCGCGTTAGATGAAACGACAACAGCATTACAACGTATACGTACGTTAGCTGTGCAAGCACAAAACGGAATCAACAGTGCCGAAGACAGAGCGGCACTTTCATCAGAAATTACCTCGCTTAAAAATGAGATGTCACGGATAGCATCAGAGACAGAGTTTGCTGGTTTAAGTATTTTAAAAGGTGACTTCTCTGCTGATTTTCTGGTAGGTGCAAACCAAGGTCAAACTGTTACCGTCGAAATTGGTGATACAGCGAACTCATTCGGCGCAACCGGATTAGGGGTAGTTGGTACAGTCGATAGCGACGCAAATGCAGATTTACTATTAGGGCAAGTAGATGCAGCACTATCATCAATAGGTACAGTTCGTTCTGACTTAGGTGCACTGCAAAATCGTTTCCAATCAACGATTCGAAACCTAAGTAACATTTCTGAGAACGTATCAGCGGCGCGTTCACAAATCAGAGATACTGATTTTGCAACAGAGACAGCAAGCTTAACTCGCAATCAGATAATGCAGCAGGCCAGTACTACGGTATTAGCGCAGGCGAATCAGCGTCCTCAAGCAGCATTGTCTCTTTTAGGATAATCATTGTTGAGTTGATTTTAAGGCTCAATGCATAGCAAGAGGCTTAATATTTTACACAAACATTGTCATTGTTAAAGTTTACATCAGCGCATTAAAAACCAGCTCTATAGAGGCTGGTTTTTTTGTTTTATGCCCTTTGAGATTTCTCATTATTGGCAAACTTGCCACTCTTTCTTTTGGACAACTTAAACCGAAGTAATTCCAAAGCGCTATGTATAGATAAAGAGGGGGGACAAACTTCTTGAAAAGAATATAACAAATATTGTGATTTATTTGAAAAAACAGCTAAAGCAAATTTGGCAGATGGCCGATAAGGATTTAACAGCGAGAACATAGTAAAAGCAGCTGACTGAAGAGACCGAAGCCAAGAGGTAGTGAGAGGTTTAGAGTCTGAAACATCAATCTCATCAGCCAGCAAAAGTAAATTAAAATAATTTACTGAGTTTTATCGGTAGTGAGCCAATAAAACGTCAGAATAACTCTGACGCTGTTTTTAAAGCATGATTAGTGCCATTTTTAGAATTTGATGCAATAAAAATAAAAATAGGCATCAATAAATAAAGTTAGGAGAATGTAATGAGTTTATTTGTAAATACTAATGTGTCATCACTGAATGCTCAGCGTCAGGTGTTTAATGTAAGTAATTCACTGAGTACATCGTTTGAACGTTTATCATCTGGTTTTCGCATCAATAGTGCAGCTGACGATGCGGCAGGCCTTCAGATAACAGAAAGAATGACATCACAAATTCAAGGCCTAGACCAAGCGGCGCGTAATGCCAATGATGCTATATCTTTGACACAAACCGCTGAGGGAGCATTGGATGAAAGTACTACGGCACTTCAGCGTATTAGAACGTTAGCTATCCAGGCACAAAACGGTATTAATAGTACCGAAGACAGATCGGCACTTTCATCAGAAATTACAGCACTTAAAAATGAAATTTCACGCATAGCAAAAGATACAGAGTTCGGTGGGCTAAGTATTTTAAAGGGAAATTTCACGGCTGACTTTCTGGTAGGTGCAAACCAAGGTCAAACTGTAACCGTCGAAATTGGTGATACAGCGAACTCATTTGGCACAACCGGATTAGGGGTAGTTGGTACAGTCGATAGCGACGCAAATGCAGATTTACTATTAGGGCAAGTCGATGCAGCACTATCATCAATAGGTACAGTTCGTTCTGACTTAGGTGCACTGCAAAATCGTTTCCAATCAACGATTCGAAACCTAAGTAACATTTCTGAGAACGTATCAGCGGCGCGTTCACAAATTAGAGATACTGATTTTGCAACAGAGACAGCAAGCTTAACTCGCAATCAGATAATGCAGCAGGCCAGTACTACGGTATTAGCGCAGGCGAATCAGCGTCCTCAAGCAGCATTGTCTCTTTTAGGATAATAAGTAGTTAGTGTATAAGTGATAGAGAGTATCATAGGGTTAGTTACGCGTTTTTCTTATATGAAGGTACTTTAAATTTAATATTTAAGATTTAAAAAGTTTTGCTCATACTCCTAACGGAGCAAATATTCGTCGAGGCCTAGTGTCTCGACTTTTTTGTTTGAGGAGGTTAAAAGTACTCGACCTGTATTCAGCTAAGAGCCTGATTGATAACTTAAAAACATTTTTATTGCGAATGCTGTAATGTCGAAAAAAATATCACATTCCTTAAATGAATAAAAAAAATTCAAAAAAAACTAAAGAAGTTTAGGTTGTCGCCGATATATAGGTTGAGGGGTAATTTGATATTTTTTGTCTAGTTAGGAGTAGTGACCTGACGGGCGCTAAACTGAAAGAGTTTGATGCATTTTAAAAAAGCTGAAAACTTACCAGGAGGTAATCCATGTCTTTATTTGTAAACACTAATGTTTCATCCTTGAATGCACAGCGTCAATTATTTGATGTGAGTAATTCTTTAAGTACTTCATATGAACGTTTATCATCTGGCTTTCGCATTAATAGTGCGTCTGACGATGCTGCTGGATTACAAATCAGCGAAAGAATGACATCACAAATTCAAGGCCTAGACCAAGCGGCGCGTAATGCGAATGATGCGATATCATTAACCCAAACCGCAGAAGGTGCGTTAGACGAAACGACAACTGCATTACAACGTATACGTACGTTAGCTGTACAAGCACAAAACGGTATTAATAGTTCTGAAGACAGAGCGGCACTTTCATCAGAAATTACTGCGCTGAAAAATGAGATTTCGCGGATAGCGAGTGAAACACAGTTTGCTGGGCTTAGTATTTTAAAAGGTAACTTCTCTGCTGACTTTTTGGTGGGCGCAAACCAAGGTCAAACCGTTACTGTCGAAATTGGGGATACAGCGAATTCGTTTGGTGCTACAGGCTTAGGTTTAGCGGGCACAGTCGATACTGACACAAACGCAGATACGCTTTTAGGTGAGGTAGATGAAGCACTATCATCAATAGGTACAGTTCGATCTGACCTTGGTGCTTTGCAAAGTCGTTTCCAGTCAACTATTCGTAATTTAAGTAATATATCCGAGAATGTCTCATCAGCGCGTTCACAAATTAGAGACACTGATTTTGCAACAGAAACTGCGGATTTGACACGAAATCAAATAATGCAGCAAGCTTCTATCTCTGTACTAAGCCAAGCAAACCAGCGCCCCCAGTCGGCACTTTCATTGTTAGGTTAGGTATTAGTAAGATAATGTTCTAAAATTACGGAGTCAGCTATTTTCAGCGGCTCCGTTTTTGTTTATGAGGGTTTTAACATGGAAATCCATAAATCTATGACCAGTCAGGGTGTTGGTTTGACTGAGTCCCTGACTAATAACTCTGCAGATGTAACAAATGACCAGGCATTGGAACTTAATAGGGGGAGTATTACTGTTGAAGCTGCTTCTTTAAACATGCCAAGTGATTTTTATGCTAAAGAGTTAGAAAAAGACGCCGATAACATTAAAAATAGTGATTCTAGGGAATTACAAGACGCTGTTAAAAAGGTAGAGTCGTTTTTAAACTCACAAAACCGGGATCTTGCTTTCACAGTTGATGATCAAACGGAACGAACAATTGTAACGGTTAAAGAGTCAAGTTCTGGCGATGTAATACGGCAGATTCCTTCCGAAGAAGTAATAAAGCTTGCCAGTCGAATTCAAGAATTACAAGAAGACGTAGGCAACAGTGTAGGCGTTTTTATTAATAGCGAAATTTAACGAGGTACACCATGACAATTCAATCTTTAGGTGTTGGTTCTGGACTTGATTTAGACAGTTTGGTAGAGCAGCTTCTTGCGGCCGAACGACAGCCTAAAGATGAGCGGCTTAACGAAAAAGAAGAAAGGATTGAGGCGGAAATATCAGGGCTAGGTAAAGTTAAGTCACAATTGTCCGAATTTCAAGATATCGTTGACGAGCTTAAAAGTGACACTGAGATAAACGGTAGAGAACCCACAATAACGAACCCAACCGAAGATGATGATGTCTTATCTGCAGATGCTTCGAATTCAGCGCTAAGCGGTTCATACAATATTGGCGTAACCCAATTAGCAACAGGTAGTAGAATTACGACTGATGACGGGGCGTTTACAGCAAGTACAGATCCATTGCTTTCATCAGGATCTGGTTCTCTGACATTCAGCGTGGGAACAGAAAACTCGTTCACAATAAATGTTGACAGCACTACTACGCTAGCTGAATTAAGAGAGATGATTAATGACAGTGACGAAAATTTTGGTGTAACAGCGAATATAATCGAAACAGGAACTAGTGCGGGTCCTAGAATTGTTATTCAGTCAGAAGAAACGGGTGATGGTAATGATTTAGTTATTACCAACGATGCAGGAAATACTGAACTAGACAGATTATCAACCGCGGGTGGAACGAGTAGCATAAACACGGACAATATTGAATCGGCTAAAAATGCTATCGCATATATTGACGGAATTGAAGTTCAAAGCGAAAGTAATAAATTTGATAATACGATTCAAAACGTCTCGTTCACTGCAAACGAAGTTTCACCAAAGGATGTAAATGGCGATCCTATTACAACAAAATTAAACATAGGTTTCGATAAAGAAGGGCTAGAAGAGAAAATTAGAGATTTTGTAGAAAACTACAATAACCTAATTGAAGAATTAGATACACAAACCAAGTACGGTGAATCTGAACTTGAAGAAGATGGAGCATTGGCTGGTGATTCGTTGATTCGAAGTATCAAGTCTGGACTGGCTAGTATTATTGGCGATAATGTATCCTCTTCCACTCTAGGCGGACTTTTTGGCTTAGGGGTTGAATTGGACACTGATGGGAAGCTTGAAATTAGTAGTAACGATTTTGGTTTAGGTTCAGGAGAAGATCGCTTAGAGGACGCTTTAGATGATAATTTTGATGATATTGCTACTATTTTTACCGATGAGAGTGAAGGTATCGCAGCAAGGTTATCTGAATACCTAGAGCAATATACATCATCTAGTGGCCTAATCAATTTAAGAGAAAAGACAGCTAAGGAAGAGAGGGAAGATGTTTATGATGACAGGGAAACACTTGAGTTGAGAATGTTTAGTTATGAACAGACGCTACGAGACCGGTATCTAAATTTAGACCAAACTGTCGCGCAATTGAATCAAACAAGCTCTGCTTTGTTAGCTGCACTCTAATAAAAAGCATTGGGAGAAGTCAATGTCATTAAAAGGTATCAATGCCTATAAAAAGGGTAACTTAAAGCAAGAGGTCGCAGACGCTGACCCTCACAAGTTAACGCTTATGCTAATACAGGGTGCGTTAGACCGAATAGCCTATGCCAAAGGCGCAATGGCCCGGGAGGACTTTGTTCAAAAGTCAGCATTTATCACTAGGGCTACGTCTATAATTATTCATTTAAGAGATACATTAGACCTAGAAGTTGGAAGTGAAGTAGGTGAAAACTTGTTTGCGCTTTATGAATATATGGTTAATTTGTTGACTGATGCTCACGTTCAAAACAATCAAGATGCACTTGATGAAGTTTCTGCTTTATTGACACCAATAAGAGATGCTTGGGTGCAAATTCCAACTGAGGCAAAAGAAGAAGCGTACAGATTGCAACGCGAAAAAAAACAAGCGGTTTAAATGCTAAATAAACTTAATCATAGGTTTACCCCTCTTTTTTTACAAAAGCTAAATACTGAGTTAGAAAGTTGCTTAACGGCAGAAAAAGAGGATTTTTCAGATGAGAAGCTTAAGCAATTAATAGCTCTAAGGCATCGGATAGTTATTAGAGAGCTAAAGAGAACTTCTGCGTCAGACTCTGCTCCATTCGCTGCAAATGAGCTTGAGGTCAATAAATACATAGATGACCTTATTCAAAACTATCGTTTAGACGTTAAGACGGATATAGTCGATTTTTATAGGGCGCAAAAAGCGGCGAAGAGTTACAAAAAATAATGCTCAAAGATATTCGATATTCTCTCTCCAATGATTCAAAACACCAAGAATTCTTAGAAACGGTTTGGTCCTCTAAACTTGAAACTAATCGCCAAATAAGTCTGCTTGCGTTTAAGCAAACTATGCCGAATGTTTATCATCTGTTGTCTAAACCCAGTAATTACCCCGAAAATATATTTGTCAATAAAGACGGTGAACTTGATATAGTTGATACTTCGACGGGGAAAACAGTCTATGGCAGTGATGTTGAAAAAAGCATAGAGCGCCATTTAACACACTTTGAGAGTAACCCATTATCAGTATCATTTTCCAATGCATCCCGCAGCACTCCTTTACCTAGCTGTATTAATGTATTAGTTGTTTTTGGTGTTGGTCTTGGTCATCATCTGCTTTCACTCTTACAACACTACACCGTTAAACACTTAGTTATTTATGAGCCTAACCATGGGTATTTAGACAGCTCACTATCAACAGGTATTTGGAGTAGTGTGTTCGGTTTAGCTCACCAAAAATCTACAGCAATTTACTTGCAGACAAAATTTGATGCTAGAGAGGTAATGAAAGAATTAGGAGAATTGCATGGAAGTTATCCCTTCGAAAGTTTCTACATTTACCAGCATTACCATAATCTAGCCTTTGATACGGCAATGAACTTTCTAAACACCGCGACACTTAAAAGTTTAGGCTCAATAACTAGATCGCATCTTCCAAAACACGCTCCAGATGATTGCATAGTGCCTTGGCCGCCTGTGGTTGATACCAAACTTTGGTCGGAAACCCATCTTAATAACGAGTTGTTACAGTCGAATTTAGCTGCGTTTTCTTTATTTTTCCCAGAAATTGCGCGAGAGTTTCGAGAATATATTCCCTCGAAATGGAAACCATTAGCGAATCAAAACGGTGAAGTAAATATATTTCATCTTAAAACTGAAACTACTTTGTATGGCGAATCACCTTTAGCAGAAGAACTACAAGCATTTGATGCTTTTGTTCAAGCCCCTAGCCGTGAAAGGCTCGCGTTGGGTTATATTCGGGGGAAAACGAGTCAGCATTTACACCAAAAAATGGTTAAAAAAATAGAGAAAGCTTTTGAGGGTATTAAGGCGGATGACGCGGTTTTACCTAATGAAGTAAACGCACTACTTCTATTTGGTATTGGTGCTGGCTATAAGCTTCAAAAATTTTACAAAACTATCGATATTAAATCTCTATTTATTTGTGAGCCCAACCGAGACTATTTTTATGCTTCTTTGTACGCAATAGACTGGAATTATATTCTTAATGAAGCAAATGAAAATGATAGGCGGATATATTTAAATATAGGGGACGATGGTACTAATTTAGCAAAAGACTTAGTAGGGCAATTTCACGCGATAGGTACTCATGTAATCGAGTCGATGTATTTCTCTAATGGCTACGATAATCCAGCACTAATTCCGGCTATAAAAAAATTGCGGGAAGAGCTTAGAAGTATTGTTGCATTGGGTGAGTACTTTGATTACTCAAGGTATGGTGTTGCGCACACAAAATGGGCTATTGAGAATGGTGTTAATTTTTACACCAAGAAGAATATTCTGTTATTCGATAGTGATTTTACAGAAGTGCCAGTATTCATTGTAGGTAATGGCCCTTCATTAGATAAGTTGCTTCCTGTACTCAAGGAAGAGCGCGCTCGCGCTATCATAATTTCATGTGGAACCGCTCTCCAATCACTTTATAAAAACGGCATAATTCCTGATTTCCATGCAGAGATTGAAAGCAATCGCGATACATATGACTGGGCAACTCGCATTGGAAATCTAGACTTTCTTAAAGGCATAAGCTTATTAAGTTGCAATGGTATGCATCCAGATACAGTAAAACTGTATAAAAACGCTTTTTTGAGCTTTAAAGAGGGAGAAGCATCAACAGTTGCAATTAATGGTCTTAATGCTAGCGTAAATTTTCCTGAATTGAAATTTTCTTACCCAACCGTATCTAATTTTGCAATAAATTTTGCTTTGGATGTAGGGTTTAAACAAATTTATTTAATTGGCGTAGACTTAGGGTTTGTTGATGGTCAACATCATCATTCAAAAGATTCTGGCTATTATAAAAGTGATGGTTCAGAGCTATACGATTACGTAAATCAAAGTAACTCATCTTTGAGTGTAAAAGGGAATTTCAGGAGCTCAGTTACAACAAAGTTTGAATTTAATATGGCTAGAAAAATGATTGAAAAAGCCGTTGCCGCCTATCCAAATCAAGATGTGTATAATTTAAATGATGGAGCTGCTATAACAGGCTGTTTACCATTAAATCCTGACTCTGTATTACTTTTAAACTCAAGTGAGAGCAAAAAAAGAGCATTGGAGTGGATTGTTAAATCTATGCATTCTCTCATAAATCCAAATGAATTTTCTTCAAATTTCAAGGCGAGTTTCAATCATGATTTTCTTCTTCGAGATATTGAGGAGTTAATGGAATTACTCGAGAAGGAAATATTGAATAGAAGAGAAGTTTACGAGCTTATAGGCGAGCAGAGAAAATTTCTTATAGAAAAGTTTTTAGCTAAGAAATCTATCTTTTTTTATTATTTCAATGGTTCTCTTAATTATATAAACAGTATCTTAACCAAAGTGGTTTGCATAAGAGATGAAAATATATTTCGTACTACTCTTGACCCGGTGTTAAACATATGGCGCGAATTTTTGGAGCAAGTATCTTATAGTCTATATGAATACCCCAATGCGTTTGATTCCATATCAACCATATATAAAGAACGTCAAGAGATATTATTAGGTCGCTATTTATTTGAAAATAAGCTGTGTTTGGTAAGCAAATCAGCGAATAATTATATTAAAGACATAGAGCGTAACTTGAAAATAGAAACTAGTATTGATGAACATCGGACCTTGTATCAAATCGAGTTTGTTAAAAATATGTCTGATTTTGACAACCGAAGTCTTGATTCAGAAAAAACTGCTTTCGTAATAAGTGATTCGTCACTGTTAGAAAGAGTTATGAACCGAAATTCTATCTTCGATAGCGATATCATTGTTTTTTATCCAATCGATGATAAGCCTGAAATAAACTTACATGGATTAGTATTTTCCGTCGTTCTTGCATTGGTAAGCACAGAAAAGTTGCAGCTTGTGCTACCGAAGACCGGTGGTTTACGTTGGTACCAGCTTATTCCTAATTGTATGTCAGCGGTAAAAAAGAAGAAGTTTATAATATTTGAGACTAGGAATTTCTATGCTTTTTGCCAAGAAAAGTTGGAGGACGAGGATTTTGTCAATGGCGCTGGTGACCGTTTTTGGATGTCGCATGACTCTCATTTTCTCAAATAGAAAATACACTTAAGGATGCTCCGTTTTTAGCTAAGCGGTGTGTTATTTTGAATAAGCAATAAAAATAAATTATCAATAGCCGGGCTAGTTGAAACGAAATTATTTTTAATTATGTATATGGTTTTAAGTTCCTCTACAAATACTCATAGGTTTAAATCGAAAGTTTGATAACAGGTTTTCAGAATCTGAGTCGAGTTTGGTAAACATAAATTGTGACTGAGCTAATTCTTTTTTCATAGAATAATATCTTATTGATTGCCCGGCTTGTTTGTTAACTATCATTAAAGTGCGAACTCATCGATTTTTTGTTGGTTTGTATGTTCCGGTAGTTATCGCATTTCCAATTATATGGAGAAAGTCTTACAACAGAAAAATGTGGGTAACAGCCATCGAAGTTCGCCCATTGATAGTTGAGAAGCCTGCTAAAGTTGACAATACCATTGCTATGGTGATTTACTTAAACTGTTGAAATACAGCTTTTCACCTTATCTGTTTAAGCAGTGGATATCGGAAGACTAGCCTACATCACTAAAACTCAAGTTGGAAACTGTCTGGCCGATAAAACCGTACCGTGTTTAAGTTGATCTGATGAATTATGAAATTATCTGTTTTAGTACCAGCCTATAATTTAGAGCTGTATATAGGCCCTTGTTTATTATCAATTTTAAACCAAGAAGCTGACTTTGATTATCAAGTTATTGTTTGCGATGATGCCTCTACTGATCAAACTCCGATAAAAATTGCTGAATTAAAGAAGCAATACCCTAAAAAGCTAAAGGCTATTTATAAAGTTGAAAATGCTGGCTTGGCAGCAAATATGGCTACATTGTTAGAAGCAGCATCTGGCGAGTATATTGCTTATCTCGATGGTGACGATATTGCGCTTCCTTCCAAGCTGCAAACACAAGTGGATTATTTGGATCAGTATCAAGATTGCCAAATGGTTTTTCACGAGTCCGATATGTTTGATTCAGACAGTAATAAAACTATCAAATTTTACTCCAAAGAGTTTTATAATTGGTCTTTAATTCCTAAACGTTCAACTATTGAGGATATGATAAAATATGGCAGCTATATGCAAGCCAGTAGTGTCATGTTTAGAAATCATCCTAATTTAACTAAAACGATTGCTACTAACTGTAAGATTATATTTGATTACGCATTTTATATTCTCAATGCTGGCTACTTAGATGCCAAAGTTGACTTTATTCCCGAAGTGTTAGGACGTTACCGCATTCATGAAAATAGTTTCGGCCAACAAACTAGTCGCTCATATGCACGACGAGAGCAGTCATTGCTTGATGTAGAACATGCTTGCGAGTTAGCTATTCAGTTCGACGTAGACCCAGCGATCATAGATTCGGGCATAGAACATCATAGGTTTGCTGCCGCGCTATATTTTTTAAACCGCAATGCTTTTGATTTATTTATTAAATATATAGAACTCGCTACTAAGTCAGAGCATTATTTCAACACTAAACATCGAGTGGCTTACGAGAACAGGCAGCAGCCAAAAAAAGTTAAACAATTATTAAGTGAAGCCAACTAAATGACTGGGTTTGATATTATAGTAGTAGGGGCTGGGTTTTCTGGTGCAGTGCTTGCTGAGCGTTTTGCTAAAGTACAAAACAAAAAAGTTTTGGTATTAGAGCAACGAGCACATATAGGCGGTAATTGTTATGATTATCAAACAGAACATGGAGTGACGGTGCATCACTATGGACCTCATTTATTTCACACTAACAAAGAGCACGTTTGGGAATATTTGAGCCATTTTACCTCTTGGACACCTTATGAACATAAGGTGTTAGGCTCAATAGATGGTAAGTTGGTACCTATCCCTTTTAACCTCAACACCCTAGATGCCATATATCCCCATAATCAAGCTCGAGAAATTGAAGCTCTTTTAGTTAAAGAATATGGACTTGGCGGAAAAGTGCCGATTTTAGCATTGCGCAACAGCAAGACGATGTTGATTAAAGAGTTGGGCGAGTTGGTGTATCAAAAGTTTTTTGTAAATTACACAAGTAAACAATGGGGGTGCTCGCCTGAAGAAATATCACCGGCGGTGACTGCTAGGGTACCCATTGTAATATCTCGAGATGACCGCTATTTTCACGATAAGTACCAAGCTGTTCCAAGTCAAGGTTATACTCAATTGATTGCTAACATACTTGATCACCCAAACATTGAAGTCAGGTTAAATACAGATGCATTAAAGTTTGTTTCACTAAATATACAAAAACAAAGCGTGTTCTTAAATGGAGAAAAATTTGACGGGAAGTTAATCTTTACTGGTATGTTAGACCAACTATTTAATTATGTGGATGGTGAGTTGCCATATAGATCCCTGCAGTTTGACTTTCAAACGTTAGATCACGATCAGTTTCAGCCTGCAACGACGGTGAACTACCCAAACGAGCACGCTTACACACGAATTACTGAGTTTAAACATATTCTCAATCAATCCACTTCAGCTACTACTATTGTTAGAGAATATCCACAAGATTACGATCGACACGACCTGGCCAAAAACGTACCTTACTACCCCATTTTTAATGAGATAAATCAACAATGTTTTGAGCAGTATAAACAAATGGTACACGCATTCCCTAATGTAATAACAGCAGGCAGATTAGCTGATTATAAGTATTATAATATGGATGATGCAGTGGACAATGCGTTAGCAATTTTTAATCAGTTTTCCTCGCATGAGAATGTCTGACATGCTACCTAGCCAAGCGATAACTGCAAATCAAAAGCGCGTTATTCGACGAATCACTGATTTACATAAAAAAGAATATTGCTTAGTTGGTGACGGTGCTTATGCTAAAGATTTACTGGTGCAACTTTCTAAATTAGAAATTAGCCCTCCAACTATCTGGTGGGTGAGCAGTATTCAAGCAGGTTACCCGGAAATAGAGCAACGCATTGAACGCGAACAGGGACTTATAGATCTTCCAATAGTTGTACTGGGAACTGGGCACTTTCAACTTGAGATGATAAACAGGTTAGCAACTAAAACAGTGGTAGGTGCAGAGTTCTGGGATGTGATGCTATATGCACCAGAGCATTCATTAGAAATGAAACTAAAGCCTAGCGATAGCAAACTTCTTTATATCGATTTGTATGCCAGTATTAATCGCTCAGCTTATTTACAGCATTTTTTTAATGCGCTAGGAAAGGCCGACACTCAAGTTAATATTCACCACCCGTTGCAAAGTTTTAGCGATTGTTATCTTCAGTCAGCTAAAAGCGTGATTATTTGGAATGGCTCTACCCCAGCATTTCTTCCCATAATCGAAAAATTAAAGGCGTTAAATATAGAAGTGACCTTTGCGGAATGCGGATTTTTCCCGCAGGCCCAGCATTTTTATTTTGACCGGCTAGGCGTTAATAACAATAGTCAATTGTACTTCGATGATCTTAGTTGGGTGAGTAAGCAAATGTTGCAAGACTTAGAGTTATTACGTCAGCAATTTTTATCATCTAGTCGAGGTGGTATTAATATCGAACAGCGTTTTATTTTTATTCCTTTGCAAGTGCCAAGTGACTCAAATGTACTTAATCATTCGAAGTTTACAGCAGGCATGCAGCCTTTTATTGACTTTATTGAAGCGAAATATCCAAAGCAAAACTTAGTATTTAAACCACATCCCAAAGATAGGCTGGCTCATACCTATCGTTATACTCGTGGCAAGCTAAGCAGTGAGGATACACTGCGACTTTGTGCCGAAGCGGACGTGGTCCATGGTATCAACTCTTCCGTTTTGTACGAGGCGGCCTTGCTCGGCACAAAAGTTAAAGTAGAAGGTGACTGTTTACTTAAAAAACACATTAAACAAGTAGACCGACTGTTAGCAGCTATGTATTACCGTCAATTCGTCGTTACTGATGTTCATTTTGATTTAGACAAATTAAAGGCTTTCAGTTTTATATCGCCTTCACTTTTGAGTCCGAATAGTAAAATTCAGCATTTAGGCAGTGAGCAAAATAACCCCGTGCAACAGCAGGAGAAAGTAGAATGAACAAATGCCAGCTATTGCGCAAAGACCGACAATATTGGCTGAAGCAAGCACATAGCCACAGAACCCTCGCAAATGCCTGGGAAAAATTTAGTGAAAACAATAGTATTAAACATTTAACTGTCATTAATGTGTTGCAGTACTTAACCAGCATGGAAGCCGATTTAGCGATGCTAACATGGTTCGACAGCCTTACAATAAAGGGTGAGATACAGCTCAGCGTACCCAATACTGATTATTATATTGAAAAGTGGCAGAGTGCCAATTGGGACAATCAAGATTTATTAAATGCCGACTCTAGCGCTCGTAGAGCGTTTGCAGGGCTTTGGGGGGCGCAACAAAACTGTAACCCAAGAAATGACAATTATGATCCTATCCAACAAGATATCTATAAGTCAGGTTATAACCAAGCTAGATTAAAGCTATTAATGGAACGTGCAGGTTTTTGTGAAATACAAATAAATGTTGAAGGGGCGCAAATCAACGCTAGTGCCATTAAAACCATGCACCGCGGTGAGAGACAAATATCAACTCAATATGATCAAATTCGTCCAGACCATTTAAATAGGTACGAGTTTGCTTGTGAGCAATTAGCCGGTTTGACAGAAAATGCTCAAGTGTTGGATTTGGCCTGTGGTGTTGGCTATGGAACTTTAATGTTAGCCAGACACACAGGCGCCAAGGTAACAGGAGTAGACATCGAGCAAGCGGCTATAGCGCACGCCAAACAGTATTTCAGTAATGCAAATACTTGCTTTTATTGCCAAGATGCCAAGTTACTAGATATTTCGGCCAGTACGCAAGATGCTGTTGTGTCATTTGAAACGATAGAACATGTGGACTTTGACCAACAATTGTTGGACGTGTTTTTCAAGGTATTAAAACCCGGGGGCAAACTGATCTGCTCTACGCCAAATCAAGATGTGATGCCATTTGATCCGAAAAAATTTGAATTCCATTTAAAGCACTACACCAATTTAGAGTTAACTAACATGTTGTACAAGTCTGGCTTTCATCAGGTGATTCTTTTTGCACAACATGATCCAGTATCAGGTAAAGTAATACCTGGGTCAGATGGATGTTTTACTCTTGCCATAGCAACAAAATAGCATGCCACAATTTAGTATTATTATTCCAGTTTATAACCGATACGATTCCCTAGAAAAAGCACTCGATTCAGTTTTGTCACAAACAGTTCAAGATTTTGAGGTGTTAATTGTTGATGATGGCTCAAAATATTCAGTTGCTTCGTTAATTAAGCAGTTGGTAGCTCATCTTAGTGATGATAGGCTAAAGCTATTAGTACATCCGAGTAATAAAAACGGTGCAGCAGCACGCAATACAGGTATTCAAGCCGCAAGTGGCCAATACCTTTGTTTTTTGGACTCAGACGATTTTTGGAAGCCAAACAAACTGCAAGCTGTTTTGAATTGTATTCAACATAATAATAAGCCGAACGAGTTTGTTATTTATCATCAGTACTGCAACAGTGTAAATGGTCTATTAGCTGACGCCTCGCCTAAAGTTGCAAAAGGTAAAGATGAATCTGTAGCTCATTATTCATTTGTTACTAATAACGTAGGGGGCATTCAATCTAGCACTATTTGTATTCCAAAGGCATTAGCGCGACGTTGCTTATTTGATGAACGCTTCAAAGGGCATCAAGATTGGGATTTTGCTCTCAAAGTAGGCCAACTGACCTCTGTATTTTATTTTCTTGCTGAGCCATTAACGATACGTTGTAAGGAATTAAACGATAGTGTCGCTGACAGCCTAAGTTGGGGCTATTCATTATGGTTTTATTCACAACGTGCCAGCTATTTCGACAATATTTCTGCACTGCACTTTTTTGAGCGAGTGGTGTTGCGTAAGGCTGCGTTTTCTTTGGTAGTATTTCCCGCACTTATAAACAAGTTGAGCTTCAACCTGTTTATTGCTCAGCCCCTGAAAACCATTCAGTTGATGTGTAATTATGGGGCGCAGATTTATAGACTGAATAACCGGATTAAACGACTAAAACGTGAATGCAAAAAGTTAGATGCGCAAAGTGTAATGATTTGGGGCGCTAACGAATACGCCACATTAATATTGTTAAATTTCGCTGCCCACTTGGTAATAAGTAAAATTATTGACGCAAAAGCAAAATCTATTAATGAACAATTTTTAGGTATAAACATTGCGCCGCTGCAGTCGATAACTGAAGTTGAGTTTAGTAAAACGGATGCCATTATACTTGCCACTGACATATACCAGCAATCAATGAAAAACGATTTGGCAGAGATTGATCCTGCGTTGTTGAAAAAAGTGTTGGCGTTCTAAACGCTCATAGCAGCAACGACAGGGTGGAGAACAAAATAGGTTAGCATTAGAATGAACAAAGAAAACTTAACCAATGCGCAAATTTCTTCAATAATAGCAATGATTGAGGGCTCCTTGTCACCCAACATTTTTAGTTACCATAGTGTGGATTTTTGGCCTTACATCCGTATCTCATTGATCGCTCGTTTAAAACAACAACACAAAACTGTCAAAAAAAGTCATAAAGTGGTTTACGTGCTATCGGAAGTAAGAGCGACCATAAAGAAAATACTACTCAATTATTTGTACCGCTTTTTGCTAGATCGAGCTGGCAATCAACCGGAGCAAGATTATAAAATTATGTTGTTGGCGCCATATGCACATCGTTTTGACAAATGCGGCTCTGGCTATCTTAATAAACATGCTGACTCTTTACGGAATTCAACGCTAGGGCAGGATAAGATTGGTCTAATCGAATATGCCTTTAACTTCAAAAGTCGAAAAAAGCGCGCCTCAGCGTCTTATTTACATGGTTTCTTGCCAGAATTTTTGGAGCTTAAATATAGGTTCTTATCGGTTTTTGGCAACAATCACTCATTGGTAAGTGCTGATTGGCAGTATGGTACTGATTGTATTAATACTGTGTTTAAGAAACAAAATATTAATATATCCGTTCGGTCCGGCAGTTTACACTTAGAAGTTCAGAGAGTCTTTGAGTTGGCTACACATTGTAAAGCAATCCTTCGTAAGTTTAAGGTAGAGCATCTGATTAATGTGGTTTATTGTAATTATACTACCATTGCTTTCATCTTAGCTGCAAAACAACTGGGTATTAACACCACTGAATATCAGCATGGTTCACAAGATGAAACTCACCCGCATTATACTAAATGGTCACTTATCGGTAGTAGCGGCTATACCCTATTACCGCAAAATTATTGGGTTTGGAACCAGTATACACTGCGTTATATGCGAGAGTGGGCTGATAAAACGACTTATCATAAAGTGACGCTGACGGGAAATTTTTACCTGTCTTCTTATGTTACAAAGAGCCAACCTAAGCCAAAGAAAAAGAATATAGTATTACTTACGCTGCAAGATCCTAAATTGCTTCCCGCATTTATGTATGACGCAATCCAGCGATCTTCAAGGGAGTGGCATTGGTGGGTCAGGGAGCATCCAAGATATCCGCTAGATCAACAAACGTGGGCTAAATTTATCGAATGCTCCAATGGCCAGGCGGTAGATGTCAGTGATTCAGATCTTTATGAATTGTTCTCCAATGTTAAAATACACACGACAGGTTATTCAACCTGTGCATTTGAAGCAGAGCAATTCAATGTGCCTACAGTGTTTTTCGACACGCTTGCATTAGATGGATACCAAAGTTTAATAAATAAGTGTCCTCATTTAAATTATGCAGACAATGTACAAAAAATAATGCAAAGCTTTGATTCCTTGCCCCAGGTCCCAATTGTTAAGTCAGGCTTTATTGAAACTGCAATTCATTCTGTTGATGAATTGCTTGGAGAGTAGCTATCACAATCATGGCTCTTCCATATTTAGAAAGTCTTAATAAAGCAGATGTTTTGCGGACACTGATAAAGTGGGGGGCAGGTGTAATATCTACTGTTATAGTTGATTTATTTGCTATGCGTGTTGAGGTAGCACGAATAATATTCAAAGCTGAAGCGCTTAGTAGTAATAAGTATTCTATTAGCTTCGGAGGCAATATATTTACAAGATCATCGCTTAATGAGAAACCACATTTATTTCCTGCTATACGTGACTATTGTGGCAACTCTCTATTCTCTAAAACTTCTACTGAATTTATTCAGCATTCGGGCACATTTTGCAAGTATACGTGTATGACCAAAGAACTACGTAACAACCGAGAGTTGGAGTGTAACGGTCATTTGCATTTTGGTCGCAATAGGTCGTTTAAATAATGGTTTATTTATCGAAAATAGAGAATAAGAGCAGGCTATTTTCTGTTGTGCCTAAGACTCACTATATTGGTAAAACTTTAAGAGAGTTTGGTTGGCTAAAACATAATACCTGGAAAGAGGTACCGAATAGACATCGACTTTGCTGATATTAAAAAAATATTGCTGGCTATACAACCTATTTACGGTAACGGAGGTACAGCAATTATCTTTGATTCCTATATATTTCACCTCGGTAGACTAGTTGGGTCTGGCGAAGGAAAGGTGGGTTATTCGCTCCCATAGCCGAGCATGGCAATAACAAACGTGTAAAATAAATTTTTGGAGTGAATGGGTGATTTTACATAAAAATCTTATACCTTTTGTTGTTTTGGCAGATGATTCACTAAAATCAGCACTGACCAAAATTGAAAGAAATAAACACAAGCTGGTGTTTGTCGTTGATGAAAAATATTGCTTGAAAGGATGTTTAGCTGATGGTGATTTCCGTCGTTGGTCACTTCAGCAGGATGTTGTCGACCTAACTACGCCAGTGATAGATATGTGCAATCTAGAATGCGCGAGTGAACATATTGATATCGAACAGAAAGAACTACAGCGCAAGTTACGAGGACGCTTTTCATCGATTCCTTTGGTAGATACAATCGGACATTTAGTGGCGATTGCACAAAATGGCGCCAAATTCGTAAGTATTGATGAAAGACGGATTTCTGCGGAAGATCCTGCTTATATTATCGCTGAAATTGGTAACAACCACCAAGGTGATATCAACCTAGCAAAACAGTTGGTCGATGCGGCAGTTAACGCCAAGGTAGACTGCGTAAAATTTCAAATGCGTACTATGGAGTCTTTATATCGCGCTATTAATGTAAACGATGAAGACTTAGGCGCACAATACACAATGGACCTGTTAACTAAATACCAACTGTCCGATCAGCACATGTTTGAAATTTTTGATTACTGTAAAGAAAAGTCCATCACACCATTGTGTACCCCTTGGGATTTAGCTTCTCTTGAAAAGCTTGAAAAATATGGATTGAAAGCTTACAAGGTATCTTCTGCTGACTTCACCAATTACCCATTGTTAGAAGCTATTGCGTCTACGGGGAAGCCCATGTTCTGTTCGACCGGTATGTCAAGTGAAGATGAAATAAGACAAACCGTAGACTTTCTAGAGCGCCATAAGGCGCAATTTATATTATTGCATTGCAATTCTACTTACCCCACCCCTTTTAAAGATGTAAATCTAAATTACCTACCTACCCTACGAGAGTTAAGTCATGGTGTAGTCGGGTACTCAGGTCATGAGCGTGGCTGGAGTGTGCCGATAGCAGCAGTCGCGCTAGGCGCAAAAGTCATCGAAAAGCACATTACTCTTGATGTTAGCTTAGAAGGGAATGACCATAAGGTTAGTTTATTAGCCGATGAGCTTAAAACGATGAGCCGCGAAATTAGGAACGTTGAATTGGCGATGGGTACCACTAAACAAGCTAGGGTCGTCAGCCAAGGCGAAATGATTAATCGAGAAGTCTTAGCTAAAAGTTTAGTGGCAAAACAAGCGATCGCTCAAGGTACTCGTATTGAATCGTACATGATAGGGGTAATGTCTCCTGGGCGAGGTATACAACCGAATCGACTCAACGAATTGATTGGCAAAGTAAGCCATCGAAGAATTGAATGCGGTGATTTTTTCTATGATAGTGATATAAAAGGCGCATCCCATAAAAAACGCCGTTATCAATTTTCACGACCTTACGGGGTGCCGGTTCGCTACCATGATTTTAATGATATAAATAATGAAGTAGAGCTAGACTTTGTTGAATTTCACTTGTCCTACAATGACCTAGCTATAAACCCTAAAGAATATATAAAAGAACCTCAAAATATTGGTTTAGCGGTGCATGCTCCTGAATTATTTTCCCAAGACCACTTACTTGATCTAGCTTCATTTGATGATGTTTATCGGCAGCAATCGATAGGTGCCTTAGAGGGGGTTATAGAGCACACTCGGCAATTAAAGCTAAGCTTTCCTTGTACTTCAGAGCCTGTTTTGGTGGTAAATGTTGGAGGGTGGAGTACTGAAGGCTTTTTGAATCAAAAGCAGTTAGGTCAAAAATATGCACTAGTTGCAGATGCATTGTCTGAAATAGATTGTACTGGCGTAATTATTGCTGTTCAGACCATGCCGCCATTTCCATGGCACTTTGGAGGTCAGAGTCATCACAATTTATTTGTAGATCCAAAACAGACAAGTGATTTTTGTCAGCGTACAGGGATAAAGATATGTTTGGATATTTCACATTCTATGATGGCGTGTAATTTCTATGATATTGACTTTTATGATTTTGTTAAATCAGTGGCGCCATATGTGGTGCACCTTCATGTGGTTGATGCGTTAGGCGTAGATGGAGAGGGTATTGAACTTGGTAAAGGCGACGTAGACTTTAGACGCTTGGGAAAATTATTAAATAAGTATGCCCCAAATATTCAATTTATCCCCGAGGTATGGCAAGGCCATAAAAATAGAGGCGAAGGCTTTTGGAAGGCGCTAAATTATCTAGAATCAAAAATTTAACGAGTAGGTGAAACGTGTTTGAATCACTAAAATCAAGAATGTCGGGACCATGGTATACCGTATTCACACCCTTTAAAGTGGATGAGAGCATCGATTTTGAGGCTCTTGATAAATACCTCAATATCCTCTTTCGTCAGGGCGCAAGGCGGTTCTATGTCATGGCATATAACTCAAGATATTCGCAACTTACCACTGACGAGATTTATAATTTAAATAAGTTCGTTATCGGCACGCTTAAACAATTGGATAGCAACAACATAGTCATAGTTGGGGATCCAATTCATTGTTCTACTAAACAAAGTTTAGATTTTACTATCCATGCCAAAGAACATGGCGCGGATCTAATTTCATTGATTTTTAGAGAAAAATATTTTTCTGATGAGCAAGTGTTAGAGCACTTTGATTATATTGGACAATTATCTAATTTCCCTCTGTTAGTGCATGAAATGCCTTTTTTATCAGGTTTTGATGGCACACAAATGCACTGGCCGCATTCGTTAATGGACGGACTCACTAAAGTGCCCCAAATTGCTGCATTAAAAGAAGACGCTAAAGAGTTCAATATTACCTGCAAGGCTCTCTCATTAGAGCCCAACATAAAAATTATTATTGCCGGTGGCGGTAAAGCTGCAGTTAAAAAATACTTACCTCATGGTGCAACAGCGTGGCTAAATGGCATTTCCATTATCGATGCTTCAATAGCTGAATTATTTTGGCAAGCCTGTAAAGATAACAATAATGATTTTCAAGACTACATAATTGAAAACTTGGAAAAACCATTTTTCTCCAGTGTAGTGCCTAAATTTGGTTGGCATCGCACTAACAAAGCGTTATTACAAGCTGCTGGGTTAATGCATCGTCGCGACCGTTTGCCATTGAAGCATTTATCTGATGAGGAGTTTGTTGAGGTCCAGCAGGTATTCAATCAGGTTGATTTAGCTTGGAAAAGTTTTAGAAGTAATAATTTATGAGTATTCATGCATTTGTTCCAGCTAGGTCAGGCTCGAAACGATTAAGCAATAAAAATATTAGAACGCTGGCGGGTAAACCTCTGGTTGTGTGGACTTTAGAGGCGTGTCTAGCAGCTAGTAGCGTAGAGAAAGTCATTTTCTCTACTGACTCATTAGAATATTGGAAAACGGTTACTAAGTTCATTAAGTCAAATAGGTTGCAGCTCAGTTTGCGAACACCGAAAGAGGCAGGTGATAAGGTCAAGATTTTTGACTATATTCAACAAAATTTAGATAGCATTTTTAATGAAACAGTAGATAGGCTTTTGTTAGCGCTGCCTACTATGCCATTGCGCTCGAGTGAGCACATAGAACAAGCGATTTCATTGTCGAACCAAAATGATCAATGCGGGATTTTTTCAGCGGCAGAATATGAAGCGCCAGTAAGTTTTGCATTTAGTATTGAACAGGACAATATCTGGCATCCCCTTTTAGAAACGAGCCCAATGGTAACCGGTAATACCAGAAGCCAAGACCAAAAGTGTTTTTATCATCCTAATGGTGCAATCTATATCAAACCTTTGGCGAACATGCGTAAACCAACCACCAAAACTTTTTATCAAGACTCGTTACCTTATTTGATGTCTCGGGCTGAATCGGTGGATATTGATACTGAGTTTGATTTTCATCTTGCAGAGAGTTTATTAGGAAGAAATCGCGGAGGCTGTTAAAAAATGTTTGATATTGACAAATCTTTTGATTACGAAAATGGCTTTTATTTAACCTGCAATTCACAACGTATTAGTAAATTTATTTCACACTACGAACTGTTTAAAAAAGCAATGAATTTGAGTGGTGATATCGTAGAGTTTGGTGTGTTCAAGGGCGCCTCTTTAAGCCGATTTGCATTACTAAGAGAACTGTTTATGGTGCCTGCAAGCAAAAAAATTATTGGGTTTGATGTATTTGGTGAATTTCCTGAAACTCAGTTTGAAGCAGATCAAGCGCAAAGAAGCCAGTTTGTGTCTAGTGCAGGTAGTTTTGGAATTAGCGAAATAGAATTAATGAGTTCACTGTCTGCTCGAGGATTAGATAAAAACATTGAGTTAGTTAAAGGAGATATCACAAAAACACTACCAAAATGGATAAGTGCTAACCAACATGCACGTTTCAGTCTAGTTAATTTAGATACAGATATTTACGAACCTGCTGTTTGTATTTTAGAGCATATTTGGCCAAAAATAGTAAAAGGTGGCGTACTAATATTGGACGATTATGGTGTTTTTCCTGGTGAAACTATCGCCGTAGACGAGTTCTTTGCACACAATTCAGTTTTTATACAAAAAATGCCGCACGGAAAGTCACCTAGTTTTGTGATTAAGGAATAATAGTGGAATTTACTAAAAATATTGAAAAGACAAGAAATACTGAAGAACAACTAAATTTTTATGATCAATTTAATCGTTTTCTGAATGAATCACCTATCCCTTTGCTAGACAAGATGCGCTCACCTTCCGTGTATACAACAAGACAGGTTGTAACTCGGTTTATTGAAAGGTACGAAATATTTAATTTGGTTAAAACTGTACCAGGCAACATTTTAGAATGTGGCGTTGGTAGTGGCTATGGACTAATGACTTTTGCGCATTTATGTAGCATTTTTGAAGCCACTCATTATGTACGCAGAATAATCGGGTTTGATACTTTTGAAGGTTTTATTGGTTTTGATGACAAAGATTTTGGAAATAAAACGAAAGCTGAGCATATGAAAGTTGGTGGACTTAGGTTTGATACCTTTAAGACGTTGCAAGAATCCATCAGACTATATGATATGAATCGCCCACTAGGACATATAAACAAAATTGAATTGAGAAAAGGGGATATTTCTGAAACATTGCCTCAGTATTTAAAAGATGACCCAAGCATGGTAGTGAGTCTTTTATATTTAGACATGGATTTATATAAGCCTACGTTCGATACCATTAATCACATCATTAAACGAATGCCGAAAGGTGGTGTCATTGTTTTTGACGAGCTTAATCATACAGATTATCCGGGTGAAACATTGGCGGTGATGGATTCCTTAGGTATTAACAATTTGAGATTACGTCGCTTTGAGTATTCCCCGATGTTGGCTTATGTTGTTATTGGAGAGTAAATGATGGACAGCCGGTTTGAAGAAGATGGCTATGTGCGTTTCCCTGCTGCTATTGAAACTGGCTTAATGGAAGACTATAAACTTGCAATTAAAAACTTGATAATAACCGCTTATGATAGGCTAACCCTTGAACAACAAAAAATATTTATGCAAAAATGTCACGCTGACTCGCAATTATTTGATGAAGGAATGCTGGCATTATATGAACTTAACCTAAAGCTCTTTCAAATGGTGGTTGACGCGTCAAGTAATAATGTGTGTATGCATAGACTAATTAATTCGGAAGCTGTGCTAACTCATGCCGCTAATTTAATTGGGACAAAAACTTTGGGCGATTTAGTCTTAACACAACCAAGGTTAAGAGTTGATTTACCAAATGAATATGCCAGTAACAAAAAAAAGATTCACCTTGGTTTTCACCAAGAAAGTGGTTATTTTAAAAAAAATGTGAGTCACTCTACTGGGATAGTGCTTTGGATTCCGATATTTGATTGCTCGGAAACTGAAGGTGCTTTAAAAGTGCTTAGGAGCTCCCACAAAAACGGATTAGTTGAGCATCAAACATGGTATGAAGATCAAGCTAATTTTAAACATAAACGTGCAAGAGTACCTTCAGGCGTCACTGAACAATATAGTGAAGAAACAATAGAAGCCCAGAGTGGCGATATAGCATTTCAGAAATTCTTTCTGATACACCGCTCCGGTGACAATTTCTCTAATAGAGTTCGTTACACCATAGTCGCACGTTTTTCGGATGGACGAGCAGAAGATTTTAAACCTGTGAGTTGGACATGAATCGTGATTTAAGTTCAGGCTCAATATGGATCATTAGGATTTATGTAATATGACGTACGATCGTTCTGTAAGAATGTTTGACGAGCCTCATGCTCCAGAAAAATTGATAAAATTCTTGCCAGCCAATCAATCAACAAAGGCAAATTTTTAACATTGGCGCATGCTGATTCCTACCTTTGTCAAATGCGAGTTATCCATAATTTAAAAGATGTAGAACGCGTTTTAGAAGTTGGTCCTGGCGAAGGTTATTGTGCAAAAAACCTTAGAGAGTTAGAGCTGCGTTATGACACTTTAGATTTTGAAACTACACACTCGCCAACAATAGTGGCTGACTTTGCAACTTATCAACCAAACCTTGAGGATTCTCAGCGGTACGATCTAACTTGTGCATTTCAAGTCTTAGAACATATGCCGTACGCTATTTTTAAACAGAACCTTTTAAAATTAAAAGCCATGTCAAAGAAATATGTTTTTATCAGTTTACCTTATTCTTGCCGTGGTTTTTCTGTGACTCTAAACCGCCAAAATGGTCAACATAAAAGCCAGCGTCGAAAATATGATTTCTATGTGGGCACAAATTTACCCAATCGAAGATATAGGGCTGAATATATGGATGAATTTCCTTGGGCCGTCCATTATTGGGAGATTGGGCGAAAAGGGTTTAAGTTAGATAAAGTATTAAGTGACATAGAGTCAACTGGGTTAAAAGTGATTAAACGTTTTCATTCTCAAAACCCGTTTCATTATTTTGTATTGTGTGAGTTTTGAGCGAATTTAGATAATATTTAAGTTTACGAATTAGTGTGATTATCAAGATTATTTAGATCTGATTACTGAGCGAATTTGCCTTAAAATGTGTAACAGTCAGTAAAGATCGGCCTGATTTTAATAGTTTTTTTTCGTTCTAGGAGTATAGGGCCCAAGTCAGTGGGAACTGTAAGCGTTAAAACAGAAATAATTAGCTTGCTCAATTTGGCTGGACAAAGTCAAAAGCAAAAATTATTGCTTCACAATGGATGCCAATAAGGTAAATACTAGAAGTCTTAAACACTATTTAATTAACTGCCCACTTCCCTTAAACTGACAGCTCTACAACTTATCTGATTATCTTAGGCTGTAGAGCCAGCATCAACCGTCATTATAGTGCCTGTCATTGACTTTGCTTGTTCGCTCATTAAATACAACACAGCGGAGGCGGCATCGGCTGGAGACGCTAATCTTCCTAAAGGACTGCGGCGCTTTACACTCTCTAACTTTTCGCCCTGCAAAGACGATGTCATTTCAGTTTGCATATACCCGGGGGCAACGCAATTTACCGTAATACCCGCTTTCCCCACCTCCCGTGAGAGAGACCGTGTAAAGCCTTCAATAGCCGCTTTACTGGCGGCGTATACGCTTAGCCCACTAAACCCCGTACTGGCAATAATTGACGATATATTAATAATACGTCCGGTACGGTTTAACATCATGCTGCGTGAAAGGTATTTACTCAACAAAATAGGCGCCTGAACATTTATATTAAGTAGGGAGTTAATTTCACTGTTGTGCATGGTAGCTAATACACCGTCATGGCCAACCGCAGCATTGTTTACTAGCGCATAAGGCCGTCCAAACTCTTCAATGATTGCTTTGCAGAGAGTATGTATATCATCAAGATTGGCAAGGTCATACGGAAGATGAGCGATTGAAAGTGGGTGACCATCGCATAGGTTTGATAGCTCATTACTTAGGCTACGTGAAATAGCAACAACGAAATACTTTTCTTGAAGTAATTGATTACAGATAGCGAGGCCAAGCCCTCGACTTGCGCCAGTGACAATCACGGTTTTCTTTTGGCTTTTTACGATCGAATTCAACAGCACTATTCCTTGCGGTACTGGTTAGCTTGTCGTTCTCACTAACTTGCCATTGTCGGACAAGGCTAGTGTATCGACGACGTTAATTTTTGTGGGCATGTCTTTTCTGTCTAAATGCGTTTTACAGTAAAGTAGTATCGACAGTTTTATTTCTTTATAGTCTGCATTCGCTGGCGCTATACTTAACACTATATCGGCAACGACAACACTACCTAAAATCTTATTTTCTTTGCCATACACTTTGGCCTGTGCAACTAAAGGTGAGTTTAATAAGACGCTTTCCACAGTTTCCGGAAAGACTTTGTGGCCGCCAACATTAATAGTGCCATTCAGTCGCCCTTTAAAAAAGACTCTTTCGTCCTCTACAAGTACCACATCTTGTGTATTGATGTACCCTTTATCGTCACACTCAATTGCACCAGTATTATTAAGCCGTACAGCGTCAAACCAAGGTTTAATCCACAAAATGTTCTGCTTTATGCGAAGGTAATTCCGGTTCACGCCATTTTCTACCCATGATTTCGGAAAGCCTGCTTTTTTATCGCTGACCGCAAAACCCACTCCAGCTTCAGTTGATGCATAAATGTGAAAAATTTTTGCTGATGGAAAGCATGAAGACAAGGTGCTTAGTAAATGCTGGTCAGCAGTTTCGCCGCCAAGAGTGATATGCGTCAGACTGAGGGAGTCCATGTTATTCGTCATCAGTAGTTGTCGCCACCATGAGGGCGTCGCTGATATCGCATTGGCTCTGGTTTCCTTCAGCAACGCCACTTTTTCGTCGGTTGAGCCAGAGGAACAATCAACTAAACAGTTGCCGCTCAGTAAGCTCTGAAGAATCACTTGAATGCCCGCAAATTTACTGGGTTCGTATGTAAGTGCCCAGCAACTTTGCTTTGAATGTCCACGCAACCTAAGAGAAGCGCATATGCTTTTTGTGGTATGCGCAATTTGCTTCGGTTTGCCTGTCGTACCCGACGTAAAAAGAAACCACGTAGAATTGACTGCGCTCTTTTCGTTGAGTGTTAAGGGGTGAGGGTAAATAAACCTGTCAGATAAGATTGAAAATTCCTCAACCCAGCCTTCAAGGGCAAGCAGTCCAATTACAAATTCTGTAAGTGAAGAAAAGGGTAATTCTCTGTCTTTTGTCGCTGCCTCATTTTGATGTGGGTTATTGACCAAAGCGTCAGCTGATTTCGTACCAACGGCTTTCATCTCTTCTCGCAGGGCTTTGGTTTTTGACACTATAGAGGAAAATGAGGTGGTATCCCCATTAGGTGAAATGATGGCGGTTCCATCAAATGTGTCTAGTTGCTGAAGTAATGTAGTCACGAGAGGTTATCTGCTCAACTTAATGCGTTCTTGTATACAGTAACGAATTCTCCCAGCGTTCTGGGGTACACTGCTAACTCCATTTCACTAAATGGATCCGTTCCTAGTTCTTCTTCAAGTTGTGCAACCAACATAGCAAAGCCCAGCGAATCTAGGCCACTTTGCAATAAAACGGTATCGTCGGAAATATTTTCGATTAACGTGCAATCAGCGATCACCGCAACTTGGTCCATGCAATCTAAGATGGTTTTTTTAAGGTCAGACATGTTCACATTTTTCTCGTAATTTACTGTGCAGATACTGTTTATACTTCAAATTCAATGTTGCGCGCAGCTGCGCAAATTTGCTTTGGTAAACGATTTAATACAATGGCCTTGTTATGTTGCCACTGTTCTCTGTTGTATTTAAAGCGCTTTACACAATGCTCCTCTTCATCAAGGACAAACGATGGACCATCTTCTAACGGCATATATTGAAAAAGCGTGTGAAGCTTGATGACACTCTTGTTGAACGATAAAACTTCTGCGTAAAGCGCATTTGCAGACTCTATTTCCAAAGCAAATTGCAATGCAGCAATTTCCAACAAAAGCCCTGATCCCGGCCAAACGTTATCTTCGCCAATATAACACCCCCATTCCAAAGTATCAGGCATTGAAGGGTACTGAGAAAAATTGAGTACTCCAATAGGTCTATCATTCTGATAGAAAATAAAAAAGAGGCGGCTGTCATCATTTTTTAGTGTCTCAAACCATTGACTGTGCTGTGCCCAAGTTATTGTATCTTGATGGTGCATGTTTTGGCGTATATGTGGTTTATTGCGCCACTTAAGCACGGTTTCTAACTCATTGTGAGACAATAGGGAAAAGCGACTTTTAGGTGAATGTGATGCCATTGTTAAACCAAGTCCCATGACATTGGCGTTCCTTTAGTGACAGCTTGGGTTACTGGTCTTCCTAAAAGCGTTGGTAAATGTTTCACCGCCAAACCCAGTCCGGGGCGAATAGCGCGCAAGCTTGATACCGTTAATAGCTCACCTTCTGCCAAGTCTTCACATATATACAGTGATCGGCGATGAGTGCGAGAGGCCAACTCAGATGATGTACATCCATAATTCACGCTTCCAACGGCAATAGCCGCGCGCCCAGTCTCATCCACCAGAGACCTAAATTCATCGGGCTCAAGTGAGAAAGCAGCATCTACGCCCCCAGCATTTCTATCAATTACAAAATGTTTTTCTATGACTGTTGCACCAAGTGCAATTGCAGCCACGGCCACGCCAATTCCTTTTGTGTGATCCGATAATCCTACATGGCAATTAAACATCTGTTTCATGTGCTGAATAGTTGCAAGGTTTGCATTAACTGGATCGGCAGGATACTGGCTCGTGCATTTTAGTAATACGTAATCTGTGCAGCCGTTTTGTTCGAGTGTGTCCACAGCTTCGGCTATCTCAACCAGGCTCGCCATTCCAGTAGAGACTATTACGGGTTTGCCCGTTTGAGCTACTTTAGCGAGCAGTGTGTGATCAGTATTTTCAAATGAAGCAACCTTATAACAAGGAACATCGAGAGTTTCTAAAAAGTCCACAGCTGTCCCGTCAAAAGGCGTACTAAAAGCCACCATACCGTGTTCTTTGGCCCTACTGAAAATAGCGCTGTGCCACTCCCAAGGGGTATATGCTTTTTGATAAAGCTGATACAAAGAGCTGCCGTTCCACAGGCTGTTTTCATCATCGATATAAAACTCACCCTCAGACACGTCGATAGTCATTGTGTCTGCTGTGTACGTCTGTAATTTTAGCGCATGCACACCTGCTTCAGCTGCAGCGTCTACCATTTTTAGCGCTAGCGCTAAGTCTTGATTATGGTTTCCGGAAAGTTCGGCAATAATGAAAGGAGGAAACCCATCGCCTACATTGAAACGATTAATTTTAATGTTCTTCAATGGTTAAACCTCTTTCGTCGTTCTTTGTGTTTATTAAATAAATAATTTCTTTGCTGACTGATGCTGCTCCGCCATCTAGCGGTACAATTTGGTTAAGACGCTTTTGGGTTACTCTCTTAGATCCACTTTTTACGAAGTAGTTTCGTAACGCTAAAGCGATGACTTCATGGTTGACTGACGTTACATGACCAATATATTCACAGGCGTAGCGTGAAGCCAGGCATTGTGTGGCTTCTCTCTGGTTATCCGCGATAGTAATAATAAGCCCAGGTAAATCGCAGATACAGCGTTCCCAGTGCATACTGCCTCCAGCGCCGATCATTACACTTGCTTTGCACATTAATTCGGCCATGTTTTGGCTATCAACATGAAGCGTTACGTTATCAAGAAGCTGCACCTGCTCAATGATAGTTTGTTTATGAGTGTTCCCTGCGCCTATCACCACATCGGCGGTAAGCGGTAGCTCTTTAACTTCTTTCAACGCGTCAATGGCCATAGACGTTGTGTTTGCAGGGTCGCTACCGCCAAAGCAAATGAGTATATGGTCGGGAGTTCTCGTTACCATCTGCTTTTGTACGTGGTAGAACTCCTCCCTCAATAGCGCATACTTTGGGCCAATTAGCTGAACGCAATTATTTGTGACCAATGTGTTGTAACGATGTTCGGCATTGTTCGTTAAGTTTGCGTCAATAAGGAGGTGACAATTGTGCTGTCGATTAGCAAGGTCGTCAATCACCACTACAAGTGCACCACTGTTTACCAGGGGGGTCTCAAATTCCGCATCAAGCTGATAGTGGTCGACAATCCAAATATCTGCCTTAATGTGACTGACATTGTGATATATGTCATTAACGTGAATAACGCTAAAGCCCGCGGCCTTAAATGCATCGTTTAACATGTCCGCACCGCGCGTGATTACAACATCGACTTTCAATAGAATATTGTCAGCCTTAAAGGCTTGTTGTAGTGCTTTTGCTAGAGTAACACAGCGTACAGCATGTCCTGAGCCAATATCAGAGGACGCATCTACTCGAATGGCTAAACGCAAACTAGCATTCTCCCATTTCTTGAAGAACTTTAAACATAACCTCTGCGCGTTTCCAGTCGTGTATTGTATCGATATCTTGAACTAGATGACTGGGGAGCTTAATCATTCTAGAGTGTTTAGAAAAAACACGCGCTGATGGAGTAAGCCAAGTGTTACTCAAAGCGGTATACAACTGGCCGGCATCGTGAAAGGTTTCGGCTAAATCCTGTGACCGTTTGCCGATATCTGCTTTAGAGAAAGGGCTTACCTCTCCGCGTTCCCCTTCTAAAAGCGCTCTTTGAATGGGAAATGAAAATTGATTTGCAGTGAAAACAAACTCAGCTTTTTCTTTCAGTAGCTTTTCAATGGACTTATCAATGACCTCAGATGATAGAAAGGGGGCTGTAGCGTAAATACAGACACAGGCCTCGATTGTAAGTCCTTGCTCTACCAATGTAGATAACGCTTGGCGCACAACTGGCGTTGTACCTGTCGAATCGTCTGAGAGTGATGCATCGCGTAAAAAGGGGACTTCAGCGCCATGTGCTCTAGCAACGTCAGCAATTTCATGGTCATCAGTAGAGATAAAAACGCGGTCGATAGAATGACTATTTTTGGCAGCCTCTATAGAGTAAGCGATGATGGGTTTTCCACAAAATGACTTAATGTTTTTTCGAGGTATACGTTTGCTCCCGCCCCGTGCGGGAATGATAGCTATATTCATATCATTCTTGGCTAGTAAAATAAGTGAATAGCCTGCCTGCGTATTAACTTACAACTACCCGTTACCTTTTCAAAGAATCGACCAGAGTTATTAACGTATCGGCAATAAAATTTATTTGTGAAGTCGTTAAGTTTGGAAAGATGGGAAGTGTTATTGCCTCGCGGTAATACTGCTCTGAATTAGGGAAGTCACCAAGCTCGTGACCAAGTGCAGCGTAATAAGGTTGAGTATGAATGGGAATATAATGCAAATGAGCAAATATACCTTCTTCCCTCATTGTTTCGACGAGCTCGCGTTGCTGATGTTGAGTTAAGTTTGCAATGCGCACGACATATAAATGGAAACTACTGTAGCAACCATCGCTTATCGTGAGTGGAGTAATGAAGTCGCTTTCAAAGAATCGTTTATTGTAGTGTTCAGCTATTTTATTCCGCTTAACGATAAAGTCGTCCAGTTTTTCAACTTGGCTGCAGCCAAGTGCGGCTTCAATATCATTCATCCTGTAGTTAAAGCCCAGCTCAACCTGTTCGTAGTACCACTGCCCATGCGTGGGGTTACGCATAGCCGAAGCTGCGTTTGTGACACCATGACTCCTAAATAGACGCATTTTGTCGGCGAGAGGCTGCTGATTAGTCATTGCCATTCCGCCTTCCATCGTCGTTATGATTTTCACAGGGTGAAAACTAAAAACACAAATGTCGGAGTAATTGCAGCTACCAACGGCGCTTTCGAAATATTTCGCGCCTACAGCATGAGATGCATCCTCAATAATTTTAAACTTGTATTGCTCTGCAAGTTTGGCAATTTGTTTCATGTCACAGGGTTGTCCAGCAAAATGTACCAGGATAACCACTTTTGGAAGGCAATTATGTTCGGCTGCATTGGCTAATTTGATGGCTAAAGCATCAACACACATGTTTCCCGTATCAATGTTGATATCAACAAAGTTAACAGAGGCATTGCAGTAACGAGCACAGTTGGCAGAAGCCACAAAAGAATTCGGCGATGTCCAAACAATATCGCCAGTACCTACCTCTAGTGCAAGACATGCAATGTGAAGTGCTGAAGTAGCACTGTTGACTGCAATACCAAATTTCGCACCAACATGACAAGACAGTGCACTCTCAAACGCGGGCACGCGAGGTCCTTGCGTAAGCCAATCTGATTTCAGCGCTTCTACCACTGCGTCAATATCGGTATCGTCAATGTGCTGACGACCATACGGTATCACTGCTTCGCTTCCTCATTGAATGAACAAATCTCATCTACAGAAAGAAAGTGCGGATTCGTATCTGAAACATACTCGAATCCCTCGTCCACGAGCTTACCTTTTTCATCAAGGGCATTGCTAGTAAAATTATTGCTGCGGTGAAAGAATTTAATGGCCGGCGCAATTACGAAATGATCGTCAAATTCGTAAGTGTGAAATGCCATATCGCCGGGGCACATCATTTCGTGCAGCTTTTCACCTGGTCGTATGCCAATGATTTTTATAGGTAAGTTAGGTGCCATCGCTTTCGCTAACTCGGTAATGCGAATAGAGGGGATTTTAGGAACAAAAATCTCTCCACCCAGCATACGCGCAAAGTTTTTTAATACAAAATCTACGCCTTGCTGAAGCGTGATCCAGAATCGCGTCATATCCTGATGCGTAATAGGTATATGGTCGCTACCTTCGTCAATTAACTTATTGAAAAAGGGCACTACTGAGCCTCTAGACCCCACAACGTTACCGTAGCGTACTACTGAAAATCTAGGCTTCTTCGCTCCAACCATATTATTTGCAGCAACAAATAATTTATCTGAAGCGAGTTTTGTCGCACCGTATAGATTTACTGGGTTAGCCGCTTTGTCAGTGGATAATGCAATCACTTTACTCACACCGTTATCGATGGCGGCGTTAATCACATTTTCAGCGCCATCTATATTTGTGCGAATACACTCGGTAGGGTTGTACTCTGCAGCAGGCACTTGCTTCATAGCAGCGGCATGAATAACATAATCAACACCTTGCATAGCACGGGTTAACCGGTCTTTATCACGAACATCACCAATGAAATATCGCATACAAGAGGCGTTAAATTTCTGCTGCATTTCGTATTGCTTGAGTTCATCACGAGAGTAGATGATTAAGCGCTTAGGTTTGTAACGAGACAACAAGGTTTCCGTATATTTGTGTCCAAAAGACCCAGTACCACCTGTTATCAGTATTGATTTACCGTCGAACATGTCTCGCTCGCTATTTTTATCATTATGAAAATAAATATATCATGTGTCGGCGCGAATGCCATAAACCATTAGTTTTTAACAGTTCCTATTCGCTATATTTCGCTTTTAAATACAAATTTAGCACGCCAATCTATATATGAGTATGCCAATGTATACTTATTAATGATGAAGTGGGGTACTTGAGTTTCGTAAAATGCTGTATAATTAGTGAACTAATTACCGCAATTATCACTTAACCGGAGGTTAATATGTTGAAAGTTGATTCTGACATAGGCAGTTCGCTTCTTCAGCAAGTACAAGAAAAGCAAAACACGCTTTTGGAAAAACTTGCGTCCGGCAAAGAAATTAATAGCGCATCAGACGGTGCAGCGGCCCAGCAGATTATTGACCGTTTAACCTCTGAGGTTGAAGGCAATCGTCAGGCTGTTAATAACGTTTATGATGGCATATCGTTAGCCCAAGTCGCTGAAGGCGGATTAAGCAACATTAACGATGATGTAAATCGTATACGCGAGCTTACTATTCAGTCTGGTAACGGTGTGTTAAGCGACGGCGACCGTCAAGCACTGCAATCTGAAATATCACAGCTTCAAGAGAACATCAGCTTTACCATTGAACAAACCAATTTTGCTGGTAAACCCCTGTTGTCTGATAATGGCGCGTTGAGTTTTCAAGTTGGGGCGAATGGTGGCAACTCAGTTGATGTTAAAACCCAAGATATTGGTAGCCAACTATCGGACGTACTTTCTATCGATTTAACTTCTGGTAGCAGTATTGATGATGCGTTAAATGCTACCGACGAAGCGATTGAAATTTTGGGTGGCGCACGTGGTGATTTAGGCGCTACGCAAAATAGTTTGGCTAGTACTGCTCGAAATTTAACCCAATCCAATGTGAACACCGCAGAAGCACGTAGTCGAATTCAAGATTTAGATTACGCTCAAGCTAGCTCTCAACAAGCGGCAAATGATGTGCAAGGACAAGCTGCTTTAACGGTTCAAGCCCAAGCGAATCAGCAGCAAGGGCAGGTTTTAGCGTTGCTCAGTTAAACATTAAATTTGAGTGAGTTATTCGAAAGAAGCAGGGAATCCTGCTTTTTTTATTGCTACATTTCCGAAAACACCAGTTGCGCTGCGATCTTTTGTCGTTACAATTTACAAATGCGCTAAACTGTAAATAATAACAAAGCGTTCTCGGGGATTTGATGAAGGATATTTTGCTGGTTAGTGATAGCCAGGAACTAATTCATAGCTTAGAAACCATAGTCACCTTTTTGGGAGAGTCGTGTCAGTCACGAGGGCTTTCTGACTGTGAAAGTTACCTGAAAGAAAAGGGCGCAGATGCGGTACTTATTGAGTACGCGTCACCGTCAGTGTTGAATTCACTGGTTGCTCGTTTTCCACACATACCATTCGTTGCCATTTTACATTCAAATGGCGAAGTGGCCGCGTCGTGCAATTTAGTCAGCGTGATCACCTTACCGCTTACTTACCCAGTACTTACGCAATCAATTCACCGATGCCAAGAATACAGCCGCAGAAAGCCGGGTAAAACCCGCGCTGGTGGGTCTAAAACTCGCCTGTTTAGAAGTTTGGTGGGTAAAAGCGACGAAATTCAGATTGTGCGTAGGTTGGTAGAACAAGTGGCTCCAACAGAGGCAACAGTGCTAATTTTGGGTGAGTCTGGTACAGGTAAGGAAGTGGTGGCACGTAATGTACATTTCTTGTCAGAACGTAAAGATGGCCCCTTTATTCCTGTTAACTGCGGTGCTATACCCGGCGAGCTTCTTGAAAGTGAATTGTTTGGTCATGAAAAAGGCGCGTTTACTGGGGCTATAAGTGCTCGAAAAGGCCGTTTTGAATTAGCCGAGGGTGGAACATTATTTCTAGATGAAATTGGCGACATGCCGTTGCAGATGCAAGTCAAACTGCTTCGGGTACTGCAAGAGCGTATTTACGAGCGAGTAGGTGGTAGCAAGCCTCAACAATGCAATGTTCGTATTATTGCGGCTACCCATCGTCATCTAGAAACTATGATCAAAGAAGATAAGTTTCGTGAAGATCTCTACTACCGCTTAAACGTGTTCCCTATCGATAGCCCTGCATTACGTCAACGAAAAGACGACATCCCGTTACTGCTGCAAGAACTCAACAGCCGTATTCAAGGGGATGGTGTAGATAGTGTGAGGTTCACTGAACGCGCAATAGAATCTTTAATGGAGCATAATTGGGCGGGTAATGTTCGTGAGCTATCGAATCTAGTTGAGCGCCTGAGTATACTTTATCCCGGTCAAATCGTTGATGTGGCCGACCTTCCAGAGAAATACCAGTACGGTGAAATTCAAGCGTACGAACCAGATTACCCTGAAGAGTTGCTAGAGCGAGACGCATTTAATGCGCTTTTCGCAGAATCAGCTTCGCAAGACCCGTACGATGAACCACAAGAAGAGTCTAGCTTGCCAATTTCCTCCTCACTTCCAGAAGAAGGAGTTAATCTAAAAGAGTATCTTTCTGAGCTTGAAATCACCCTCATTCGCCAAGCCTTAGAACAACAAGAGTGGGTCGTTGCTCGCGCTGCAGATAAGCTCGGAATGCGCAGAACTACCCTTGTTGAGAAAATGCGTAAGTACGATATTCAGCGTATGGAAGAAGTTTAACGTCAATTACCTGACGTTAAACTTCTGCCTTAATTTAGCGTAACTATCTGATAAATATAGTCTAAAAAACTGGCATGGCTTCTGCTATATAAAATCATATACACAAACCGTCTTTAAATTGACGAGAGCCATATGATTTTTGATAGCACACACGACAGCAGTACTTCATCTTCTGAACAATTCACTTCATCTTATGATGTGCCTAGTGTCGAGCATGCGCTTGAGGCTGCAACACCGTCGTATGTGAGTGAAGCAGAAGTCAGTTCACTTCGTCGCCAAGCTAGTCGTTTGGAGAACTTGCTTCAGGTCATGCCAGCTGGCGTCATCGTTATTGACGGCAAAGGGGTTGTACGTCAAGCCAATGACTTAGCCAAAGCATTACTGGGTGAGCCGTTAGAAGAACAAATATGGCGTAGCATCATTGCTCGCTCATTTAACCCTCGTGCAGACGATGGTCATGAAGTGTCATTGGTAGATGGTCGTCGCGTTAAACTTTCTATAACGCCACTTGAAGACGAGCCAGGGCAGCTAATTGTTATTACCGATTTGACGGAAACACGTCGGCTCCAAGCCAGTGTCAGCCATATGCAGCGTTTATCTTCGTTAGGCAAAATGGTGGCATCGCTTGCACATCAGATTCGCACGCCTTTATCCGCCGCTATGCTTTATGCCTCTAATTTAACGCGAAAAGATTTACCCCAGCATGCATCTGAGCAATTTGCTCGAAAGATGACAGACAGACTGAAAGAGTTAGAAAGCCAAGTTAATGACATGCTGTTGTTCGCCAAGTCTGGTGAACAACAAGTTGTGAATACCTTGTCGCTTGCCAGCTTGCGAGAAGCCATAGAGCCGAATGCGCAAACCATCACTGCGCAGCAAGCACAAAAAATTGCTTTTAATGGCTTCGATTCAACAGATGCACTTATCACTGGGAATCTCACCGCGCTGCAAGGTGCTGTGCTGAACCTTATTCAAAATGCGAGTCAAGTTACGCCTAAGGGCTACACGGTTTCAGTTAATGCAGTAGTACATGAAGATAGGGTGCTACTTTGCGTTAATGATAAGGGACCAGGTGTACCCAATACCCTAATCAATAAAATATTCGAGCCGTTCTTTACCACCAAAACCCATGGCACAGGGCTGGGGTTAGCCGTGGTGAAATCGGTCGCTAAAGCACATAACGGTTCGCTTAGCGTGGTAAATCTTAATGAAGGAGGTGCTTGCTTTACGCTTGCATTGCCTTGTAACACTCAGGCTATCGGGCAACACAATAAGCCTCACTCAAATGTCGCTTAATTGCTAGGAGAATTAGAAATGTCTAAAACAACTATTCTTATCGTGGAAGACGATGCTGGATTACGCGAAGCGTTGTACGACACTTTATTACTAGGCGATTACGATGTTGTAGATGCCGACTGTGCCGAAGCTGCGTTAATGGTCTTAGCGGGGCGCAAGATAGACCTCGTGGTAAGTGACATTCAAATGGGTGAAATGAGTGGTCTAGCATTATTAAAAAGTATTAAAGCGAAATACCCCCAGCTTCCCGTTTTGCTTATGACCGCCTATGCCACCATTGATGACGCGGTTCAAGCTATGCGAGATGGAGCTACTGATTATTTATCTAAGCCATTCGCTCCTGAAGTGCTACTTAATCTTGTTGGACGTTATGCACCTGCTCAAAAAGTAGAATCTTGCACGCCTATCGTGGCCGACCCTTCAAGTTTAAAACTACTCGAATTATCAAGAAAAGTGGCGAAGTCAGAAGCGACCGTGATGGTACTAGGTCCAAGTGGTTCTGGTAAGGAAGTACTTTCTCGCTATATACACGATCAGTCTACTCGCGCCGATGCGCCTTTTGTGGCAATAAACTGCGCCGCTATTCCTGAAAATATGCTTGAAGCTACCTTGTTCGGGTATGAAAAAGGCGCGTTTACCGGCGCTATTCAGGCCTGCCCAGGTAAGTTTGAACAAGCCCAAGGCGGTACATTGCTATTAGATGAAATTACCGAAATGGATTTAGCGCTTCAGGCAAAACTACTTCGTGTTATTCAAGAGCGTGAAGTAGAGCGACTCGGTGGGCGCAAAACGATTAAACTAGATGTGCGGGTGATTGCCACCAGCAACCGCGATTTACGTAAAGCGGTAGAGCTAGGAAACTTCCGAGAAGATTTATATTACCGCTTAAATGTTTTTCCTATCACATGGCGGCCACTTGCTGAGCGTCCAGGTGATATTGTACCGCTAGCTGAACATCTTATTAATCGTCACACTAGTGTTCAAGGCTTAGGCAATGTTCGCCTCAGTGCCGCTGCACGAAATAAATTGGCGCAATACACTTGGCCAGGTAACGTGCGAGAGCTTGAAAATGTTATTCAGCGGGCACTCATACTGTGTGAAGACGGCAGTATAGAGTCTGGTGACTTAATGATTGATATGGCGGTGCATGACGAGATGGCAGTAAAGCAGGACGAGCCCGAAGATAATAGTCGTTTAGGCTCAGAGCTTCGCCAGCAAGAACATCAAATCATCCTCGATACACTTACCCTGTGTAACGGTAAGCGTAAAGATGTGGCAGAAAAACTCGGTATTAGCCCTCGAACCTTACGTTATAAATTGGCCCGAATGCGTGAAGATGGGATTGAATTACCCGCTTAACATAGCAAACTAGGTGGGTAACAAAGAGGGGGCTTTTATTCTTTATTTTAGCCCCTTATTTTTTAGCGGGTTATCTACTTTGCTGTAGTGTATCTTGCCTTGCCTTGCCTTGCCTTGCCTTGCACTTGGTTGTGCGTCACGGTAACGTGCGGAGCGTTTTACGCTGCTCCGAGCTATTTTACATTGCGGCTTTACACCTATTCACTTTCTTGACGCTATTCCCCCCTCTCTGTCATAAAATTGGCTACTTCCTTACAAAATGGCGTAAGTTATTGCTTTAAAGTAGCTTTTTTGTGAGTTTCAAAGTTGGCTTGCCACTTGCTAGTAGTCTTATAGTTATAAGTAGTTGTCTTATAGTTAAGTATTAGTCATCAGAGCGCATTGTCATTAAACGACAATACCCATCAATATTCTAAGGAGTGGTTATGGACGTTAAAGCCAATAGTTTATACCAAGAAATGCAGAGCATGATTGGGCAAACTCGTATGCCTTCAAACGAACTTCAACCCTCAAATGAGATTAACCCCTCAGCGAGTGATTTTTCTACCATGCTTAAACAAGCGGTAGATGGGGTTAATGGCATGCAATTAGAATCTAAAGATGCACAACAGCGGTTTGAAATGGGTGACCAGTCATTGAGCCTCGCTGAAGTTATGCTGACAAAAGAGAAAGCAGGCATAGCCTTTGAGGCCACAGTTCAAGTACGAAATAAAGTGCTTGAAGCGTATAAAACCATTATGAACATGCCGGTGTAGTTGGAGTAAGTCATGGCTGAAGCAACAGGCACAAATTTAACCGTTAACGACCCTTCCATGGGGAACGATAACGAGCCTGAGAATAAATCAGGATTCATGGATACCTTAGGTAGTGCTGACATGATGCGCCAGATGGCGCTAGTGGTGGTACTGGTTATTTGTGTTGCCATAGCAGTGTTTATTTTAATTTGGGCGCAAGAGCCTGATTTTCGTCCGTTAGCAAAAATGGAAACCCAAGAGCTTATCGAAACCTTGGATTACATGGACGCCAATCAAATAGAATATCGTCTAGAGGGAAATACGGTATACGTTCGAAGTGACGAATTTCAAACTATACGCTTGGGTATGACACGTCAGGGCTTAACCGGCTCTTCTGATGCTGGTACCGATATTATCATGCAGGACATGGGATTCGGAGTAAGTCAGCGGGTAGAGATGGAACGCTTGAAACATGCCCGTGAACAACAAATAGCCGCCACTATTGAAGATATCTCCAGCATACAAAAAGCACGCGTTCTATTGGCTATGCCAAAAGAAAATGTGTTTGCTCGCCGAGAGAAAAAAGCCTCAGCAACGGTAGTACTTACCGCTAAACGCGGCAAAGTGATTGCGGGAGAGGAAGTAGACTCAGTTATCGATATTGTGGCGTCAGCAGTTCAAAACATGGAGCCTTCGTCGGTTACTGTTACCGATAGCAATGGTCGGCTACTAAATTCAGGTTCACAAGATTCACTGAGTGCTCGAGCAAGAAAAGAGTATGAAATTGAAAGACAGCGCGAACAGGAATACCTAGAAAAAATCGATGCTATTCTCATTCCTGTGCTGGGTATAGGTAATTACACAGCACAAGCTGATGTAAGTATGGATTTCACCGCGCTTGAGCAAACTCAACGTAGCTATAATCCAGATTTGCCTGCCGTTCGCAGCGAAATGATCAACGAACAAAATAGTGTGGGTGGTGGTGCTATGGGCATTCCTGGCGCGCTAAGCAATCAACCACCGTTAGACTCGAATATTCCTGAAAATCCAGAAGCAGGCGCACAAGCTACTTTGCCAGGAAGCACATCGAAAGTATCTACTCGTAACTACGAACTAGACACCACCATTAGTCATACCAAAAAACAAAGTGGCGTAATCCGCAGGTTAAGTGTATCGGTGGCGGTAGACTATCTTCAAGTTGCTGGTGAAGATGGTACTACCTCGGCAGAGCCTCGCAATCAAGAAGCGTTATTAAACATTCGCCGTTTACTACAAGGTGGTGTTGGGTTTGATGTGACTCGTGGAGACTCGCTAGAAGTGGTGAGTGTTCCGTTCACTCGTATGGATGATGGTGTTATTGAAGATGCGCCAATATGGGAACAGCCCGCATTTTTGCCTATACTCAAGCTAGTCATTGGTGGTTTGGTTATTATCGTGCTTATCATCTTTGTGATAAGACCCATGCTACGTCGCTTGATTAACCCTGATGAGTCGAAAGAAGCTGACGACTTTGATGCAGATGAAGGCCTAGACCTTGGTGACGAAACTATTAGTATGCTATCTACTGACTTCGATGAAGGTCAGGTGGGCTTCGCGGCAGATGGCTCACTAATGTTGCCAGATTTACATAAAGATGAAGACGTATTAAAAGCGGTTCGTGCACTGGTTGCGAACGAACCTGAATTGTCAGCCCAAGTTGTTAAGGGCTGGCTGATGCAAGATGAGTAAGTGAGAGCGTATTATGGCTGAAGAACTTGCCACTACTGAAGAAGCGTCCTATGACGTCAGTAAGCTAGAAGGGGTTGAAAAAGCCGCTATTTTGCTTCTGAGTTTGTCTGAAGAAGACGCTGCACAAATATTAAAACATCTTGAGCCAAAGCAAGTTCAAAAGCTGGGCTCTGAGATGGCAAAAGTGGATGATATGACGCAGACAAAAATTACGTCTGTGCATAAACACTTTATTGAAGAGATTCAAAACTACAGTACCATCGGCTTCCAGAGCCAAGACTTTGTTAAGCGAGCGCTTACAGCTGCACTAGGTGAAGATAAAGCGGCTAACTTAATTGACCAAATTCTGATGGGAAGTGGGGCGAAAGGCCTAGATTCGTTGAAGTGGATGGACTCGAAGCAAGTGGCCAGTATCATTCGAAACGAACACCCTCAGATTCAAACCATTGTATTGTCGTACTTAGAGCCAGAGCAGAGTGCCGAAATATTGGCGCAGTTCCCAGAAAAAGTGCGCCTAGACTTGTTAATGCGTATTGCTAACCTTGAAGAAGTTCAGCCTGCTGCACTGCAAGAGCTTAACGAAATCATGGAGAAACAGTTCGCCGGTCAAGCGGGTACGCAAGCGGCTAAAATGGGCGGCCTGAAATCTGCAGCGAACATCATGAACTACCTTGATACCGCTATTGAAGGTCAGTTGATGGATGCCATCCGTGAACAAGACGAAGAGATGAGCCAGCAAATTCAAGATCTCATGTTTGTCTTCGATAATTTAGTCGATGTAGACGATAAAGGTATTCAAGCTATCTTGCGCGAAGTGCAACAAGATGCGCTGCTTAAGTCAATTAAAGGCGCCGATGAAGAACTTAAGAACAAGATTATGAAAAACATGTCGAAGCGTGCAGCAGAAATGCTTAACGACGACCTTGAAGCCTTGGGACCTGTACGTATATCTGAAGTTGAAACCGCACAGAAAGAAATTCTCTCTGTTGCCAGAAGACTGTCTGATTCAGGTGAAATTATGCTGGGCGGCGGAGGCGGTGAAGAGTTCTTGTAACCCTTCATTAATTATTCGCCATTGTGGTTAAAATAGGCCTTTGCGTTAATTTCCTAAAGGCCTCATAAACGTTACCTGGGTAGATTGATGTCATCAAATAAAGGCTTCAGCGACGACGAATTAAATGATGCAAAACCTTGGGATTTGCCCTTCGTTGAACAGCCCGAAAAGCCACAAGATAAAGACAAAACCAATGCGCTAAATTTCCGTTCAGATTGGAAATACGAGCCACCGGAAGAGGAAGAAGCTGAAATTCTTCCTCCTACTGCACAAGAAATTGAAGCGATTAGACAAGCTGCTCATGATGAAGGCTATGGACAAGGCAAGGCGCAAGGTTTCGAAGAAGGAAAAGCCGAAGGCCTAGAGTTAGGGCTTAGTGAAGGACGTGAGTCTGGTCACACAGAGGGTCTTGAACAAGGGTTAGAAGAAGGTAAAGGCTTAATTTCTGCGCAAGTTGAAGTCTGGCAGCAACTCATCGAAAAGCTTCATACGCCATTGTCACAAGCCAACGACGAAACCCGCGACCAGCTAGTAAAGCTTGCAGTGACCCTTGCTAAATCGGTGATTAAAACCGAAATTACGTCGAATCATCAAGTGATTTTACAAGCCCTTAGCGAAGGAATGAAAGCTCTGCCGGTTAATCAAACTCGGTATCAAATTCATATGCATCCTGATGATATAGCGCTAGTAACCGAACATTATTCTGAAGCTACGTTGAAAGAGAAAGAGTGGCAATTCATTGAAGCGCCTACCATGGAGCGCGGTGGCTGTGACATTGCCACTGAACAAAACGCTGTAGATGTTTCCATTGAACGCCGCTGTCGCGATGTCATTGATAAATTCATGGTGAATCAGGGTTTATCAGATGACTAGCCCTTGGCATGCGCATTTCGACAGCTTGCAGAAGCAAGTGTCATCGCCGCCTATTGTGGCGGCAGGTAAACTGGTCAGAGGCATAGGCCTTACACTGGAAGCTGTTGGGTGCCAACTACCAGTCGGTAGCCAGTGCCTTGTGCAAACCATTGAAGGTGAAATTGAGGCTGAAGTGGTGGGGTTTGGCGCCGATATTACTTACCTCATGCCCACCGAAGCCGTACGGGGCATAGTGCCAGGAAGTCGGGTAATGCCGCTAAATCGACAAAGTGGTCTTGCTGTGGGTATGGGGCTGTTGGGCCGTGTGGTTGATGGTAACGGCAACCCGCTGGATGGCCTTGGCGAAATTCAAACTGAAACCCGCGTACCTACTACGCGGCCTCCTATTAACCCCTTAATTCGCCGCGCTATTACCCAACCTATGGATGTCGGTGTTCGCGCCATTAATGCATTGAATACCGTTGGCGTAGGTCAACGTATGGGGCTCTTTGCAGGCAGTGGCGTGGGGAAAAGTGTTTTACTCGGTATGATGACCCGGGGCTGCGAAGCCGACGTGGTTGTGGTTGGCTTGGTGGGAGAGCGGGGCCGAGAAGTAAAAGAATTTATCCACGATATCTTAACTGAAGAAGAGCGTGCCCGTGCGGTAGTGGTAGCTGCGCCTGCTGATACTTCACCGTTAATGCGCTTAAAGGGCTGCGAAACAGCAGTTACCATTGCTGAATACTTTCGCGATCAAGGTTTAAAAGTATTACTGCTTATCGACTCTCTTACTCGTTATGCCATGGCCCAACGTGAAATTGCATTAGCAGTAGGTGAACCACCCGCAACAAAAGGCTATCCGCCTTCGGTATTTGCCAGGCTACCCGCATTGGTAGAAAGAGCGGGTAACGGTAGCGAGAAACAAGGGTCTATTACGGCCTTTTATACTGTTTTGACCGAAGGTGACGATTTGCAAGATCCAATCGCCGATGCTGCAAGGGCTATTTTAGATGGTCACGTTGTGTTATCGCGCACTCTCGCTGATAGCGGTCATTACCCCGCCATCGATATTGAAGCTTCTATTAGCCGTGTTATGCCTATGGTGGTCAGCGATGAACATCAACAAATGGCACGCAGAGTAAGGCAAGTTTATTCAAACTATAAACAAAACCAAGACCTCATTTCTATTGGTGCTTATGCCAAAGGTTCAGACCCTCGCATCGACTTAGCCATACGAGCAGAGCCTGCAATTAACGCGTTCCTGCAGCAAGGTATGAAGAACGTGTTGCCTTACGATGAATGTTTAGAGGGCATGACTGCATTAGCGAAAGGCTTAGGACAAGGGTAATTAATTATGTCTAAACAACTAGAGCGTCTGGCTGAATTTGAGCGAGAAAGAGAGCAACGCATTGCGCAAATGTTCCAACAAGCGCAGCAAAATGTGATGCAGCAGAAACAAAAGCTCACCAGCCTTGAGCAATATAGAATTGATTACTTAAAAGGCATTCAGCAAACGGGAAAAGCGGGTGTGACTGCTACCCATTACCAACAGCATTTATCATTTGTAGGCAAATTAGATAAAGCCTGCGAGCAGCAAATGAATGTGATAGCACAAGCGAATATGGCTGCCGATCAACGCAAGCAACTTTGGCTAAAGCAGCAGCAAAAAGTGAAAGCGGTAGAGTTGCTTCTTAATAAACGCCATTTAGCTAAAGTGGCAAAAGAAGCGAGGGCAGAGCAAGCCATGATGGACGAATTTGCCACACAGAAATTTTTTAGAAGCGGAAAAACATTCTTCTAGCCAGTTTATCCAATTTGCTACTTACCCGAAGTCGTTCAATTCTTTCGATTTTTTAAATACCTCGTCGTTTAATCTCCACAATGGAACACTCTTTGCAAATTCGTTAGTCATTAATGTGTTTATTCGCCTAATTTGAATACTGATACGGAAGCTTTTTTAAAGTTAAGTGTCGGCCTACAGCCCACGGACACTGGGGATGTAGAGATAAAACGATTCAATCTGGGTTTTCATGGTTCTGACTTTTAAAGTCATAGCAGGACGGTAAAAATATGATGCAACAAGTTGCCGCACAAAAAACAGACATTGCCGCATTACCTTTTTCAGCTTCATCAACGGCAAAAGCCGTAGAAGCTGGCATGGGCGCAGATGATTCATCGCAGAATAACAACGCGTTTGAAGCTGCGTATATTCAAGCTAAAGAATCGAGTGCAAAGTCTCTCGAGGCCCAGAACAAAGGTCATTCCTCGCGACAGACCAGCACCTCAGTGAGCGACAGTGCAAACCCTGCTATCGATAAGAAATCGGCTAATAACCGCTCGGTTGACCCAGAGGAAGGAAATGTTGACTTACCTCCGGTAAAAAATGATGAAGCGCAAGCGCGAAATGGCGATCAAGCTGACAAAAAAGCCCAAGAGGGCGACTTAACATCACCTGATGAAGACACGGATGAATTAATCATTGCCGATGCACAGTCACGTCGAATCGACACTGACACAAAGAAAGATGGCTCTCTCCTTATTGATGGTAAAGGCACAGGCAAAGAGGACAGCAAAGGTGATGTTAAAGGCGTTGGCAAAGACGAAAGCCAAAATGGCAGCGACAACAAAAAAGACTTCTTTGGCGGCCATATTGATTTACCGCCCGAAGAGTTAACAAGTATTGGAAACGGGGATAGCGAAAGCCCCACAGATTGGATTGAGTATGTCACATCCATGATGGGCGCGTCTGGCGATGACAAGGTTGCTTCAGATGCAGAGGCTACTGCAATTACTGATGATTTATTAGACGCAGGCGAGATAGAGGATGCCGAATTAGCCGCGAAGCAATTAGCAAAAGCTTTGCTAGCGGGTGATGAATTGGCGAGCGAGGATGTATTAAGTGCGTTGGCGTCTAATAACGGTAGTAACGAAAGCGATGCAGCGGTAAACGGTACATTAACCTCGACGAATCTTCCTGAGGATGTTGATACAAGCTCAGCAACAGAAATAACCGCTTATTTAATGAACTTGCTAGAGAATCAAGCCGGTGAGGAACTTGGTCAAGATGCAGGCGAAGGGCTTAGTAGTGAAACCTTAGAAGCAGTAAAAGCACTCACCGCGGCCTTATTGGCTAAAGCAAATGAAAACGCTGCAACAAGGGATGTCGATGCAGGGCAGTCTGAAAAAGTCGATCCCTTAGCTAACCTGCTTGCGCAGTTTTTAGGTGATGCTAGCGAAAATGGTGAAGAAAGCTCTGATACTCAGGCACAACATGCCGAACAAGCGCTCTTGTCCGGACAAGAAGCAGTAGATGAACAAGCCTTGAGTGCCGATGAGGCATTAGTATTAAGTCTTCTTCAAGAACAAATTGCTGGGCAAACTGACACCAAAGAGGCGCTAAATGCAGCGTTAGCCAATGGTGTTTCAAGCCAATCTACTGCATCAATGCAAACGAATAACAACCCTATCGATACAGTCTCTACCGAAGCTAGCGATGTACTTACCGATAGCCAGGGTAAATCTTTGCTGCAGTCACTCGCGATGATGTCACCAGAAAGTGCACAAAAAGCGACGGAAGCATTTGCCGAGCGGGTAGCGGCATCTTTGCCTACAGCGACCACCGCAGCCCAGCAACAAGCGGTTAAATCAAACCTGATTGCTGGTATAAACGAGTTTCAGCAACAAGTCGCTCAAGGGCGTGAGCCAGGCATAGATCTTTCGGCACTTGTAGCCGATGCAGCCTCTGAAGCAGGGTTAACACAAACTCAAATGCAGAATGTTGCGGGGCAAACGGATGCGCTAGCCGGACAGTTTATGCAATTGGTAAACGGTACCCAACAAAGCGCTCATCAGGTATTGCAAAGTGAGTTAGTTAGTATCGATTCTCACATGAATGAAAATAACCAAGTTCGAGCAGAGTCAACCAAAACTCAGCTTCAATTTGATGGTGCTGACAAACCTGTCAATATTTTGAAGCCCGAAGGCCAGCAGCAGTTGCATGAGAAAATTCGCTGGATGGTGAATGCGCGAAACAGTATGGCAGAAATTAGGCTCGACCCGCCTGAACTAGGCAGTATGCAGGTGCGTGTGAATGTATCTGGCGATGCAGCCAGTGTAAGTTTCATTGTGCAGTCGCAACACGCCAAAGATGCACTAGCCGATGCCATGCCAAGGCTAAAAGATATGCTAGCAGAGCAAGGCATTAATTTAGGTGAATCAGAAGTTCGTAAAGATAATTCGTCACAAAATGGTGATGGAAGTGGCCAGCAACTTGCAGGTAACGGTGTAGCTAGCCAAGATACCGACGGTGAGTTCGACGAGGGCTCCACGGTGATAGAGCAATCTGTTACTAGGGAAGCGAAAGGCGGTATAGACTATTACGCTTAGTAGGTAGATAGCGAAGGCAAAGACTTAAGTAGGGTTGATGTACAATTGCGCTATCTGCTATAAGAACTGCAAATTTATGCAGGCTTACGTTGCCATTTGCGTCGTAAGCCTGATAATACGAGTTCCTCGTGGGATATTGACGGATTAGACATGGCTGAAGAAGAGTTACAGATTGAAGAAGGTGGTAAAAAGAAAGGCAAAATGATGCTGATTATTATTATCGCCGTAGTGTTAGTTGGCGGTGGTGCAGCAGCCTATTTTCTTTTATTCGCTGGAGGTGATGAGCCTGTTGCTGCAGAGCAACTTGCCGAAACCGAAGAGCAAGCAGCCACTGAAACAGCGGCTCCAGGTGGAAGCGCTGAAGTAGGTACCGCCTTGTACGTTGCTATGCCACGCCCTTTCGTTTTTAACGTTCCGGGCACAGGTCGAGACCGATTAGTACAAATCAAAGTGCAGCTTCTAGTGCGGGGCTCAGACAACGAAGAGTTGGCTAAAACCCACATACCGCTGATTGAAGGCACTTTACTGCAAGTCTTTAGTACATCAAATGCCGATGATTTGGTGACTGAAGCAGGAAAAATTGAACTGCGTGAACAAGCGGTGACTGAAGTACAAAAAGTGCTTAAAGACATCGCGGGAAGTGATGTGGTTGAGCGTGTGCTCTTCACTGGTTTTGTGATGCAATAACAGGTAGATAACTGTGAGTGATTTATTATCTCAAGATGAAATCGATGCCCTCCTACACGGGGTAGACGATGTAGAAGAAGACGAGGTTGGCGATGCTGACTCCGATGCTTCTACGCTAGAGTACGACTTCTCCTCACAAGATAGGATTGTTCGTGGGCGTATGCCTACACTTGAAATCGTTAATGAACGCTTTGCCCGTCATATGCGGGTGAGTTTGTTCAATATGATGCGCCGCTCTGCGGAAGTGTCAATTAACGGTATTCAAATGATTAAGTTTGGTGAATACATTCATACCTTGTTTGTACCCACTAGCTTGAACATGGTGCGGTTTCGCCCACTTAAAGGTACTGGCCTTATCACCATGGAAGCCCGTTTGGTTTTCATTCTAGTAGATAACTTCTTTGGGGGTGATGGCCGCTACCATGCAAAAATTGAAGGGCGGGAATTTACGCCAACAGAGCGGCGTATTATTCAAATGCTGCTTAAGATTATTTTTGAAGATTATAAAGAAGCGTGGGCGCCAGTAATGGACGTGTCTTTTGAGTATTTAGACTCAGAAGTAAACCCCGCGATGGCGAATATTGTAAGCCCCACTGAAGTGGTGGTGATCAGCTCGTTTCATATAGAGCTTGACGGTGGTGGTGGCGATTTCCACGTGTCGCTTCCATACTCAATGCTAGAGCCTATTCGCGAATTGCTAGATGCGGGTGTGCAAAGTGATAAAGAAGACACTGATTTACGTTGGAGTAAAGCGCTTCGCGATGAAATTATGGACGTAAAAGTAGCACTGACAACCCACATGCTCGATGTGGATGTGTCATTACGCCAAGTAATGGAATTTAAACCAGGTGAAATTATTCCTGTGGAAATGCCAGAAACCATTACTGTGCTAATTGAGGATTTACCTACGTTCAGAGCTAAACTGGGTCGTTCACGCGATAACTTAGCCCTGAAGATAGTAGAAAAGATTGCAAGACCGACTTCTGTGAAGTCTGAGCTACAATTATTAACCCGCGGCGGGCGCATTATAGATAATGATGCCGAGCTGCAAGTACTCGAAGAAGACCTGTAAGGTGAGGGGAATATCCCATGAGTGAAGACGGTATGGACGATTGGGCTGCCGCCATGGCGGAGCAAGCCGATTCTGAGGCTGACGATCAGGAAAATGATGATGTTCAGGTTGCAGAACTCGACGAATTAACCGACGACACACCCATAACCCAAGAAGAGAAAAAGAAGCTGGATACCATTTTGGATATTCCAGTCACTATCTCGATGGAAGTAGGGCGTAGTCAAATAAGTATCCGAAATCTGCTACAGTTGAACCAGGGATCTGTGGTGGAGCTGGACCGAGTTGCTGGTGAGCCATTAGATGTATTGGTAAATGGCACGTTGATTGCTCATGGTGAAGTAGTAGTGGTCAACGATAAATTCGGTATTCGGTTAACGGATGTTATTAGTCAAATCGAGAGAATCAAGAAGCTTCGATAAATCTTCTTACATAGCAAGGGGTTGCGCAATGCTGCCCCTTATATTTACGCAAGTAGTGAATGCGCAATCTACCCAATCAATCACTAACCCCACCTCTGTAGTGTCAATTTTTCTATCACTTCTTTTAGTGGTTGGAATTATTTTTGCGCTTGCTTACCTTATGCGTCGGTTTAATGTCGGTAACATGGGTAGTGGGCAAATGAAGGTGGTCGCCAGTATGGTGGCAGGCACGAAAGAAAAAATAATGGTTATTCAGGTGGGCGATGAGCAGCACTTGGTGGGCGTGACCAGTCATAATATTTCCCATTTAAGTAAACTTGAAAAGCACTTGGACACGCCAGTGGCAAGTGGGCAGCAAGGCAGCGGTGACGCATTTAAACAAAAGCTGGTTGCCGCCATGGCAGGTAAGCTGAACCCTTCAATAAAGGAAGATAAAAACGATGCGTAAGTTTTGGACCGCATTTTTTGTAGTGTTAGCTTCTTGGGTGATTGCTGAGCCTGCACTGGCACAGCAAGGCATTTCAGCCGTGACCGTTGTGACAAATGACGACGGGTCGCAAGATTACACTATGACGTTACAAGCGCTGTTTATTATGACAGCGCTCAGTCTTATTCCTGCATTCATCATGATGATGACCTCGTTCACCCGCATCATAGTGGTGTTATCAATTTTGCGCCAAGCGATTGGTTTGCAGCAATCTCCTTCTAACCAAATTTTGGTTGGGGTGAGTTTGTTTTTGTCTATGTTTATTATGGCGCCGGTGTTTGAAGAAATTAATGAGCGGGCATTACAGCCGTATTTGTCTGAGCAAATGACAAGCATGGATGCCATAGAGGAAGCCAAAGGTCCAATGCGTGCTTTTATGCTGTCGCAAACCCGAGTGAAAGATTTAGAAACCTTTGTGCGTATTGCTGGTGATGAGGGGAAATATGCAGATACAGACGAAGTACCGTTAACTATCCTTATTCCTGCGTTTGTGACCAGCGAGCTAAAAACCGCGTTCCAAATCGGATTTATGTTGTTTATTCCGTTTCTTATTATTGACCTTGTTGTGGCCTCAATATTGATGGCCATGGGGATGATGATGCTGTCGCCCATGATTGTTTCATTGCCATTTAAACTCATGTTGTTTGTGTTAGTTGATGGCTGGAATCTAATATTTGGCACACTGGCTACCAGTTTCGGTATGGGTGTGTAGGAGGGCTTATGTCACCAGAAGTCTTTGTTGAAATACTCCGCGAAGCCATGTTTATGGTTATCGTTCTGGTGTCTGCGGTTATTGTTCCAAGTCTTATTGTAGGGTTAGTGGTTGCTGTGTTTCAGGCTGCTACCTCAATTAACGAGCAGACCATGAGTTTCTTGCCGCGCTTACTTGTTACCTTACTAGCGCTTAGCTGGGGTGGTAACTGGTTAGTACAAAAGTTAATGGACTTCACTTTCCACATGGTAGAAATGATACCTCAGGTTGTTGGTTAATATGGTCGTTGAACTGGCTACCATCAATCAGTTTCTTGCTGATTTAATGCTGCCTTTTATGCGCATTAGTGGCCTGTTTGTGGCGATGATTGGCTTAAGTGCACAATCTATTCCTCCGCAAGTTCGTGCTCTGCTTGGCATTATGCTGACCCTTATTATCATGCCGGTAGTGCCGCCAGCCCCAGTAGACGACCTCGTCAATTTGGGAACCTTTATTTTGGGCATTCAGCAGTTGTTAATTGGTGTCGCTATCGGGTTTGTTTCCATGATGGTGCTAAATACCTTTGTACTGGCTGGGCAAATTATCGCGATGCAAACGGGTTTAGGTTTCGCCTCAATCGTAGACCCAGTCAATGGTATTAACGTGCCAGCCGTAGGCCAATTTTACTTAATTCTAGCTACCTTGCTTTTTTGGACCTTAGACGGGCATCTAGCGATGATCCACATGATTGTGTTGAGCTTTCATGCGTTCCCAATAGGAGAAGCATGGTGGACAGGGGAGCAGTTTAGGGAAATTGCTCACTGGGGCGGTTGGATGTTTGTTTCAGCGATTACACTGTCCTTGGCGCCCATTGTTTCCCTACTTATAGTAAATTTAGCGTTTGGCGTAATGACTAAAGCAGCGCCTCAACTTAATATTTTCAGTATCGGTTTTTCTATTGCACAAGTAATGGGGTTGCTTATCATTTGGATAACCCTAGACAACTTTACCGCGCATTTTGAAACACAGTGGCTGCGGGCAGAGCAGTTTATGTGTCAACTTCTTAGGATTTGCCCATGAAAATAAGTCAGGTGATATATGGCTGATTCAGATTCTAGCGAAAAAACAGAAGACCCCACGGGGAAAAAACTCGAAGACACCCGAAAAAAAGGGCAGATAGCCCGATCCCGAGAGCTATCCACAACCTTAGTGTTAGTGGTCAGTGCCTTTATGTTTTTGTTCGTTGGAGGCTGGATTGCCGAGTCGGTATTTAAGCTGACGCAGCGTATGTTTGTTCTGTCTCGAGATGAAACCTACGATACCACCCATATGTTTGGTGCATGGGGCGAAGCAATTTCGACAGTCAGTGTACCTGTATTGCTTTATATGACGGTGGCCATGTTAGCCGGAATATATGGCTCTATTGCGTTAGGCGGCTACAACTTCACCTGGGAAGGTGCCAAATTTAAAGGCTCTAAAATGAGCCCGCTTAGTGGGTTTAAGCGTATGTTTGGCATGAATGGTTTGGTTGAGTTAATTAAATCTATCGCCAAAGTGGTTGTTATTGTGGGAATGGCGTTAGGCGCACTGCTGTTTTTTGAAGACGAAGCACTGCACCTAGATTTAGAGCTGTACCCGGGGAATATTTTTCACGCGTTAGATATGTTGAAATGGGCCTTTATCATGTTGGTTTGCGGCATGATACCTATTGCACTTATTGATGTGCCTTATCAGATTTATAAGCACAACAAAGAAATTAAGATGACTAAGCAAGAGGTGAAAGACGAGCGTAAAAACTCTGAAGGTGATCCTCTGGTAAAAGGGCGCATCCGTCGCTTGCAGTATCAAGCTGCCACAAAGCGCATGATGCAAGAAGTTCCTCAGGCCGATGTGGTGGTAACCAACCCAACTCATTACTCTGTAGCAATTAAATATGATGACAGTGGTAATCGTGCCCCCGTCGTTGTGGCAAAAGGCACAGATGAATTAGCCATGCATATTCGTAAAATAGCCACCGCCAACGATGTACCGCTTATTCCATCGCCCATGCTAGCCCGAGCCGTTTACTACTCTACAGAGATTGACGGTGAAGTGCCTAACGCCTTGTTTATGGCGGTAGCGCAAGTATTAGCCCATGTTTATCAGTTAAAAGCACACAGAGCGGGTAAAGGAAAACGACCCAAACCGCTTAAGCGTGATTTACCCATACCACCAGAGCTGCGCCGTTAGGGCGCTGCTTTTGGCCTAAATTAGCGTTAAATTTTTTGCTGAAATATCGCTAAAACCAGGGCGCAAAGTGATCCCCTCTTAATTGTAGTTCTGCAAATTGCGCCCCTCCTACTTACGTTTAATCAGTTTTGAATAAAGCTGGCACGGTAGTTGTAATACTCATTGAAAGATAGCGTTAAGCGTCAATTTTCCGATAGAGAGACTCCCTGTAATGCAGTTATCCGGTTACCTTCAGCGATTCGATAAAAGTCAGCTGCAGAACATTACCAGTGGCTTAGGCGCTCCCATTGTTCTTCTTGCCATTATGGGCATGGTTATTCTTCCCATGCCGCCATTTCTGCTCGACGTATTGTTCAGCTTTAATATAGCCCTGTCTTTAGTCATTATTTTGGTGGCAGTATTAACGCAAAAGCCAGTTGATTTCGGTATTTTTCCCCTAGTATTACTTATCGCTACTGTTTTGCGCTTAGCGCTAAACGTGGCCTCTACCCGTGTGGTATTGCTTTATGGGCATGAGGGGGGCGATGCGGCTGGTAAGGTTATCGAAGCATTTGGTGCGGTGGTTATTGGCGGCAACTATGCAGTGGGTGTGGTGGTCTTTGCTATCTTGCTTATTATCAACTTTAAAGTAGTCACCGCCGGTGCTGGGCGTATTTCAGAAGTAAGTGCCCGCTTTACGCTTGATGCCATGCCAGGTAAGCAAATGGCTATTGATGCCGATTTGAATGCGGGTTATATCGACCAAGATCAGGCGCGTGCTCGCCGAGAAGAAATAACCGCCGAAGCAGACTTTTATGGCTCAATGGACGGTGCGTCAAAATTTGTGAAAGGTGATGCGGTCGCCGGACTCTTTATCATGCTTATCAATATTGTGGGTGGCCTTTTTATTGGCATGATTCAACACGGATTAAGTTTTGGTAACGCCATCGAGGTATACACCATTTTAACCATTGGTGACGGTTTGGTGGCGCAAATACCCTCACTGCTACTGTCTGTGGCTACCGCTATTATTGTTACTCGTGAAAACGAAACCCAAGAAATGGGCAAAGAAATACGTAGTCAATTAGGTAACAGCCAAGCCCTTTATATTGCCTCTGGTGTTTTATTTGTCATGGGGATTATTCCTGGTATGCCTCATTTGGCCTTTATTGGGTTTTCAGTGCTTATCGCTGGTTACGCTTATTGGCAGGGTGTTGCGGCTAAACGCGAGGCAGAAAAACCTAAAACCCCAGCGAATATCGTGAAAGATGACACTGTTGCGCCCGAAATAAAAGAGCTTGGGTGGGATGATGTGCAGCACGTAGATACCATCGGTTTAGAAGTCGGGTACCGATTAATCCCCTTAGTAGATAAGTCTCAGGGCGGAGAACTGCTCACTCGTATCAAAGGGGTGCGTAAGAAGTTATCTCAAGAGTTAGGCTTTCTTATTCCACCGGTGCACATTCGCGATAATTTAGATTTAGAACCTAATTTATACACCATTGCGATGTTGGGCGTAACTATTGGCGATGCGCAAATAAGTCACGATGAAGAACTTGCGATTAATCCGGGTCAAGTATTTGGCAAGCTGGAAGGCCGTGCAACCAAAGACCCTGCCTTTGGCTTAGATGCGGTATGGATAAAACCGAATAAGCGTGAGCATGCGCAAACACTGGGTTATACCGTGGTTGATGCTGCTACTGTGGTTGCTACTCATTTAAGTCAATTGCTGACTAACAACGCCTACCAACTACTTGGACATGAAGAAGCGCAGCAGCTTCTAGATATGCTAGCTAAGCAGCATCCTAAACTAGTTGAAGGGTTAGTGCCTGATATTCTGCCGTTAAGCACCATTGTTAAAGTGCTGCAAACCTTGCTGTTTGAAGGAGTGCCTATTCGTGACATGCGTACCATTGTACAAACCTTGAGCGAATACGGCCCGCGTAGCCAAGACCCAGATGTACTAGTGTCTGCGGTACGTATTGCGCTTAAACGCCTAATCACCCAAGAAATTACCCAAGGTGCGAAAGAGATACCCGTCATAACCTTGGCGCCAGAGTTGGAACAGATGTTGCACCAGTCATTACAAGCAGGTGGCGAAGATGGCGCTGGTATAGAACCAGGACTGGCCGATAAGCTGCAAAAATCATTGCAGCAAGCTAGTCAGCAACAAGAATTAGAAGGTGAGCCTGCAGTACTTCTCACTTCCGGTATGTTGCGCCCCGTACTATCTCGCTTCTTAAAGTATTCGGTCGCGGGTTTACATGTACTTTCCTATCAGGAAGTACCCGACGATAAGCAGATAAAAATAGTCAGTTCGGTCGGTCAATAATCTGACACTGGGTGATTGGAGAGTTTTCAATGAAAATCAGACGTTTCTTTGGCAAAGATATGCGAGAAGCTTTAAGCCAAGTTAAAGCGGAATTGGGCAGCGATGCCGTTATCATGTCAAACCGAAAGCTTGCTGACGGTATCGAATTGGTCGCCGCTTACGATAAAGAACCAGAAGCCAAACTGTCGATTAAAAAGCCAGCGCCTAGCGCCCCAGGGCAAGCGAAAGCGGCTGTTCCTAGTCTTAGCGAAATTATTGGTGATGATGGCCCAGATAGCTTAAAAGCGCTGTTGGAAAAACAACATGGTGGCAGTATTCAAAGCCCATCTTCAGCGCCTAGTGCTAACGCTCAGCATGCCAATAAAATTGCATCGCACTTAGACTTTTCAGAAGCCTTTATCGACGATGTAGAAGCCAGTCAAGTCGCTTCAGAATTCCCAAGCCATCAGGCATCAAGTCTGAATGAAAGTATTGATAACAGCAGTGCTCCTCAGTCTGACGAATTATCTCAGATTAAAGAAGAGTTGGCGTCACTACGAAATGTGCTTCAATACCAAGTTGCTGATTTGATGGAAGCAAAAAGTCGTCGTCAGCAACCTGTACATCATTATTTAATTCAGCGTTTAACCGACATGGGGTTAAGCCAATCATTGGCAGAGCAACTGATTAGTTATACGCCGTCGCATTACAACGAGCGTGACGCTTGGGTATACCTTTTAAACCTATTGGCTAATCGCATTAATGTGACAGGTAACGATATACTTACGCAAAAGGGCGCAGTCGCGTTGGTGGGTCCTACCGGTACAGGTAAAACCACCACAGTTGCTAAATTAGCTGCTCGTTACGCACAGAAATACGGCGCTGACTCCGTTGCCATGATTACGATTGATACCTATCGTATTGCAGCGTTTGAGCAATTGGCCACATATGGAAAAATTATTGGCTGCACAGTGCGTAAAGCACAAAGTAGTGAAGAATTATCAGATTTATTGTTTCAATTACGCCATAAGAGACTAGTGTTAATTGATACGGCAGGCTTTAGTCAACGAGATAGTCGATTAATTAAACAGATAAATCAATTTGATAACGGACAAATGCAGCCAGTGAAAAAATACCTAGTAGCGCAAGCGAATACCCAATATGCTGCATTACAACGTATTATAGATGCGTACGAAGGGGTGGAACTTAGCGGTTGTATCTTTACAAAGCTTGATGAGTGCTACTCTCTAGGCGAAGTGCTTAGCGCAGCGGTGGAGTACCAGTTACCTGTCAGTTATGTAACAGATGGACAGAAAGTTCCTGAAGACATTAAGATTGCAGAAGCAAAATCTTTAGTATCTGCTGCTGCAAAGCTTTATAAAAAGTACGGTTTGAATCATACTACTAGTAACAATGTGGTTAAAACAGCACGAGCAGTATGATTGATGATCAAGCGAGTAGCTTACGAAAAATGAAGCAATCACGATTAATCAAAGTTATCGCCGTCACCGGAGGTAAAGGTGGCGTTGGTAAAACAAATATTACGCTAAACACAGCTATTGCTATGGCAAAGCAGGGAAAGCGGGTAATGGTATTGGATGCAGACTTAGGTCTGGCCAATGTGGATGTAATGCTAGGATTGCGAGTAGAGAAAAACCTCTCCCACGTATTATCTGGTGAGTGTACCTTGGACGATGTTCTCGTTACGGGTCCTCACGGTATAAAAATAGCACCAGCCACATCAGGTTCTCAATCAATGGCAGAGCTATCACCAACGCAGCATGCAGGACTCATAAGAGCATTCAGCGAGTTGCGCACGCCCATTGATGTGCTTATTGTGGATACCGCAGCGGGTATTTCCGATATGGTGCTAAGCTTCTCCAAAGCCTCCCAAGATATTATGGTGGTAGTGTGTGATGAGCCCACTTCACTTACCGATGCCTATGCATTAATTAAAATTCTTAACCGAGAACACGGTGTCTTTCGCTTTAAAGTGGTCGCTAACATGGTCCGCGATGTTAGAGAAGGTCAGGAACTTTTCAGCAAATTATCTAAAGTAACAGGGCGATTCTTAGATGTTGCGCTAGAATTGGTAGCAACAGTTCCTTTTGACGAGAACATACGCCGAGCAGTACGTAAGCAAACGTCAATTGTAGATGCTTATCCAAGTTCTCCGGCAGCTGTGGCGATTAGCCAGCTAGCAGCCAAAGCAGGATCATGGCCTATACCTGCGCAACCGGGTGGCCATTTAGAATTTTTTATTGAGCAACTAATAGCAGATAAAGCAGTAGGAAGTCAGCGTTGAATAGCAAAGCAGCCGCTTATCAACAGCAAACAGACAAGTCACAATTAGTTGAGCGTCACGCTTCGCTAGTGAAGCGGATAGCACACCACTTAATGGCGAGACTACCAGCCAGTGTTCTTGTCGATGATTTAATCCAGTCAGGTATGATTGGACTGCTAGAAGCTGCACGAAACTTTGACGGTTCCAAAGGGGCAAGTTTCGAAACCTTTGCAGGTATTCGTATTCGTGGCGCCATGCTTGATGAAATAAGAAAAGGTGATTGGACTCCTCGTTCCGTTCATAAAAACGGAAGGGCAATCACAGAAGCCATCTCTCAAGTTGAAGGTGAAACAGGCCGAGACGCGCGAGATGTAGATATTGCGGCTAAAATGAATGTCAGCATGCAAGATTATCATCAAATGCTGAACGAAGTGAATGCCGGGAAATTGGTGGGGATTGAAGACCTTGGGGTTTCTGAAGATGTCATTTCTACAGAAAAAAACCGAGGCAGCGACGCACCGTTAGAAGATTTGATGCAAGGGGCTTTCCAAAAAGCGCTAGCACATGCTATTACTACATTACCCGAACGGGAAGCGATTGTACTTTCTTTATACTATGATGAAGAACTGAATCTTAGAGAAATAGGCGAAGTTCTTGATGTTAGTGAATCGCGAGTAAGTCAAATTCATAGTCAGGCCATGTTAAAACTCAAATCACGAATGAAATCGTGGCAAGTTGACGAAGAATAGAAATTAATAACAATTAACCCCTCATTGGAGGCTATTTTGGATAAAAGTATGAAAATTCTCGTGGTTGACGATTTTTCTACCATGAGACGTATCATAAAGAACCTGCTAAAAGATTTGGGTTTTGCCAATATCCAGGAAGCGGACGACGGTAACACCGCGCTGCCTATGCTACAACAAGGTGATTTTGACTTTGTTGTAACAGATTGGAATATGCCAGGTATGCAAGGTATCGACTTATTACGCGCTATACGTGCCGACGATAAGTTGAAACACCTACCGGTTCTTATGGTAACAGCAGAAGCGAAGAAAGAACAAATCGTTGCCGCAGCGCAAGCTGGTGTAAATGGTTATGTTGTTAAACCTTTCACTGCCGCTACGTTGAAAGAAAAATTAGATAAAATCTTCGAACGTTTAGGTTGATCCAGACGCTCACCAGAGAAATGAGGTTTACTGGATGTCGACAAATGAAAGTGTCTCTATAACGCTCGAAGAAGCCAAAAAATTGGTAGCGTATCTTGAAGAGGGCGATAACGCATCAGCGAACGCTGTCTTAGAAGCTGTTTCGATGAAAGAGTCCATTGAGCTCTTTGCTGAAGTAGGTAAATTAACGCGTCAACTTCATGACTCGTTGAATAACTTCCAAATCGATGAACGTATTAAAAATTTAACCGTTGATGACATTCCTGATGCGCAAACGCGACTGATGTACGTTATCGAAGAAACGGAAAAAGCTGCCAATACCACCATGGACGCAGTTGAAGAGAGTATGCCAATTGCTGAAGTGCTCTCTACCCGTATCGAAAAAATTATGCCGGAATGGAAGAAACTGATGAATCGTCAACTTGAGTTGGGCGAATTCAAAGTTTTATGTGCAGATTTAGACGAATTGCTAGAAGACGGATCGAAACAATCAGCTAAGCTTACATCATTGCTTACCGAAGTGTTAATGGCACAAGGTTATCAAGATCTTACCGGTCAAGTTATTCGCAGAGTGATTGAACTCGTAAAAGAAGTGGAAGATAGCTTAGTTAATATGCTGACGATGTTCGGTGAACCCGAACAGGCGGAGCAAGACAAGCCATTGGAAGCGAAAGTCGAAAAAGTTAACAAGATCGATAGTGTCGAAGCCGAAGGTCCAATTATTGATGCAGACCAACGCGATGATGTGGTATCTGGCCAAGATGACGTAGATGATCTTTTGTCTAGCTTAGGTTTTTAGGGGAGCGGGCGCATGGCGTTTGATGTTGACGAGGATATATTACAGGACTTTCTAGTTGAAGCTGGGGAGATCCTTGAACAATTACAAGAACAGCTCGTTGATCTGGAAAATAATCCTGAAGATGCAGATTTACTGAATGCTATCTTCCGTGGTTACCATACCGTAAAAGGTGGCGCCGGCTTTTTGTCGCTTACCGAATTAGTTGAAATTTGCCATGGTGCAGAAAACGTTTTCGATGTAATGCGAAACGGACAACGTACTCTTACGCCTGAATTAATGGATACCATTCTTCAGGCCACCGATGTAGTAGTCGATATGTTTGAGCGTGTTAAAGCGCAAGAACCACTAATTCCTGCAGACGCAAAGTTAGTTGATTTGCTGCATAAGTTAAGCACCCCAGAAACCCCAGACGAAAACATCTTTGGTGAAAGTAGTGATGCGGCTGAAGCCCCCGCTGCCGAAGAAGAATTCGCGTTAGAAGAAGCGCCTGTGCCTGAAGCGCCTGCCGCAAGTAGCGATGGCGGCATCGACGAGATTTCTGAAGATGAATTTGAAGCCTTGCTGGATGAACTTCATGGTTCAAATGCCCCAGGTAAATCTGCGAAAGCAGAACCAAAAGCGGCAGCCCCCGCGGCTGGTGGTTCAGGTGATGATATTACCGACGATGAATTTGAAGCACTGCTAGACGAATTGCACGGTAAAGGTAAATTCAAAGAAGAAGAACCAGCGCCTGTAGCTGCGCCGAAAGCGGCAGCGCCTAGCGGTGAAGAAATTACCGACGATGAATTTGAAGCATTGCTTGACCAATTACATGGTTCAGGACAAGGTCCTACAGCGCAAGGCGCTGAACCAGCAGCAAATACGCCGCCCGTAGATAAAAAGGCGACAGAAGCAATTCAGAAAGCCAAGGCAGAGCAATCTGCCGCTAGTACGCCGGCTAAATCAACGCCTGCCGCAAAAGCGCCAGCGCCTAGTCCAGCAGCTAAAAAAGCGTCAGAGCCCGCTAAACCAGCGGCTAAGAAAGACGACAAAAAAGCATCCCCAGCACCTCCTCAAGCAGAAACTACAGTTCGTGTTGATACCAAACGCCTAGACCAAATTATGAATATGGTTGGCGAGTTAGTATTAGTACGAAATCGTTTGCTGAGTTTAGGAATAAACAATGCCGACGAAAGTATGTCGAAGGCAATTGCTAACCTAGATGTGGTGACGGGTGATTTGCAGGGTGCGGTTATGAAAACCCGTATGCAGCCAATTAAGAAAGTGTTTGGCCGCTTCCCTCGTGTTGTTCGAGACTTAGCACGTAGTTTGAAAAAAGAAATCACCTTGGAATTGGAAGGTGAAGAGACAGATTTAGATAAAAACTTGGTAGAAGCATTGGCTGATCCCTTAGTTCACTTAGTAAGAAACTCAGTGGATCATGGTATTGAAATGCCTGATGACCGTGCTGCTACAGGTAAAACCCGAATGGGGACCGTGAGATTATCGGCTTCTCAGGAAGGTGACCATATCTTACTTACCATTGAAGATGATGGTAAGGGGATGGATGCTGAAAAACTGAAAGAGATTGCTATAAGCCGAGGTGTTTTAGACGCCGATGCGGCTGCGCGTATGTCTGATGTTGAAGCGTTCAATCTTATTTTTGCACCTGGTTTCTCAACGAAAACTGAGATTAGTGATATCTCGGGCCGTGGTGTAGGCATGGATGTGGTTAAAACAAAAATTAACCAGCTTAACGGTACTATTAATATTGATTCCCAGCTTGGGAAAGGTACTCGACTCGATATAAAAGTCCCCCTCACGCTTGCAATATTACCGACCCTAATGATTGTGGTTGGCAAACAAACGTTCGCGTTACCGTTAGGTGCGGTCAACGAAATTATCAATATGGACATCAAGAAAACCAATACGGTTGATGGCCAATTAACCATGATAGTTCGTTCTAAAGCGATACCACTGTTCTTCCTCGGAGAATGGTTGATCCGCGGACCTAAAAATATAAGCAAAGAAAAAGGTCACGTCGTCGTGGTTCAAATAGGCACCCAGCAAGTTGGATTTGTTGTTGATGCGCTAATAGGCCAAGAAGAAGTGGTGATAAAACCATTAGATGCCTTATTACAAGGAACGCCAGGTATGGCGGGAGCAACTATCACATCCGACGGTGGAATTGCACTCATCTTAGATGTTCCTAGCTTACTGAAGCGTTATGCTAAAAAGCCCTTAAAGTAATACGGCGTAACAAATAGGAAATTAACATCCATGGTCTTTAAAGTCCTGGTCGTGGACGATTCTACTTTTTATCGTCGTCGAGTTCGCGAGATTCTCGACGATGACAGAGAGCTTGAAGTTATTGGTGAAGCTCGTAACGGGCAAGATGCACTAGATAAAATAGATACACTGCTACCTGATGTAGTCACAATGGATGTGGAAATGCCGATAATGGATGGCATTTCAGCGGTAAAAGCCATTATGGAAAAACGGCCCGTGCCTATTTTGATGTTTTCGTCGCTTACGCACCATGGTGCACAAGCGACCCTAGATGCGTTAGAAGCCGGAGCATTAGATTTTCTACCAAAGAAATTCGAAGATATCGCCCAAGACCGTAAAGACGCAGCACGACTGCTGTGTACAAAAGTAAGATTGATTGCACGGCGTGGTGTCGGTATAAAACGCCCTGTATTAAAGCGTATTGAAAGTAGGAAGTTTCCTGATAACGCGCCGAAACCAGCGTTTTTCAAGAGTTCTAATCTACTTAGCGGAAGGAAAGATGCCACGAGGCAGCCCACCGTTTCCTCGATTAAGGCTTCTGGTAAAAGGTATAAGTGTTTAGCAATTGGTGCATCTACGGGGGGACCAGTGGCATTGCAGAAGATACTGGTAGCACTGCCATCAGACTTTCCTTATCCAATTGTGTTGGTGCAACATATGCCAGGCACTTTTACTAACGCATTCGCACAGCGACTTAATTCACATTGCGATATTGCGGTTAAAGAAGCTGAACATGGTGACATATTGAAACCAGGTTGCGCTTATTTAGCGCCTGGCGGTAAACAAATGTTGATAGAGAGTTCAGGCTCTCATAAGAAAGTAGTAATTACCGACGCTAACCCGTCTGATAAAATAAACTATAAGCCGAGTGTTGATTTAACCTTCGGTTCGCTGGCCAAAGCTTATGGTGGCGATTTATTGGGTATTATATTAACTGGTATGGGTGCAGATGGGCGAGAAGGCTGCCGGTTGATGAAAGACAACGGTGCCACTATTTGGGCGCAAGATCAGGATTCATGTGTTGTTTATGGCATGCCTCAAGCGGTAGCTGTTGCAAACATATCGGTTAACAGTATTGATATAGATGATATGAGCAGCTGTATCTTAACCGAAATGACATAGCCTAAGCGCAGCGATAGTATTGCCTGTGAGTGAATGACAACCCAAGTAAATATAAGCTGGGAATTAAAACGATGAAGGTGTGGACAGTTGCAAACCAGAAAGGCGGAGTTGGTAAAACAACAACAACAGTAACCTTAGGTGGTTTGTTAGCTCAACGCGGGAAGCGGGTATTGATGGTTGACACCGATCCCCACGCCTCATTGAGTTACTATTTTGGCATAGACGCAGAGTTACTCAGTCAATCTGTCTACGACATTTTTATTAAGTCTTCTGAAATTACTGCCGATATGGTCATGGACTGTTTGTGTCCAACTAAGCTAGATAATTTGTACGTTTTGCCCGCTACCATGGCGCTAGCCACATTAGACAGAACAATGGGTAGCGAGCAAGGAATGGGCTTAGTGCTAAAAAAAGCGCTGGCCAAAGTAGAGAAAGAATTTGATGTGGTCATTATTGATTGTCCGCCAGTACTTGGTGTACTTATGGTCAACGCATTGGCAGCATGCAATAAAGTGATAGTGCCGACACAAACAGAGTATTTGGCGCTGAAAGGCTTAGACAGAATGATACGCACTATGGAAATAATGGGGCGCTCTCTTCAAAAGTCTTTTGACACTGTGATTATTCCTACTATGTTCGACAAACGCACTAACGCGGCGCTTGAATCTAGAAAGCGTTTAATGAGCGATTATGGAGAGCGGGTTTGGCAAGGTGTAATTCCCGTAGATACGCATTTTAGAGATGCGAGTTTAGTACAGTTGCCAATTTCCGCAGCATACCCGAAAACCCGAGGGGTAACGGCTTATAGCAAGTTACTTGAGGTTTTGGAGAAGTAAAGTTAGATGAGCAATCAAGGACCTTTTGCACGGGAAGACGTTGTAGAGGCTTATCTCGATAGCCTATTAAAAGAGCCAGATGATCCGGCAGACGTGACTGCGCGAACGGCAAAATTGCTTGAGCAAGCGGTGCAAACGTTAGCCGAAGAAGCCACATTTGATGAAGCACCTACCACTGAACAAGTAGTGGTTGAAGAAGCCATTATTGAAGCAGTGTCATCTAGCACAGGCAAAGATGTCGAAGAAACTACGCAATACGAAAAAAGCGACTACAATGAAATAGATAATGAGACTGCTGAATCAGTCGATGCCTCTTCAGAAGAGGAGCAACCTTTAGAAAAAGCATTGTTGGTCGACAGCCTCGAAAATAATTTTCAGGCATTATTTTTTGAAGTGGCAGGGTTAACATTAGCAGTGCCATTAACCACCCTAGGTGGTATACATCAGATTGAAAAGATAGGCCCTCTATTTGGGAAGCCGGATTGGTTCATGGGGGTAATGATACATCGCGAAGAGAAGCTTAGCGTTGTAGATTCTGCAAGATGGGTCATGCCAGAAAAGTATGATGAGAGTCTCGCAGAGTCATTGAACTACCGATATCTTATTATGTTAGGGGATAGTTCGTGGGGATTGGCCAGTGAGAAACTGGTTAACACGGTCACCTTGGCAAAAGCTGACGTCAAATGGCGTGAGTCTACCGGTAAGCGTCCCTGGTTAGCGGGGATGGTTAAAGAGAAAATGTGCGCGTTAATTGACGTTAACGAATTAATATCTATGCTTAACAAAGGCTTAGGCAGTAACGACCAGACACCGAGTATTGGGAGCCAGGTTCATGAGCGACGAAAGAACGAACAGTAATACCACCGATAGTAACGATGAAGTCCTTCAATGGGTGACATACCGCTTAGGTGAGGAAACATACGGTATTAACGTAATGCAAGTACAAGAGGTATTGCGTTACACTGAAATTGCACCTGTACCCGGCGCACCTGACTACGTACTAGGTATCATTAACCTACGTGGTAATGTTGTTACGGTCATAGATACACGTGCACGTTTTGGATTACCACCAACAGAAATAACGGACAATACCCGTATTGTGATCATCGAGTCTGATGAACAAGTCGTGGGTATACTTGTTGATAGCGTGGCTGAGGTGGTTTACCTTCGCTCGTCTGAAATTGACAGTGCGCCAAACGTGGGTACTGAAGAAAGTGCTAAGTTTATCCAAGGTGTAAGCAACCGAGACGGTGAGCTTCTTATTCTCGTGGATTTAAACAAGCTTTTAAGTGACGAAGAGTGGGATGAACTAAGTTCAATTTAGTCAACCTACACGTCTAAAGGGCAGGTAACTAAGTTATCTGCCTTTTTTATTTCCGGTTTACATAGGTACGAATTAAGGCTTCTTCGCATATGGATCTGCAGTTTATTGCTCCAACAATCAACGAACTTATATTGCTTGCGCTTGTGATAGCACTTGGTGTTTTTGCAATATGGCTGACGTTTAAAGAGCGAAAAACACATGCGGCATTAAGCGAACTGCAAGACCTGGTAACGCGTAGAACCGATGACATGGATACCCAAATCCGAGATTTTGGTCATCAACAAAATGAAGCACAAACTAGAAGCTTAGTGGTTACTCGCCATCTACAAGCCCTTCAAGCTAAACAAGATGACTTCGAAAATCAGATTCGTGAACTAAAACTTCAAGATCCCTCCCTAAGGCTTTATCAGCGAGCGGCCGAGTTAGTAAAGCAAGGCGCTAGTATCGAGGAAGTGATGGAGGCTTGTGATATTCCTCGTGCCGAAGCAGAAATGTTATTTATGGTACACAAACAATCCCCTTCTCAATAATGCCATTAAACGTCCGTTTAGACGTCTAGACGTAAAGATGTTGACATCTGTGTGGTAATTGCCACAATACAGTCATAGTAACTTATGACTGGAGCCTTCTATGCCAATTCGTATACCAGAACAACTGCCTGCGCAGAATGTGTTGTTGGGCGAAAACATCTTCACCATGGAGAGCAATAGGGCGGCGAATCAGGATATACGTCCTCTTAAAGTGGGTATCTTAAACTTGATGCCTAATAAAATTGAGACTGAAGTACAGCTGTTGAGATTACTTTCCAACACACCACTTCAAATTGATGTAGATTTTATTCGCATCGATAGTCAGGCACCCAAAAATACCCCTCAGTCTCACATGGATGCTTTCTATCACGACTTTTCACAAGTGGCAGACAAAAAGTACGATGGTCTTATCGTGACTGGTGCTCCTCTAGCATTGTTGAAATACGAAGACGTAAAGTACTGGGATACCATGACTACCATTTTAGAATGGGCACAGCGTCACGTTAACTCCACGCTATATTTATGTTGGGCTGCACATGCTGCCATGTACCATTTTTATAACTTTACCCGCACGCTGCGCAAAGAAAAATTTTCAGGCGTGTTCGAGCACAAAGTAAACGACCCCCATAATGAATTATTGCGTGGCTTCGACCCGGTATTCTATGCGCCTCATTCTCGCTATGGTCATATCGATACCGCGAATTACAATAGTGTAGATGGACTGCATGTGGTGGCAGAGTCTGAAGAAGTAGGCGCTTATATTGTCGCCTCAGAAGATAAGCGCATGGTGTTTGTTACGGGGCATCCAGAATACGATGCTGATACCCTTGGCGATGAATATTTTAGAGACGTAAAGGCAGGGCAGACACCGTCTATACCCAAAAATTACTTTACGGATAACGATCCGACCAAGCCACCCATCGTCAGATGGCGCTCCCACGGGAGTCTGTTTTTTACGAACTGGTTAAACTACTATGTTTACCAAACAACGCCATATGACTTAAATCAGTTAGCTGAAAAATCACAGCCAAAGAGGTAACGCGTGAGTCAACATCCAGTTTCTAGCGCCCAAGCAACATTGCTACGCGCTGCACAACAACGTATTCTTGTATTAGATGGTGCGATGGGAACCATGATCCAGCAGCATAAGCTGGAAGAAGAAGATTACCGTGGTACCCAGTTTGCCGATTGGCACTGTGATGTGAAAGGCAACAACGACCTTTTAGCCATTACACAGCCGGATATTATTTATCAAATTCATTGTGATTACTTTGAAGCTGGCGCCGATATCGTTGAGACCAATACGTTTAATGCTACCACAATAGCCATGGCCGATTACGACATGGAAGCGCAGTCTAGAGACATCAATATTGCTGCCGCTAAATTAGCCAGAAAAGCCGCTGATGAGTTCACAGCGAAAACCCCTGATAAACCCAGATTTGTCGCTGGTGTATTAGGCCCAACGAATCGTACTGCGTCTATCTCTCCTGATGTTAACGACCCAGGTAAGCGCAACGTGACTTTCGACGCCTTAGTAGAAGCCTATACAGAGTCTACCGAAGCGCTAATCGAAGGCGGCGTAGATTTGATTATGCTTGAAACCATTTTCGATACGCTAAATGCTAAAGCGGCAGCTTTCGCCGTGGAAACCGTGTTCGAAAAACTAGGTAAGTATTTGCCAGTGATGATTTCAGGCACCATTACCGATGCCTCAGGCAGAACGCTTTCGGGGCAAACCTCTGAAGCCTTTTATTATTCAATGCGCCACATTAGCCCGTTTTCGTTTGGCTTAAATTGCGCTTTGGGGCCTGACTTGTTACGCCAATATGTTGAAGAAGTCTCTACCATTAGCGAGTGCCTTGTATCTGCTCACCCCAATGCGGGTTTACCCAACGAGTTTGGCGAATATGATTTAGAAGCGCCTGAAATGGCCGAGCATATCAAAGAATGGGCAGAGTCTGGATTAGTGAATATTGTAGGCGGCTGCTGTGGCAGTACGCCAGAACATATTCGTGCTATTGCCGAGGCAGTTAGCAGCATAGCACCAAGAAAGGTGCCTAAGTTCGAACCCAAAATGCGTTTGTCTGGCCTTGAGCCGTTTGTACATTAGGAGGCAGCGTGAGCGCACAATTTTCTACATTTATTAACATTGGTGAACGTACTAACGTTACCGGTTCAGCACGTTTCAAACGTCTTATTCTAGAGGGTGATTATGAAACGGCTCTTGATGTTGCCCGCCAGCAAGTTGAAAGCGGCGCGCAAATTATCGATATCAATATGGACGAGGCCATGCTTGATTCCAAGCAGGCCATGGTTACCTTTTTAAACCTGATTGCGTCCGAGCCCGATATCAGTCGGGTTCCTATTATGATTGACTCATCAAAATGGGAAGTGATTGAAGCGGGGCTAAAATGTGTGCAAGGCAAGGCGATTGTAAACTCAATCAGCCTTAAAGAAGGCGAAGAAAGCTTTCTTGCCCAAGCACAAAAAATCAAACGTTATGGTGCTGCCACGGTAGTCATGGCTTTTGACGAAAAAGGCCAAGCCGATACGCAAGCTCGAAAAGTAGAGATTTGTCAGCGCAGTTATAAATTACTGACAGAGTCTATCGGCTTTCCGCCAGAAGACATTATCTTTGACCCGAATATCTTTGCGGTAGCAACGGGTATAGAAGAGCACGATAACTACGCCGTAGACTTCATAGAAGCAACCCGAAAAATTCGTGAGCTTTGCCCTTATGCGCATATCTCGGGGGGGCTTTCTAATATATCGTTCTCGTTTAGAGGTAACAACCCTGTTCGCGAAGCGATGCACTCGGTGTTTTTGTATCACGCCATTCGTGCTGGTATGGATATGGCTATTGTGAATGCGGGGCAGCTTGAAGTTTATGATGAAATACCAAGGGAGCTTCGCGAAGCGGTAGAAGATGTCATTCTTAACCGCCGTAGTGACTCTACGGAGCGTTTGCTCGATATCGCACCTAACTATCAAGGCGACGGTAAAGCAGCGGCAAAAGAAGATTTAAGCTGGCGAGAGCAAGACGTGAATAAACGTTTGGCCCATGCGCTTGTAAAAGGCATTACCGATTACATCATTGATGATACTGAAGAAGCCCGCCTTCAAGCCGAGCGCCCGCTACACGTAATTGAAGGGCCGTTGATGGACGGCATGAACATTGTTGGCGACTTGTTTGGTGAAGGCAAAATGTTCTTGCCTCAAGTTGTAAAATCGGCGCGGGTAATGAAAAAAGCTGTGGCTCATTTACAGCCTTACATTGAAGCCGAAAAATCCGATGGTACTAAGAGCAATGGCAAAATATTGCTTGCTACCGTGAAAGGCGACGTTCACGACATTGGTAAAAACATTGTCGGCGTTGTGCTGCAATGCAATAACTTTGAAGTGATTGATCTTGGGGTGATGGTTCCCGCCGCCACTATCTTGCAAGTGGCAAAAGATGAAAACGTAGACATGATTGGCCTTTCTGGCCTTATTACCCCTTCACTTGATGAAATGGTGCATGTGGCAAAAGAGATGGAGCGTCAAGGCTTCGACTTACCGTTATTAATCGGCGGAGCTACCACATCTAAAGCACACACGGCGGTGAAGATAGAGCAAAATTACCATGCCCCTGTGGCGTATGTGCCGAACGCCAGTCGCGCTGTTGGCGTGTGTCAAAAACTGCTTAATCGTGGCTCTCGAGATATTTACGCCGAAGAACTGGCAAAAGAATACGACAAAGTACGCGACCAACATGCTCGTAAGAAGCCTCGAAGTAAGCCTGTGACCTTAGCGCAAGCGCGAGCTAATGCCTTCACGCCAGATTTTACAGAAGCACCGGTAACCCCTAAAAAATTAGGCGTAACGCCAGTGGATGTAGATATTGCTACGCTGCGTCCGTATATCGACTGGACGCCCTTCTTCCTAACCTGGTCTTTGGCTGGTAAATACCCACGAATTTTAGAAGATGAAGTCGTTGGGGAAGAAGCAAGATCCTTATTCGCCGATGCTAATGAGATGCTAGATAACATTATTGCTAACAACTCATTAGCCGCTAAAGGGGTTATTGGCTTATTTCCTGCCAACCGCGTAGATGATGATATTGAAGTGTATACCGATGAGTCGCGCTCAGAAGTGCAAGGTGTAGCGCATCATCTTCGTCAACAAACCTTAAAAGATAAATTTGCTAACTACTGCTTAGCCGATTATGTTGCAGAGAAATCATCAGGTATTAATGATTATATCGGTGCTTTCGCAGTGACAGGCGGAATAGGTGAAGATGAGCTAGCCGATAGCTTCATTAAAGCTGGTGATGACTACAACGGTATTATGGTGAAAGCCGTGGCCGATAGGTTAGCCGAAGCATTTGCCGAATACCTTCACGAACAAGTGCGTAAAGTGTATTGGGGCTATGCCGAGAGTGAAAACTTAACCAATGACGACCTTATTCGTGAAAAGTACCAAGGTATTCGCCCTGCGCCAGGTTATGCCGCGTGCCCAGAGCATACCGAGAAGCAGCTTATCTGGGATTTATTATCGGCGGAACAACACACCGGCATGAAACTAACCGAAAGCTACGCCATGTGGCCAGGTGCGGCGGTGTCGGGTTGGTATTTCTCCCACCCTCAAAGTAAATACTTTGCCGTGGCTAAAATACAAAAAGACCAAGTGGAAGACTATGCCACGCGCAAAGGTTGGACACTGGAAGAAGCTGAGAAATGGTTGGGGCCTAATTTACATGACTGAGTCGTTCTCAAAGCCGTTTAGCCAAGCGTGCGAAAACAATAAAGCGCCAATCTTAGCGGTGCTTAATCGCACGTTTGCTAATTGTAAAGGCGTATTAGAAGTTGGCAGTGGGACAGGTCAGCACGCGGTATATTTCGCTGAAAACTTGCCGCATTTGCAATGGTTTTGTAGCGACCAACCTGACTATCATGAAGGTATTATAGCCTGGTTAGAAGAAGCTTCCTTACCCAATGTCACAAAGCCCGTAGCGTTAACTATAGGTAAAGACAGCTTTCCATCGCTACCCATTCAAGGTATCTACAGTGCTAATACCGCCCACATTATGCAGCGTCATGAAGCTGAACTGTTGATGAAATCAGTAAGTGAATACTTACCTTCGGGTGGTGTTTTTTGTCAATACGGCCCCTTTACTATTGGCGGCGAATTCTCTTCTGAAAGTAACAGAGTATTTCATGAATCACTTATCGAACGTGGATATGGTGGCTATCGTGATATCAGCGAGCTGACAGCATGGAGTAATGACTTAGTGCTGCGTGAAATACATAAGATGCCAGCAAATAATTTATTGCTGGAATGGCACAAAGCCTAGAGCTCTATTTACCATAATGGCTAGCCATGGTGGGTCTGATTCACCATGGCTGTTGAAGCCACCGAGCTTAGTGGCACATCAACGGCATATCAATAGAGGAAAATGAGTGGGTAGGGCAATTTAAAATGTAAACACGTCGATGTGTTTATTTAGGCAACACGGTAGCTTTGGCAAGAGTTATAAATTCGTCAACAAACCCTATCGGATCTACCTCTTTTCGGTGTCCTAAATATAAGGTTTTTTGTAGGCCCTTTTCACCTAAGGGCTTATACGTTAACACCGCAGATTCTTTCGCTTCATCAACCAACCATTTAGGTAGTGCGGTAACACCGCGCCCCGCTGCCACCATTTGCAAAATAATTTCTGTGGTTTCAATGGTTCTGTGTTGTTTCACGCTTGCCCCAGCAGGGGTAAGGAAACCTGAAAAAATATCCAGTCTATTGGTTTCTACCGGATAAGTGATCACCACTTCATTGGCTAATTGCGCAGGTGTGATATAGGCGCATTCAGCCAAAGGGTGCTCATTATGCATCACCAATACTTGTTCGTAATCTAATACGCCGGTGTAACTTATTGTATCTAAATGTAATGGGTCGGGCGTGAGTAATAAATCGATGTCGTAGCCATGTAAGGCTTGTAAGCCACCGAATGAAAAGGCCCGTCTTACGTCAACGTCTACATCGGGGAAGGCCTTTAAAAACGGTGCAACCACTTTTAACAACCATTCGAAGCAAGGGTGACATTCCATTCCAATACGCAATATACCTTGCTTGCCTTCCGCCATACGGCGAAGCTGTGCTTCGGTATGCTCGAATTGAGGAAGCACTCGCTGAGAAAGCCCAACCAGGCTTTTGCCAGCTTGGGTTAACACTAACCTTCGCCCTTCCTTTTGCCACAGTGGCAACGAAAAGCTTGCTTCAAGCTTTTTCATCGAATGACTAAGCGCTGACTGAGTAACGAACAACGACTTGGCAGCTTCCGTCATGGTGCCGTGTTTATGAATAGCGCTAATTATTTTAAGGTGCTGACGTTCAATCATAATTTATGAATTTTGTTCATGTATTAACGCAAATATACCATTTTTTTTATCAATCGTGTCATGAACATGGGGTAGCTCGCGATAATATCTAGACAAGTGATTAATCGTTAATAACTTCCACCGCAGTGGAAAGTCGATTACCTATAATATCTCTTATCACAGAGGTAATTTCTCTAAAGGTCTTGCGCCCCGGGGCGGTATTTCTCCATGCCAAGGAGTGCTGCCTTTCAATAGGCATACCCTCTATTTCACAAACGTGAAGTGCTTCAGGGTGATGCAACTCTGAATGTATATATAGCCCCGGCAAAAATGCAACGCCCATACCCATGACTACCATTTGCCGCAGTGTATCTAGGCTTGTTCCTTCATAGTCTCGTTGCAGGTCTGCGCCAATTTCATCGCAAATATGTTGCACTTGATGATGGAAGTGGTGTCTATCTTCTAGCGTGAGTACTTTTTCTCCAGCAATTTGCTCAGGGCGAACAAAGGCATTTCCGGCAAGCTTATGATCAGAAGGCACAACGAATTTAAGCGGTTCGTTAAACAGAGGCTCAGTTATAAGCTGCGAATATTCACTGGAAAGTGGTGAGATAATTAAGTCGTATTCACCGTGCAGCAATCCATGTTGTAGTGCCTGTGGTGCAGCTTCTCGCACGTAGAATCGAAGCCCTGGCTTGCGCTGATGCAATTCGGGTAAAATATGGGGCAACAAGTAAGGACCAAGCGTAGGGGGGATACCAAGGCGGAAAGTAACCACTTCACCTTCAGCCAGATCCCGTGCTATTTCATTGAAACGGTGATTCGCTTGAAGTACTTCTTCCGCCGCTTCGAGTAGCGCTTTGCCTTGAGGCGATAATAAGGTGCCAGTTCTTGAACGTTCAAATAAGACTAAATCTAAACTGTTTTCAAGGGCATTAATTTGACTCGTTAAAGTAGGCTGACTAATACCTAGGCTTGTGGCTGCTTGACGAAAGCTTAAGTATTTAGCTACTGCAACAAAATAACGAATTTGGTTAATAGATGGAGTTTTACCGTTCAGTAACATGGTTATTACGTCGCCTTAATTTTTTTAATTCTCACGCTTGATAGGTGTAGGCTATCACGAACTAGTATATTAAACTATTAATCTATCAGGTGACACTGGTGCAGACAGTAAAAAAATAATTATTCAATGGAGATATTTATGGATCACGTAATTTCAGGTGTAGCTAAATTCCAGAAAGAAGTTTATCCAGGAAAAAAAGCAGCTTTCCAAAAACTGGCGAACGGTCAGAACCCAGAAGTGCTTTTCATCACGTGTTCAGACTCTCGTATAGATCCAAACTTGGTAACGCAAACCGAGCCGGGTGAATTGTTTATCTGTCGTAACGCGGGCAACATCGTGCCGCCGCATAGCAACCAAACGGGCGGTATGACTGCCTCAATCGAATTTGCTGTTGCAGCACTAGGCGTTACGCATATCGTTGTTTGTGGACATACAGATTGTGGCGCAATGAAAGGCGCATTAAAGCCAGAAGGGCTTTCTTCATTGCCGCACGTTAAAGAGTGGCTGGGCCATTGTCGCGCTGCAACTGAAGTTGTTAAAGAGCGTAGTGGTTGTTCTGAACTAACCCACGATCACCTAGAAGATGTAACGAAAGAAAACGTGGTACAGCAAATTCAGCATTTACGTACACACCCTGCTGTTGCCGCAAAAATTGCGAACAAACACGTTACGCTTCATGGTTGGGTTTATAATATAGGTAGTGGCGAAGTGTTGTGCTACAACAGCGAGTCTGGTGAGTTTGAGGTAATGGATCAATCTCACGCAGAAGCGCAGCTTAAGCGATAAGCACTTTTGCGCGATAAGAATTTAGGAAACATTCCATGTTTAAGTTAAATGTAAGTAATTTACGTGGTGACATCACCGGTGGTTTAACCGCCGGTATTGTTGCCTTGCCGCTAGCCTTAGCGCTAGGGGTAGCCTCAGGACTTGGTCCGATGGCCGGCCTTTATGGTGCTATTGCGGTGGGTTTCTTCGCCGCGTTGTTTGGTGGCACACCCTCACAAATCTCTGGGCCTACAGGGCCTATGGTTGTTGTATTAGCAGGTTTGTTTGCCAGCCTCTCAGGCGATGCAAGCTTGATCTTTACCGCAGTTATACTCGCCGGTATTTTTCAAATTATCTTCGGCTTCTTAAAAGTTGGGGAATATATCCGCCTAGTTCCATACCCTGTTATTTCAGGCTTTATGTCGGGTATTGGTGCCATTATTATCATTCTACAATTAGGCCGCTTGTTGGGGCATGAGCCTCCAGGTGGCACTATTGGCGCATTAAGCTATCTACCCACAGCACTTGCAGATATTAATTTTGCAACGCTAGGCTTAGGTATTGGTACATTAATTATTGCCTACAAATGGCCTGCGTCATTAGGTAAATATGTACCGGGTGCGCTAGCAGCACTGATCATTGGTACTCTTGTAAGCTTGGCGTTATCTGTACCTATCTTAGGTCAAATTCCTACGGGCTTACCAAGCATCCAAATGCCAGTATTCGAGCAAGGTACAGCATTACTAATTTTAGAAGCTGCGTTTATTCTTGCAGTTCTTGGCGCTATCGACAGTTTGTTGACGTCATTGGTAGCAGACAACATGACCCGTACTCGTCATGACAGCAATAGAGAGCTAATCGGTCAGGGTATTGGTAACACCGTAGCGGGTTTAATTGGTGGTATTGCGGGTGCCGGTGCAACCATGCGAACGGTTGTGAATATTCGTAGCGGTGGTAAAGACCGTATTTCGGGTATGGTTCACGCATTGGTTTTACTTGCGATAGTGTTGGGTCTTAGCCCGCTCGCGGCGCAAATTCCTCATGCTGTACTTGCTGGTATTTTGGTTAAAGTGGGCTTAGATATTATCGATTGGAGCTACTTAAAGCGTGCTCATAAGGGGCCTCGTTGGGACTTCGGTCTGATGATATTGGTACTTGCACTCACTGTGTTTGTTGACCTTATCACTGCTGTGGGTGTGGGCGTGGTATTCGCAGCCCTTGCTTATGTGCGCCAAGTTGCTCACTTGCAATTAGAAGAGCTTCGCAAAATTCCAGAGTCGCTTAACGATCCAGAAGAAAATGCATTACTTGAGTCGCTTAAAGGCAAGGTCTCTATTTTCAGCTTCGGTGGCCCGTTAAGCTTTGGTGCTGCTGCTGATGTAGGTCACCATGTAAGAGATAACGTGAAAGCGGGATCGAAGGTGATGATCTTAGATTTCACCCGTGTGCCTACTGTGGATGTCTCTGCAGCAATGGCGGTAGAAACAGTGACTGTGGATGCTATAGCGGCTGGTAGACAGTTAGTGATCTGCGGTGCTAATGCCGCTGTGAACGAAGTGTTAGAGAGTATCTGTGTTAATCATCCAGGCATCGTTATTTATGACAACCTGCATGATGCATTGCTTTATGCGAAAAAAAAAGTGACGGAAACACCTAACCAAGAAGTTAATTTTAAGGCTGTATCGCAATCTTAACTTACTGTTAAATAAGATTATTTAATGAAAGCCCTTCTCATGAAGGGCTTTTTTTTTCGCTTTTTTCATTTCCTGTCACTTTTTATTAATTGAATGTTCAATTTAACTTAACGTAACTGTCACATCTGCTTTTTAAGGTGGTTGGGTAAAACACACTCAAACGATTAAAAAGGGAACATTACACATGACGCGTTACCATCTCATTGCACTTAGTGTACTTGCCGGATTATCAGGCACATCGAATAGCCACGCCGAAGCGATAGCCGAAGATAAATCTAATGAAATAGAGGAAATTACGGTTGTTGGCCGAAGCGTGTCATACGCTAATAACGCCGCTTCTGACGACATGCAAAAGCAACAAGCTAATTTAAGCAGTGTGCTTGCTGTTGTAGATAACTTACCGGGTGTACTAATTAACGAAGGGGATACCTTTGGGGCCGATGATTGGTCTACTTCTATTGTTATTCGCGGCTTTCAAGTTAACTTGAACGAACAGCAAATCGGTATGACAGTAGATGGTATTGCCAACGGCAACTCTAACTATGGTGGCGGTGCTAAAGCAAACCGCTATATCGATACCGAAAACTTACAAACCATTGAGGTATCGCAAGGCACGTCCGATATTGCTTCTCGCTCTCATGAAGCGCTGGGTGGCACTTTAAACTTCACTACTATCAATCCTAGTGAGGAAGAAGGCTTTGTTGCAAGTGTTACGGCGGGTGAGTTCGATGCGTCTAAATACTATGTGCGTTATGACACCGGCGAGATCTTAAAAGATACGTATGCATGGATAAGTCTTTCTACGCAAGAAAGCAGTGATTTCATGGATCAGGTAGCTGAAAACACCCGTGACCATCTAGCGTTGAAAGTTACCTCTATGGTGGAAAACGTTGCGTTAACTGGTTACGTCTCGTACGACGATACCCACGAAGAAAACTACCAGCGTATCTATAGCCTAGAGCAATATGCGCAAAACCCAGACTGGGATCAGCTTACCAGTGAGTGGACGGGTATTCCTTATCAAGATCAATCTTATCGTCGAGGCTGGTCTACGCTACGGGAAAACCTATTGGCCTATTTAAAAGCTGAGTTCTCTGTTGGCGCGGTCGATATTTCTACTAGTGCCTATTATCATGAGAACGAAGGGCGTGGTGATTGGGTACCGCCTTATCTTGTAGACGTAAAAGATGACGGCACTGAAGGTCATTCAGAGTTGGTTAATGGGAATACGGTTTACGGTGGGAGCGCACTGGGCAATATTTATTTTGTCGACCGCGATGGCATGCAGCTTTCTCCTATTGCTGGCTGCGAAAGCTCAATTACTTTTCCTTATGGTGGCGCGGGTGCAGAGTACGATCCAAGCTGTCATGAACAAGGTGCAATTCCAGTTGGTTCATACCGACACACCCACTACAACAAAGAACGCATCGGTTTTAATGCAGATGGTATCTGGTACGCCAAGTTAGGCGAATTCGACAACACGCTTCGCTTTGGTTTGTGGTGGGAAGATTATGAGCGTGATGAATACCGAGACTGGCACAAAATTACCGACTCAGCGATTGGGTACGATTTTAATAACTCGCCTTACTGGGTACAGTATGACCGCAGTTTCCCCGTTGATACCCTAATGTATTATGTAGAAGACGAAATTGATTTTGGGGTAGCGAAAGTACGTCTAGGCGCTAAGCGTTTCAACGTTGATATTGCGAAGAACGATAATTTCGACAGCGCTAACAACTTAGAGGTTAATTCAGATTCTGACACGCTATTTTCTGCCGGTTTTGTAGCGCCTATCGCAGTAGATGGGTTGGAGCTCTTCGCTGGTTACGGTGAAAACTTCGCTTCAATTAAAGATGCACAACTTGAGCGCGACGACACGGATTTACGCTTCATTGAACCAGAGACCGCAGAGAACATTGATGTGGGTCTTCGTTATTCAAGTGCTAAATTCAATGCCAATATTACTTATTACACCATCGAGTTCAATAACCGCATTCAATTCACCAGCAATGAAACTGCTAGCGGTATCGACTTCTTAGAAGCCGCGGCAGGTGGATATAGAAATGTGGGTGGTATTGAGTCTAGCGGTTTTGAAATGTCTGCAGACTTTGCGATTACCGATAACCTTACTGTATTTACGTCACTAACGTTAAGCGAGTCGGAATACATTGAAACCATTGGTGGCACGGGTACGCAGTATGACTCACTGGCTAGCGCACAAGCCGCTATTGCCGATACTACTAACGCTGAGTCTTCACTGGTAGCCGTAAAAGGAAATACGGTTATTGGTACGCCAGATACCATGGCAGTTATTAGCCTAGATTGGAGTAAAAACAATTATTTCGCAGGTATATCGACAAAGTATGTCGACTCTCGTTTCATCGATATTTACAATACCGCTGAAGTAGATGATTATTTGGTTAGCGACCTTTATATTGGTGGTTACATTAGCAATATAGGTCAAGGCATGGAAGAACTTGAAGTTCGCTTAACCGTAAACAACGTGCTAGATGAAGATTATGCGTCTACCATTGCCCCTAATGCATTTTGGATAGGTGCGCCACGCGCGGTTGCCATTAATGCGCGTTTAACGTTTTAATTCACTGTAAGACGGGTTGCTGTAACGTACATTTCGAGTGCGTTGCAGCGGCTCATACGGTATGGAGCAGTTACATGCCAAAAGTAGGAATGGAGCCCATTCGAAAGAAGCAGCTAATTGATGCCACCTTAGTGGTCATAGCTGAGTACGGGTTTCACAGCGCCACAATTAGTTTAATTAGTAAACAAGCGGGTCTTTCAAGCGGTATTATTAGTCATTATTTCGGCGGTAAGCAGGGGTTAATTGAAGCCGCTATGCGATACCTGCTCGAAAAGCTCAAACTCCAAGGGAGTTTTAGTAGTCATTTAGAGCGTATTGACACCATTATAGAAAGCAACTTCTCGGTTGAACAGCAAGAGTCGTCGGCAACGAATACATGGCTAAACTTTTGGGCTTTGTCGTTACATAGTGAGGGCTTACATAGACTTCAGCGAATTAACCACAAACGACTAGAAAGCAACCTAACTTATAGTTTTACAAACCTTATCCCTAGAGAGCATGCGAAAGAGGCAGCGTTGTCTACCGCAGCCATGATTGATGGTTTTTGGTTACGTAATGCCCTTGAAGGTGAAAGGCAAAATACTAAGGAAAATGTGACTAAGGCAAGCAACGCAGTTAAGCGTTATGTACGATTGGTCGTGTCTCAGTATCAATGATAGCAGCGTGTAGTTAGTAGGGGGAAAGATTCAAAGCCTTTAATCACATAAACTTCATTTTCCGACACTATCTTCAAAGAAGCCCACACGGACAAAGCGTCCGCATGGGTATCCACTTACATTACCAAATACGAACCCGTTCTTCTGGCGGAAGATACAAGTCATCGCCAGGTTGCACGTTAAACGCTTCATACCAGGCGTCGTGGTTGCGTGGGGCTTGTGCACGGTAACGACCCGGAGCATGCGTTCCACCACGTAGCTGGTTTAACATGCTTTCCTCGGTACGCTTTTCACGCCAGACTTGCGCCCATGCAAGGAAGAAACGTTGATCGCCAGTTAGGCCATCAATAACCGGCGCTTCCTCACCATTTAAGCTTAGTTTGTAAGCATGATAAGCCATCGACAAACCACCTACATCACCAATATTCTCGCCTAAGCTATTACGGCCATTAACGAAGTTACCTTCAATCGGCTCATATTGGTTGTATTGCTCGGCTAACATATCTGCTTTTTTCTCAAATGCAGCGCGGTCTTCGTCAGTCCACCAGTTGCGCTGAATACCATTAGCATCAGACTTAGAACCCTGATCGTCAAAACCATGGCCCATTTCATGGCCAATAACCGCACCAATTGCGCCATAGTTCACTGCGGCATCAGCGTTAGGATCGAAAAACGGCGGCTGAAGAATAGCGGCAGGGAAAACAATTTCGTTAAACGAACTATTGTAATACGCGTTAACCCGTTGCGGGGTCATGCCCCAACGCTCACGGTCGGTTTTTTCTAGCTCTTTCGCAATGCCTTCAGCTTTGAAAAACTCTCGCAAATTGCGCACGTTTCCTACCAAGTCATCACTGTTAATGGTTAGGCCGTCGAAAGATTGCCATTTGTCTGGGTAGCCAATTTTAGGGCGAAACGCCATAAGCTTTTCTTTCGCATTTACTTTGGTTTCCTCTCCCATCCAGTCTAGGTTATCGATACGCTCACCTAGCGCGGTACGTAAATTCTCAACCAGCTCGGCCATTTGCGCTTTCGAGCTTTCTGGGAAGTACTCAGTAACGTATATCTTACCTATAGCAAACCCTAGAGATTCCGTGCTCGACATCTGGCTTACTGCACGTTTCCAGCGAGGGCGAGGCTCTTGCTGACCACTTAACGTAGTACCATAGAAATCAAAGTTGGCTAAATAAATATCTTCCGATAGTAAGCCAGCGTTGTTTTTAATGGTGTGGTACGTCAGGTAAGCCTTCCAGTCATCAAGGCTGGTCTCATTGATAATATCAATGACATCTTTGATAGGCTCAGGTTGGGTGATATTAAGTTCAGGGGCTTGAAAGCCGGTTTGTGCTAGAAAAGTGTCCCAATCAAATTGAGGATAAGCATCGGTAAGTTTGCTGCGTTCAATTTGATTCAATGTAAGGTCGCGGTCGCGGCGTTTTTCACGCGGCCACTGGATGTTTGCTATTTCGGTTTCAAGTTGAAGAATAGTGGCTGCTTCCTCTGCGGCATTTTCAACGCCTGCAAAGTTTAACATCTGTTCAATGTGCGCAAGGTAAGCTTCACGAATTTTTACGAACCTTTCGTGATCGCTAATGTAGTAATCGCGATCGGGTAAGCTAAGGCCACCAACACCAACGCTAAGCTGGTACTCATTAGGATCTAAACGGTTGTACCACATGCCAGTATCAATAGGAGAGCTAGCACCGGTGAGCCAACTTTTACCAAATACTTCGGTCAAATCTTTGGTTGAAGCAATAGCATCAATAGACGACAACACATCAGAAATAGGTGTAAGGCCTTTTTCATTAAGGGTTTCTACATCCATATAGGAGACGAAGAAATCATGAACAAGCTGCTCATCAGCGTTCAAGTTTTCTTTTTCCATTAACCCGTCAATAATATTTTTAACCTGCTCTTCACTGCGCTCGGCTAGGGCAGTAAAAGCACCAAATCGGGTTTTATCTGCAGGAAGCTCGTAATTGTCGTACCAGGTACCGCCAGCGTACATGAAGAAGTCATCGCCAGGTTTAACCGCCTCGTTTCGGGCAGATAAATCTACGCCAAATGAACCGAGTTCAGCCTGACCCATTTCTTCTTCCATCGCCGTCTTGTCAGCTGCTTGTTGTTTATTTTGTTCTGGCTGACCACAGCCTGCTAAGCCCAGCGATGCTGCTATGGCTAGCGCGAGTAGTTTTTGTTTCATATCGTTTTCTCATTATGATTATTCACCGCTAATAAAGGATTAGGGGTGTTTGTCGTTTTAAGGGTAGGTGTTATATCGTTATTAAAAGGTAAAACATCTTGGGCCTGATTGAAATACGCCACAATATGTTCTGATTCTTGTTGTAAAAATGACGCTACAGCATCATGAAAGGGGGCCGAAAATAGTTCATGTTGCGATTGGCAGTAAATAGGTTCAAAACCACGAAGAATTTTATGTTCGCCTTGGGTGCCAGGGTTAAAAAGTGGAAGCTTTTTTTCAATCGCAAAAGCAATACCCTCAAAATAACAGCACGCAAAATGTAAGCCGCTGACTTCCTCTAACGCGCCCCAATATCTGCCATATAAGCCTGTATCATCAAAAAAGAACAAAGCGCTGGCGATAGGAGAGTCATGTTTGTATGCAGTGACAATAAGCATGTTCTTGGCCATGGTGTTACGCAACTGCCGAAAAAACGTCTCGTTTAAGTAGCCTGTATGCCCGCTGCGCTTTAAATACGTTGCTTGATAGCATTGCAAGAAAAAGTCGAGTACCTCATCGGTTATTTCACTGCCGGTTAAATGGCGGTAATGAATGCCTTGTTCAACAAGCTTTCGTTGTGTTTTTTTCATGTCTCGGCGCTTACGCGATGTTAGCGCATTTAGAAAGCTGTCGAAACTGGTGTACTGGTAGTTATGCCATTGAAATTGAACGGCGTAGCGGGTGAGTAAGCCTGAATGATTACCGAGAAGCTCTTGAGTGCGGGCGTTGGTAAATAGCCAATGACAGGAAGAGATGGCTTCTTCGCCCATTGACTGCACGGTTTGAGAAATAAGGGCTAAAAGCGCGTCACTAAAGGGCGCCTTTTCATGCGTTAGAATTCGCGAACCAGAGACCGGCGTAAAAGGAATAGCGGCAACCCATTTCGGGTAATAAGGAATACCATGCTGGTGGTAGGCATTTGCCCATGAATGGTCGAATACATATTCGCCGTAACTGTGCGTTTTTAAATAGCCGGGAATAATGGCTATTACCGTGCTTTCAACAGACGAAGGGCACGCATCATTGTTAATAGTCGCCTGGTCAGTCGTTTGCGCTTGTTCAATGACAAGATGTTGCGGGAACCAGCCTGACGCTTCATCGCAGCACGCACTTTGTTCTAGCGCATTTAAAAAGTCGTAACGTAAAAATGGGCCTTCGCCTTCTGCAAGCGCATCCCATGTAACTTGGGGAATATCCGCCACCGCATTAACTACTTTTACCTTATATTCCATGCTTACGTTTACTTTATTCACTTTCGTTCAACGACGCTAAAGATTACCATTAATAGTAATATAACGAGATTGAAAAGTATTTTAAGAAGGTTTCGATTAATAAAATGTCAGAATTTGACAGAAAATTCATTACCGACGCGATTACCCGCATGCTTGCACGACGAGAGCATAGCTTTTCAGAGATTTGCCGCAAGCTTGCACAAAAAGGCATCGAGAGTGAGGCGTTTATGCCTGTACTGGAAGCCTTTCGGGAGGCGGATATTCAAAGTGACGAGCGGTTCGCTGAAAGTCGCGCACGCGCTCTGTATATGAAGGGCTCAGGCCCGCGGAAAATTAAACTCGATTTGCAGCAATACGGGGTGGATGAACTTGCCGCTGAACAGGCCCTTGATGAAATAGAACCTGACTGGTTTGAAAAAGCGAAATGGGTTAAAGACAAAAAATTTGGCCCCTTCAAAGAAACCGATTTTAAGCTACTGATGAAGCAAAAGCAGTTTCTTCAATATCGAGGTTTTTACAGCGAACACATTGAATATGCCGTCAAAGGTGAATAAAAATCGCATAAAATTCATTTATGCCCTTTATAACGGGTATAAAAGGGCTTATTTATACTAGTAGAGCAGGCTATGGGCTTAACAAAAAAGCGCTAACCATGGTATTGTTGCGCACATCCGTGCGAGGGCATGAAATGCATAAACAACTAGGCGCTTATTAGAAAGGTTAATCTAAGGATTAATCGGCTAGTGGCATCAATCCCGCACATTCTCATTCAATGTATTAAGGAAGTTAGGTTTTCAATGACATTATCAACTGCTGACTTACGCCAAAAGTTTAAAGATTATTTCCAGAGTCATGGTCACCAGCCTGTGGCTAGCTCGTCTCTCGTTCCAGCAGATGATCCAACGCTTCTTTTTACTAACGCGGGAATGAACCAGTTTAAAGATACGTTTTTAGGTGCGGAAAAACGCAGTTATACCCGTGCAGTTTCTTCTCAGCGCTGTGTTCGTGCTGGTGGTAAGCATAATGATTTAGAAAACGTTGGTTATACCGCCCGTCACCATACTTTCTTTGAAATGCTAGGTAACTTCAGTTTTGGTGATTATTTCAAAAAAGAAGCCATTGAGTTTGCATGGAATTTCTTAACAAAAGAAATCGGCCTTCCAAAAGAAAAGCTTCTGGTTACCGTTTATTCAGAAGACGAAGAAGCCTTTGATATTTGGGAAAACCACATTGGTGTACCCAAAGAAAAGATAATCCGTATCAGTACATCAGATAACTTTTGGTCTATGGGTGACACAGGGCCATGCGGTCCGTGTTCAGAAATATTTTACGACCATGGCGCGCATATTTGGGGCGGGCCTCCAGGAACACCAGAAGAAGATGGCGATCGTTTCATCGAAATCTGGAACTTGGTATTCATGCAATACAACAAGCAAGCTGATGGCACGATGGAACCATTGCCTAAGCCGTCTATCGATACCGGTATGGGGCTTGAGCGTATTTCAGCTATTTTGCAAAACGTGCATAGCAACTACGAAATCGACTTATTCCAAAACCTAATTCAAGCTGCGGCTACAATTGTTGGCAGCGAAGATTTAGAGAATAAATCGTTACGGGTTATCGCTGATCACATCCGTTCTTGTAGCTTCCTAATTTGTGATGGCGTAATGCCTTCTAATGAAGGCCGAGGTTATGTACTTCGTCGTATTATTCGCCGTGCTGTACGTCATGGTTACCAGTTAGGTGCCAGCGATATTTTCTTCTACAAATTGGCTTCAGCACTAAGCAAAGAAATGGGGGAAGCTTACCCAGAGCTTGTAGATCAGTTACCTGTAGTTGAAAAAGTATTACGAGTAGAGGAAGAGCAGTTTAGCAAAACCTTAGCCCGCGGTATGGCAATGCTAAACGATACGCTAGAAACCCTTGAAGGTGACACTATTCCAGGTGACGTGGTGTTTAAGCTTTATGATACTTACGGTTTCCCCACAGATTTAACTAACGATGTTGCCCGTGAGCACGATTTAAAAATTGATGTAGATGGGTTTGAAAGTGCAATGCAGGCACAGCGCGCCCGTGCGCAACAAGCCAGTAACTTTGGTGCCGATTATAACAATACGCTGACTGTAGACCATGCGACATCCTTCACCGGTTACAGTGATGTTGAAGGCGAAGCAAATATTGTAGAGCTTATTGCCGATAATGCGTTTTGTGAGCGTTTAGAAGACGGTCAAGAAGGGGTTGTGGTTTTAGATCAAACGCCTTTCTACGCAGAAAGCGGTGGCCAGTCTGGTGATAAAGGGGTACTGCGTGTTGCGAATGGCGAGTTTATCGTTACCGACACGCAAAAAATGGGCAATGCTTTTGCCCACAAAGGGAAAGTGAAGGGCACCATTACCAAAGGTGAGCGTGTAACGTCTGCCATTGATAACTCAAACCGTGATGCTGTGAAGAAGAATCACAGTGCTACACACTTACTTCACGCAGCACTTCGCGAGACGTTAGGTGAGCACGTTACCCAGAAAGGTTCATTAGTAGAAGCGCAGCGTATGCGTTTCGACTTCTCTCACTTTGAAGCAGTAACACCCGCTCAGCTTATTCAGGTTGAGCGCAGAGTTAACGAAGAAATTCGTGCAAATCATGCGTTGAAAACCCAACTGATGGATTTAGATGAAGCCAAAGCATCAGGGGCAATGGCGTTGTTCGGTGAAAAGTACGATGAGAAAGTACGTGTAGTCACTATGGGGCCTTTCTCTGTAGAACTATGTGGTGGAACGCATGTTGACCGAACTGGCGATATTGGTTTATTCAAAATCACTAGCGAAGCGGGTATAGCATCAGGTGTGCGCCGTATAGAAGCTATTACCGGTGAGCAGGCGCTACATTATGTTCAAGACCAGCAAGCAACGCTGGCAGAGCTGTCTAGTTTGTTAAAAACCGATACGCAAAACTTGGTTGAACGGGTAGTCGCAGTACAAACTCATACTAAAGAACTAGAGAAATCACTCACTTCTGCTACACAAAAACTGGCGAGTCAGCAAGGTGCTGATATGCTTAGTAATGCAATTGAAATAAATGGTGTGAAAGTACTTATTGCTAAGTTGGAAGGTGTTGAAGCGAAATCTCTACGTTCAATGATGGATGATATTAAAAACCGAATTGGCGAAGGCATCGTAGTACTTGGTGTAGCAAGTGAAGATAAGGTCAATCTTATCACTGGCGTGACTAAAAACCTTACCGGTAAAGTGAAAGCAGGTGAACTGGTTAACTTTATCGCTGCGCAAGTTGGCGGAAAGGGTGGTGGTCGCCCAGATATGGCTCAAGCAGGTGGCGATAAGCCAGAGTGTCTAGGTACAGCGTTAGATTCAGTTAACGCTTGGTTAGAAGATAAGCTATAATCAAATCTGAAACTTGCAGTGAGTTTTTGAAGTGACACAGAAACATGGAACCACTGTTGCTACTGTCGGGTCGTGCCGATTAGTGGCGGAGTAATTAAGGAAATGTTCAGTATTAAGGAACAGGAGCAATCGAATGCTTATTTTGACTCGTCGAGTTGGTGAAACACTTATGGTTGGTGATGATGTAACTGTCACTGTTCTGGGTGTTAAAGGGAATCAGGTCCGAATTGGTGTGAATGCACCAAAAGAAGTTTCTGTGCACCGTGAAGAGATTTACATGAGAATTCAAGCTGAGAAAGGTGGACAACCTGGAACGGCTGAGTAATCACTCTCTGCACAAAAATCGGTCAGCTTATGCTGGCCTTTTTTGTTTATAGGGATTTTTTTAAATTAATTTAAAAAAAATTTAGGTAATTTTCGATATTTACTATAAAAGTTCATTTTGCACTAAGGCGTGCATTCCTAAATTAACCCGCTAAAATTTGATTATAACCTAACCAAAATACAGGTTTTTTGTACGAATCGTACAAAATGACAGCGAGTGAACATTTTTATCTAAAAAAGGTTTGACTCCGGCCGGTGAATCCGTAAAATGCGGCACCACTTAAGGAGAGGTGGGTGAGTGGCTGAAACCAGTTCCCTGCTAAGGAACCATACCTAATACTGGTATCGAGGGTTCGAATCCCTCCCTCTCCGCCATTGTTCGTTGATGGTGTGACGGTCAACAAAAGTTTTATTGCGCGTGTGTAGCTCAGCTGGATAGAGTACCTGGCTACGAACCAGGCGGTCGGAGGTTCGAATCCTTCCACACGCGCCACTTCTTTTAAATGCGTCACCTTTGGGGATAATACCTTAAAGTAAAAAAGTTTACGCGTGTGTAGCTCAGCTGGATAGAGTACCTGGCTACGAACCAGGCGGTCGGAGGTTCGAATCCTTCCACACGCGCCATATAAGAAAACCCACCATCTGGTGGGTTTTTTTATTTCCGCATTTTTGTTTCCGCATTTTTATTTCTGCATCTAAAATTTCTATTCTTTTACGAATCTGTACAATTTGCTTCAACTCATTTATACACGTTAGTCGCCAATCCCTGCTTCATCTCATTCATGGCGATGGATAAAGAAGGACGTTCGGTTAATGTATCTTCTTATACTCCTCAAGATAAAAACGACTTCCAATTAGAACTTGTTGCTAGGCACGCTACACATTTCGCTAAACAACTTGATATGGATTTCACGAAATCCACAGGAGTTCATTAAGTATATTTTGTGAAAATATATCCATTCACTTAGCATAAATAGTTATTTTATTGCTTTTTAGTAGCATAAATTGTGATTGTATATGCATTTCACTTGCTTTTTTGTTGTGTTTTATACCCTCGCATGATACTTATTCACAACGAAATTTTTGAAGGGTTCACCATGGAAACAGAATCAGTTAGCAGTTTGCTGCTTGAAGCCGGCTCACTGATGCTAATAGGAATGGTATTTGTTTTTTCATTCCTGGCATTGTTAATCGTTGGAATTCACCTAATTGCAAAGTTTTGTGAAGCATTTCCGGGCGAAGCCGCACCTCAGTATGCTGCACCTCGTAGAAAAGCGGTTCAAGCTGGTGTCGATGGTAATGTTGTTGCTGCTATCACCGCTGCTGTTCATACTCATCGTCAAGCCAATAAAAATTAATTAAACAAATCATTCAGGAGTTACCATGTCTAAGCCACTGGCCTTAACCGAGCTAGTCTTGCGTGATGCCCATCAATCGCTACTTGCTACGCGTATGCGCATAGAAGATATGCTGCCTATTGCCGAAAAACTTGATAAAGCAGGTTTTTGGTCTGTTGAATCTTGGGGCGGGGCGACATTTGATTCCTGTATTCGCTATTTAGGGGAAGATCCTTGGGATCGCATTCGCCAGCTTAAAGCGGCAATGCCAAATACGAAGCAACAGATGTTGTTGCGAGGTCAAAACTTATTAGGCTATCGCCATTACGCTGATGATGTAGTGACACGTTTTGTTGAGCGTGCACATGAGAATGGGGTTGATGTATTTCGTATTTTCGACGCCATGAACGACATGCGTAATCTAAAAACAGCGATTAAAGCGACTGTTGACAGTGGCGCTCATGCCCAAGGTACAATTTCTTACACGGTAAGTCCTGTCCACAATCTTCAACTGTGGCTGGATATGGCTAAGCAACTTGAAGATATGGGCGTTCATTCTATTTGTGTGAAAGACATGGCAGGGCTGCTTAAGCCTTACGACTGTGAAGCACTTATCAAGGGGCTTAAAGAAACCGTCAGTGTGCCTATTGCTATGCAGTGCCATGCCACTACAGGGTTGAGTACGGCCACTTACCAAAAAGCTATCGATGCCGGCATCGACATGCTCGACACAGCCATATCTTCAATGAGTATGACTTACGGTCATACCGCAACTGAAACCATGGTGTCTATTGTAGAGGGCACAGAACGAGATACGGGCATGTCATTGCCGGATCTTGAAGAAATCGCCAGCTACTTTCGTGGCGTGCGCAAAAAATACAGTAAATTTGAAGGTAGCTTGAAAGGGGTTGATGCCCGTATTTTGCTCGCTCAAGTACCTGGCGGCATGTTAACCAACATGGAAAGCCAGTTAAAAGAGCAAGGCGCTGAAGACAAGTTTGAAGAAGTATTAAAAGAAATTCCTCGCGTACGTGAAGACTTAGGTTTTATTCCTTTGGTTACGCCAACCTCGCAAATTGTAGGTACGCAGTCTGTATTAAACGTACTTACCGGTGAACGTTATAAGAGCATCACCAAAGAAACGGCAGGTGTCCTTAAAGGCGAATATGGCGCTACAGCTGCGCCAGTGAACAAAGAATTACAAGAGCGTGTGCTTGATGGTGGCCAGCCCATTACCTGTCGTCCGGCAGATAATATCGCACCTGAACTAGACAGCCTTGAAACCGAGCTCACTAAGTTAGCATCAGAGAAAAGCATCACATTGTCAGATACTAAGATTGATGATGTACTTACCTATGCCTTGTTCCCGCAAATTGGCCTGAAGTTTTTAGAGAATCGCGGTAACCCTGACGCATTTGAACCTGCACCCGGCACTGAATCTGATGTTGCATCAAGTTCACCAACTGCTGCGGCGCCTGTGTCAGCTACTGGCGCACCGGCGGCTTACGATGTAAAAGTTGAAGGTAAGGTATACCATGTTGAAGTAGCAGCATCAGGTGAATTATCTAGCATAACCCCAAGTCAGCCAACTACAGCCGCACCTCAGCCGGCATCTGCTGGCAGTAGTGAAAGTGCTCAAAGCATTAACGCACCGTTAGCCGGTAATGTGTTCAAAATACTTGTGCGTGCTGGCGATGTAGTGAACGAAGGTGATGTGGTTATTATTTTAGAAGCCATGAAGATGGAAACTGAAATTCGCTCTGCTGTTTCCGGTACCGTTAGTGAAGTACTCGTGGGTGAAGGCGATGCCGTAGCCAGTGCTCAACCACTTATTGCGCTGGGGTAATTCATGGATAAGTTGATGGTGCTGTGGGACAGCACTGCACTGGCACATTTTGAGTCAGGCCAGTTAATCATGATGGCAGTAGGCTTCCTGTTGCTGTTCTTAGCGATTGTGAAAAAATTTGAACCGCTGTTGTTAATCCCTATTGGGTTTGGTGCCTTATTAACCAATATCCCGTTAGCTGGGTTTTCAGAGGCGGGAGGATTGCTCCATTACATTTACGCTATCGGTATAGACACTGGGGTTTTCCCGCTGCTTATCTTTATGGGCGTGGGCGCAATGACGGACTTCAGCGCCTTAATTGCAAACCCTAGAATGTTGTTGCTAGGCGCGGCTGCACAGTTTGGTATTTTTGCGACCTTGTTCGGTGCTATTGCGCTTAATATGATCCCTGGCTTTGAGTTTACCCTCAAAGATGCCAGTGCGATTGCTATCATTGGCGGTGCTGATGGTCCAACGGCTATCTTTTTGGCCTCTCGATTAGCGCCCGATTTATTAGGGGCTATTGCGGTCGCAGCTTATTCATATATGGCGCTGGTACCTATTATTCAGCCACCAATTATGAAAGCGCTGACCAGCAAGGAAGAACGCACTATAGAAATGGCGCAATTACGCCCTGTATCGCAACGTGAGAAGATTATCTTCCCACTGGCTACACTATTCCTAACTATTCTATTTTTGCCATCAGCAACGCCTCTAGTGGGTATGTTTTGCTTTGGTAACTTATTAAAAGAGTGTGGTGTAGTAGATAGGCTTAGCAAAACAGCGCAAAACGAGCTAATTAACATCGTTACTATTTTCTTAGGGCTAGCGGTAGGTTCTAAGCTATCTGCCGAGAAATTTTTAACCGTTGAAACCTTGGGTATTCTTGGGTTAGGCGCTGTAGCGTTTGCTATTGGTACTGCAACAGGCGTGTTAATGGCTAAGCTAATGAGCCGAATGAGTGGTGGTAAAATTAATCCACTCATTGGTGCTGCTGGTGTATCGGCAGTGCCAATGGCTGCAAGGGTTGTGAATAAAGTTGGACTTGAAGCTAACCCTCATAACTTCTTATTGATGCATGCCATGGGGCCGAATGTGGCAGGTGTACTTGGTTCAGCTGTTGCTGCGGGTATCTTGCTGGCGCTAGTAGGTTAATGCGTTAGCCAATTGACTTAAATTGGCGACAGTGCGAGTTTATATAGACTCACTCATATAAATAACAAAATGCGGCCTAGGCCGCATTTTTTGTTTGGGTATAAAGCGCAATGTTAAAAGGCGTTGTAAGAAATGGCATCAGAGTCGCTGAATGACGTAGCGTCAAATCAATTTCCAAGCACCTACAAAAACCAACGTTAGCTAACTGATGGTATTGTTCGTAATTAACGACTGATAGGCCAAGATCAGCTTCTTAGTGATGGTGTGTTCTGGCCATCGAAAAATCGTTTCGGTTTTCCCTTCTTCCACAATATTGCCATTTTCCATCACAATAACCCGATCGGCGATATGTCGAACTATTCCCAAGTTATGACTAATGAAGATAAACGCCAACCCCATTTCTTGTTGTAGCTTCAAAATAAGGTTTACCGTTTGCGAGCGTATAGACGGATCTAGGGCTGCAAACGGTTCATCGGCAATCAGTACTTTCGGCTTTAATATAATGGCGCGGGCGAGGGATACACGCTGTTGTTGGCCGTCAGACAGCATATGACGATAGAAATAATAATGTTCTCGTAGCAAGCCTACTTTTGTCAGCATTTCTTCAATAAGGGATTTACGTTCCGCTTCCGTTAACTCTGTGTTTAAACGAAGGGGTTCGTCGAGCACTTTTCCCACGGGCACAGAAGGGTTCATCGACTCACTACTGTGTTGCAATATCATGCGAATGTCGTGGGTGCGTTTTTGTTGATTGTTGTGTTGGTTGTATTTCGCCAAATATTTGTGGCTATTAAGCTCAATAACCCCTTCATCAGCAGGAATGGCGCCCACCAGTAATTTTGCTAACAATGACTTACCTGCGCGGTTTTCACCAATAATCGCAATGGTTTCGCCACGTTGCACTGTCAGGTCGATAGGCCCTAATTCAAATATCTCAGGCTTTTTTAGCCAACGTTTCTTATCGTTATGCCTAAACGTTAATCCATCTACCTGCATGATATCTGTCATAACTTCTCCATATGCAGCGGGAAATGGCAGTTATAGGTGTGGTCGTGAATATGCCTTACTGCAGGTCTAGACACACAAGCACGCTGTGCACGAGGACAGCGTGGCCCTAGACGGCACCCAATAGGTAAATGTTGCAACGTAGGGATAGAGCCGCCCAGGGTAGGAAGTTGAGATTTCGGCGGCAAATCCTTTCTGAAGCTCGGTGCGCTGTCCAACAATGCTTTGGTGTACGGGTGAAGCGGACGTTTCTTAATGTGCTTCATTTTACCCGACTCTACGGTTTGCCCTGCGTAAAGCACGGTCATGGAATGGGACATACTGGCAATAGCCAGCAAATCGTGACTCACAAACAATATACTTAGCGAACGGGTTTGGTTTAAACGAGTAAATAACTTAAGAATTTGCGTTTTGGTGGTTGGCTCCATCCCGCGTGTGGGATCATCAGCAATTAATAGTTTCGGCTGAGATACCAACGCCATGGCAATCATAAACTTTTGACCAATGTCACTGGGGATTTGGTGTGGGTAGGCATTCAAATAATGCCTATGTTGCTTTATTCCCACCTTGTGTACTGTGCTTATGGCAATACGTTTTCTGTGTTGTGCACGCTGCCAAAACCAGTAGCCTTCTACAAATTCGTCGGGAATGCTTTCCTCAAGTTGTTCACCTAAGGTGGCAGAGGGATCTAAACTAGTCTGAGGATTTTGAAATACAACGGCAATATCTCGGCGCATGACTTCTCTGCGCTGATATTTTGACATGCTTAATAAGTTTTCCCCTTTCCAACTCATGCGATCTGCAGTCATTCTCCACTGCGAGGGCAGGGCGCCACAGATGGCAGATACAATTAAACTTTTCCCCGAGCCAGACTCACCCACCAGAGCGCGAATTTCACCGGTATTAACGGTTAAATTTACCTTGTCGAGCGCCTTAATGGTGGTGTCACCATCTACCATTTCTAAGGTTAAATTTTTAATGTCTAGCATAGGCATATTAGTGGCTCACTCTTTTTCTGAGTGCAGAACGTAGACCGTCCCCCACAATATTTATCGACAACACCAATAAGAAAATCGCAATGCCAGGCAATGCCACATTCCAAGGGGCGAGGTAGGCCACATCAAGACCGTCGCCCAAAATTGCCCCAAGCTCTGCGAGTGGTGACTGCGCGCCTAAATTCAAAAAGCCTAATGCAGACACATCAATTACCGCAATCGATAGTGCCACAGTGCCTTGCACCACAAGCATTTCTGTCATGTTAGGAAGAATAGAGTGCACGAATAGTTGCCATCTATTTGCGCCGTCTAATTTCGACGCCATAATGTATTCTTTTTTCATTTCAGCGCGTACAAAGGTACGCGTACGGTGAACAAACTGTGGAATAAGTGCAAGCGTAATAGCCCACATACTATTGACCAACCCAGTTCCAAGAATAGCCACGATAATAATAGCAATAAGTAAGGTTGGAATGGCCATTAAGGCATCTAGCAAATGATTCACAATACTTGAACGCACGCCCCGTAACATACCCGCGAATGTACCTATGCTCACGCCAATCAGCATGGCTAGCACCACCATAAGAAACCCCGACCCTAACGTAGTGCGGCAGCCGTAAATGATACGAGAGAATACATCTCGGCCGAGGGGGTCGGTGCCAAATAAATGGGTTATAGAACCACTGCTTTCCCAACTAGGGGGAATAAGTAGTGCATCTATATTTTGTTCCGCTGGGTTGTAAGGCGAAACCACCGGGGCGAACAGTGAAAAAATGATAAAGAAGCCAAGCAAAATAAGACCAACAATCGCAATGTGACTGCCACGGAAGGCTGCCCAAGTGCGTTGCCAGGGAGACGGATGAAACTCCTCTTCGTATAAACTAAACTGTGGCACGTTCGTACTTTTCTCGGCTAGGATCGATAATGCGGTTAAACAAATCGACCATAATAGTTAACGTAATAACGAGAGTTGATACCGCCAGCATTCCTACTCGAAGCGCAGGGAAGTCTCGTTGATAAATTGCTTGAATTAACCAGCTACCAATCCCTGGCCATGAAAATAAGGTTTCAACTATCATGGCATTGGTGATGAGCGTAGTAATTTGGATTGCCATTAAGGGCAATATAGGCAGCAATGCATTGCGAAGTACATGCCTAAAGAAAATTTGCCATTCAGATACACCCCTAGAGCGCGCGGCCACAATATAAGGGCGGTGAATAACATCAATAACCGAGCGACGGGTAATTCGCACCATTGAAGCGGTTGTTATTGCCCCTATTGCCAACGTAGGCAAAGCAAGGTGCGAAATAGCATCTCGGTAGGCAAGCCCATGATCGATATCCTCGGCCAGCATAATATCTATAAGCACAAAGCCAGTTACAGGTTCAATATCGAACAATAAACTAAGCCGGCCAGACAAAGGCGCAATATCAAGGTGTAAGCTAAAAAACAGGATTAGAATAAGTGCCAACCAGAACACGGGAAATGAATAAGTGGTAATGCTCAATGCATTAATAGTGTGGTCGGTAGTAGAGTAACTTTTCAGTCCTGCGTAATATCCCAAGGGGATACCAATGAAAAGCGCCATCAGCATCGCATAAGTGCTGAGCTCGATAGTCGCGGGCATGGCGATACCAATTTCTTCTCGAAGGGGCAGGCCTGACGCTAGACTGTAACCCCAATCGCCTTGAAGTAAAGACGATAAATAGTAAAAAAACTGTACTACATAGGGTTGGTCTAGGCGAAATTGACGCATAAGCGCCTCACGCTGAATCTCATTCTGCGGCACAATGCCGGTAAGGTTTTCTAGCACATCACCAGGAAACAGATACACCAATGAGAATGACATGGCGGTTAACACCAAAAGGGTTAAGATAAATAACACACCGTATCGCGATAATATTTGAATCACAGTGATTTACCTACTCCGCCAAATCTAACACCGCCAAAGGGGTTAATGGTCATGCCTTCAAGTTCATTTCTATAGGCTTGATAACGATAAGCGTGGGCAATAGGCACCAACGGCAATCGCTCGTAAAGCAGTCTATTTACCTGTTGATAGATTAATCGCCGCGCTTCAAGGTCTTCTGTCTGCAGGGCTTTATCTAAAAGCTCGTCATAATCGTTATCACACCACATGGCGCGGTTAGTACCAGAAGGTATGGCGCCACAACTCAGTAACGGTCGGTAAAAGTTATCAGGGTCACCATTATCGGCAGACCAGCCTATTAATACAGAGTCGTGTAGGCCTTCTTGCAAGTGACGTCTAAATGTCGCCCAGTCGTAACTAACGATTGTGGCGATAACGCCCACTTCCCGCAAATACCGTTGGATCAGCTCTGCCATTTTGGCCGCATTAGGATTATAAGCACGCTCAATGGGCATAGCCCATATGGTCATAGTAAACCCAGGCTCTACGCCTGCATTTTCTAGTAGCTTTCTTGCTAGTACAGGGTTGTAAGCCGTATCATCCGCATCGTTTTGAAAGGCCCAACTTGCCGCTGGTAGCAGTGTTTTCGCGCGGGTAGCACTGTCGAAATAAACCGCTTCTAACAACGTGTTTTTATCGATAGCCGCGGCTAATGCACGCCGAACATCGGGATTGTCGAAGGGAGGGCGCTGGGTATTGAATGCCCAAAAACCAACATTCAAACCGGGCTTTTCAGCCAGTAATAAATCATCACGGTTGCGGATAATTTCCAATTCCGTTTGTGCAGGAAATGCCGTCGCGTCACACTCGCCGGTCATTAACTTAGCCAAACGCAACGAGCTCTTCGGCGTTATATCGTAAATTAAGCGTTCCGCATTGTTTTGTTCACCCCAATAGGTTTGGTGACGTTGGTAACGGATGTAGTGATCTTTGCGGTAGTTTTCGAATTTAAACGGGCCTGTACCAATAGGGTATTGGTCAATTCGATTGGGCAGACCTTGTTGTAACAATGCCTCACCGTACTCTTGTGACAACATCACCGAAAAGTCCGTGGCTAAATTAGCTAAAAAAGAACTGTCTCTGCGCGTTAATTTTATTTCTACCCTGTACCCGTTTAATCGCTCAACTGAAGCAATATTTTGTGCTAACCCCAAACTTTCGAAATACGGGTAGCGTCCGCCCGATACGTAATGGTATGGGTGTGAGGTAAGTCGCCACCTATCAATACTAAAAATGACATCATCAGCATTAAAGTTTCTGCTAGGCGTAAAATAGCTGGTGGTATGAAATTCAACGTCTTTTCTGAGTTGAAAGGTGTAGGTTAAGCCGTCATCAGAAACTAACCAGCTACTCGCCACGCTAGGTATAATACGGCCTGAATCAGGGTCGAAATCGAGCAACCTGTCATACAATTGATGCGATGACGCATCGGTTGTGGTGCTAGACGTATCTAACTGAGGATTAAACGTCACAGGGTTGCTTTCAGAGCAATACACCAAACCGCTATTATAAAATGCATGTTCATCTTGTTTTGAACAGGCCGCTACCAGTATTACCATAACAGCAGTAAAGGCAGCGTAAAAAAGCGGTTTTACAGGCATTCAGTTAGCACTCCATCGATTCAGGGGAAGAGTCTAACAGGTTGTATTTTTTTAGATAACCTCGAAGTTGATGATAAGTGAGGCTAAGTTTCTCCGCAGTCTTCTTCTGATTAAATTGACTGTCGGACAATGCTTGCTTAATCATGTCAATTTCGTATTGCTGAGAGCGGTCTTTTAAATCAATTGGGTATTCAACCGTTTCGGGTTTTAACGACGGTAATACAGCAGGCGATGAGTTTGCCGCAGGTTCACTATTGGTGACTATGCCTTCTACATTAGCTGCAACTGTATTGGAAGGCACTGTTGGTTCTGCTTCAGATGTACTCGAGGTTCTGTCGTTTGTTTTAATGCGAGAGGTTGGTCTGAATAAAGACTCAAAAGGGTCGAGAACAATATCGTGAACAGGTAAATGTGGGTTGTTCGTTCTATAAACCGCACGTTCAACCACGTTTTTAAGCTCTCGAATATTTCCAGGCCATTCATAATCAAGCAAGGTGCGTTTTGCTTTTTCGGTAAAGCCGCTAAAAAGTTCCATCTCCATTTCTCTTGCCATACTAATGGCAAAGTTTTCAGCAAGCATCATGATATCTTCACGTCGCTCTCGTAAAGGGGGGATGGTAATAACATCGAAGGCGAGCCTGTCGAGTAAGTCTGCACGGAACTCACCAGCGTCAGCTAAGGCCGGTAAATCTTCGTTTGTAGCAGCAACCAAGCGCACATCGGTTTTAACCGTTTTATTACCGCCAACACGTTCAAATTCGCCGTATTCTACTACCCGCAATAATTTTTCTTGGATTAAACCAGACGTGTTTGCCAGCTCATCAAGAAACAGCGTGCCATTATGGGCAATCTCAAAGCGTCCTTCTCGGCGCTTTGCTGCGCCAGTAAATGCACCAGCTTCGTAGCCGAACAGCTCACTTTCTAATAAGCTTTCGTTAAGCGCGGCACAATTGAGCTTGACGTAATTTTGATCCCAGCGCTTAGACAGAAAGTGTAAACGTGCTGCTATAAGCTCTTTACCGGTCCCGCGCTCACCAATCACCAATACGGGTTTATCCAGTGGTGCTATTTGTGAAATTTGCTCTAGCACTTCTAGAAAACTATTCGCTTGGCCTAGCAAATTATCCTGCTGACGATACCTACTCATTAAATCCCTCAAATATTAGTCATTTCGACCAATTAATAGTGTAGAGTAAAAAAACTTGTTGTTCGAGCATTATTTAAACTAAACGAATATCTTTTAAAATTATCAAGTTAGGGTGATTTAAAAAACTGGCAAGCATATTGAATAGTCTTATTACAAGTTTATCTTGGTACAACCAGTTTTCGACTATGAGGTAATTATTATGGGTATCTTCTCGCGTTTCACTGACATTGTGAATTCGAATATTAATGCGCTTTTAGATAAAGCGGAAGATCCGGAGAAAATGGTCCGGTTGATTATTCAGGAAATGGAAGACACATTAGTAGAGGTGCGCTCAGCATCGGCTAAAACGTTGGCGAACAAAAAGGAAATTGTAAGCCAAATTAATAAATACGAAGCAGACGCTAACGATTGGCAGATGAAAGCGGAACTTGCGCTAAGCAAAGACCGTGATGATTTAGCCCGCGCAGCACTGCAGGAAAGAAAGAAATCAGCCGAAGCTGCTGAGACACTGACTAACGAGTTGACGGTTGTTGAACAGCAAATTAGCAAACTTCAGGATGAAATTGGTCAGCTTCAAGACAAGCTAGCTGATGCGAAGAGTCGTCAAAAAACGATTATCATGCGTCAGAAAACGGCGAGTTCACGCTTAGAAGTGAAACGCACGCTAGACAGCACTAAAGTGGATTCAGCTATGGGGCGCTTTGAACAATACGAGCGTAAGATTGACGACTTAGAATCGCAGGTAGATGCTTACGACCTAGGTAAGAAGACCTTAAATGATGAATTTGCAGAATTAGAAACCGGCGATAAGATAGACGAAGAGCTAGCTGCGCTTAAAGCAAGAGTGAAAGGTGACACAAGTTCATCTTCAACATCAGAATAATAATTATAGGTAGCCTGCTTAGGCGTTAGATTTATAGTGTTGGTGCACTAGGCAGGCTAATCGGGGTTTTTTGGAGGTATTTACAATGGATGAAGGTATCATTGCAATGTTGGTAATGCCCTTAGTCATATTTATGATTTTTGTGGCACCGATTTGGTTAATTTTGCATTACCGTAGCAAAAAACAAGTCAATCAAGGTTTGAGTGTTGAAGAGCAAGCTTCACTGCAATCACTTGCTGAACAAGCTGAAAAAATGAGTGATAGAATTCAAACCCTTGAAGCTATCTTAGACAGCGAAGCCCCAGAGTGGAGGAATCGCGCATGAGAAATGGCAAGCAGCTATACCGCGATACAGACAACGCCAGAATAGCGGGTGTATGTTCAGGAATAGCGCACTACTTTGGTTTAGAAACTTGGTTAGTGCGAATTCTAGCCGTGACGGGCTTTTTCTTACTTGCAGGCCCATTCATGTTTGTTGCCTATATCGCGGGCTGGTTCATTTTAGATAAGAAGCCTTTAGGCGATGCTTCAGAAGAGCAAACTCCTGTGCATCAAAGCCGCGGCAAAGGATGGAAAAACACAAACTCTACATCAAGCAATAGTCGTCATAAGGTCGAAGTGAAAACAAAAGTTTGGCAGTCTGGTGAGCCACCTAAACAAGCATTTCACGATATTCGCAATCGTTTCCAGAAATCGGAAGTACGACTACGTAAGATGGAAACGTATGTGACCTCTAGAGAATTTGAACTTAATCGAGAAATCAGTAGATTGTAGTTAAGTAATATTAAAACACATTCGCTAGAGACGCCCCGAAAAATGCAAAACCGCTCTTCTTTAAGAGCGGTTTTTTGTATGTAAAGCATTATGTTATGAGGTTTTGTAAATAAGTTGTTACGCCTTGGCTACGCAGCAAGAATAGGTAAACACTTCCCGTTAGCGTGCATTTCATTAGACTAATTGACAGAAGTCAGTCACGGAATATGTCGAAAGCAGTTATGGCAAAATCTAGCGTTTATCAATCAAAAACCTCAGACAGCAAAGGCGTTATAAACTGGTCAGAAGAAGAAAATCAAACCTGGGCAGAGTTGTACGCCAGGCAGCTTCCGTTATTGAAAACGCGAGCCTGTAATCAATATATGGAAGGCTTGTCGTTACTGGCACTGCCTGATGATCGCATTCCCCAGCTCCCTGATATCGACAAAGTGCTATTAGCACAAACCGGTTGGAAAACTGCCGAAGTTCCCGCACTCATCAATTTTGGCGAATTTTTTAGATTACTAGCCAACAAACAGTTTCCTGTCGCAACCTTTATTCGCTCGAAAGATGAATTTGATTACCTACAAGAGCCCGATATTTTCCATGAGGTTTTCGGTCATTGTCCTTTACTTACGAATCCGGCTTTCGCGCACTTTACCCATACCTACGGAAAGCTTGGCTTAGCGGCTAGCAAAGAGGACAGAATCTACCTCGCACGACTTTATTGGTTTACGGTTGAGTTTGGGTTAGTTCGAAGTAAAGCAAATCCAGAAACGCTGGAAATTTATGGTGGAGGCATATTGTCTTCACCAGGTGAAACGCTATATGCATTAGAGAGCGGCGAGGCAATAAGGAAACCGCTTAAAGCGATAGATGCGTTAAGGACACCGTATAGAATTGATATCATGCAGCCTTTGTATTACATACTTCCTGACTTTGATTATCTGTTCGAGTTGGCCGACATGGATATTATGAGCCTAGTGAATAAAGCGAAAGGACTCGGGCTATATCCCGCCTTATTCGACGCCAAAAAGCAGGCTTAAGTTAATATTTTGTTACAGCGTGGCGTGATGAGGGGAAACGTTTTCACACCTTTCGCTGCGTGGAACCGCTTTAAAAACCAGTCTTTCAAGGTGATAATTTGGCATAATTAACTTGTTATCTTTTTGTAAAAGTGTGATATTGTGTACATATAAGTTTACAAGAGATGTGAAGTCACACCCATGCGATTAGAAATCAGTTGTCAGGACAGACTGGGTATTACTCAAGATGTGTTGGATATCCTCGTTACCCACGAAATCGATCTAAGAGGTATTGAGATTGATGAGACAGGTAAAATTTTTCTTAATTTTCCCAATATTGAATTTGCAGACTTCCAGCATCTGATGCCCAAAATTCGTCGCATCGATGGTATTTCAGATGTTAAAACGACGCATTTTATGCCAAGTGAAAGAGAAAAAACTCAGCTTTCTGCCATATTGCGCACGCTTCCTGATCCGGTGTTTTCCATTGATGCTCGTGGACAAATCTTGTTATGCAACGAAGCAGTAACCTCTGGGTTAGAGCAGAGCGTCCACGATGTTGAAGGCGTAGAAATAGGCGAAGTAGTGAAAGGTTTTAACTTCACCCGCTGGATGGATGGAAAGCTGCCTCGCGCTCAGTCTTCTAAGGTAAAGTTTATCCAACAAGACTATGTGGCTGACATGTTACCTATCACAGTGCCTGATGGCGACAACAACATCATTATGGCCGGAGCGGTGGTCATTTTAAAATCGGAAATGCGGTTAGGCCAGCAGTTTAGTGTATTCCATCAATCGCCCACTGACAGTTTTGATAGATTCATAGTGGAATCTCAGGCAATGAAACGCGTGGTGAGTGAAGCAAAACGTATTGCTGATCTAGATGCACCGGTTCTTATTTTCGGTGAAACAGGCACAGGTAAAGAAATGATTGCCCGCGCTTGTCATCAATCCAGTCGCCGCAGTGAGGGAGCGTTTTTAGCGCTCAATTGTGCATCGCTACCAGATAGTGTGGCGGAAACTGAATTATTTGGTTACGCACAAGGTGCTTTTAATCAACCTAATGCTAAAGAAGGCCTGCTAGAGCAAGCAAGAGGTGGCACACTGCTACTTGATGAAATTGCAGACATGAGTTCTCAGCTACAAGCAAAACTGCTTCGGGTGCTAGAAGACGGTGAGTTTAGACGAGTAGGCGATGCGGAACCGGTTACGGTAGATGTTCGTTTTATTTGCACTACCTGTCGCGACTTAGGTCAACTGGTAGAAGAAGGGCGTTTTCGCAAAGAATTGTATTATCGCTTAAATGTATTGAGCTTAGTGATGCCATCGTTAAAAGAACGCCGCCACGATATTGTTCCACTCGCCGAATCGTTTATTGCCCAGCACAGTACGAAGCTTGGTCGTCGACCGGCTAAATTAAGTAAGTCCTGCGTTGACTTTTTGCAGCAATACCCTTGGCCTGGCAATGTCCGTCAGCTTCAAAATGCACTGTTCAGAGCGTTGTCTTTGCTAGATGGTAAGGAAATAACCAAAGAAGATATTCAGCTTCCTAGTTGTGCCCCTAGTGTGACCTTTATCGATGAAAACTTCGAAGGTACATTAGACGATGAAGTGAAAAAATTCGAAAAAGACCTACTGAAGCGGCTCTATCCTTTCTACCCAAGTACGCGTCAATTGGCGAGAAAGTTAGGATTAAGTCATACCGCGATTGCGAATAAATTACGTGAGTACGGTATTAATAAGGCATCAATAAAAATGTAGGTTTCACTGTTTCGTTAAATTTACGTTGCCTTGCTTAGCTAATAAGGGCGGTACTTCAGTAAGAAGTGCCGCCTTTTTTTGTACAACCAAGCTTACAGTGAAAATTATTGTCGTGTGCTCCTGACTTTTCATCTTGTTACGGGTGATGCATAAAGAATAATAAATGTTATATACGCAAAAGCGCTGATCACAGTAAGGATCCAATTTATGAAACTAGCTACTTATAAGAACGATAGCCGAGATGGCCGTTTAATGTTGGTATCTAAAGATTTAACGCGTACCTGTTCAGTAGAAGATATCGCTCACACTATGCAGCAAGCACTCGACAGCTGGCAGGTTACTGCTCCGCAATTACAGATGCGCTACGAACAGCTCAATAATGGGGTAATAGAAAGTATTGAATTTGATGCTACTCGCTGTGAGTCACCCCTACCGCGCGCTTACCAGTGGGCAGATGGCAGTGCGTATGTAAACCATGTAGAGCTAGTACGAAAAGCGCGAGGCGCTGAAATACCTGAAAGTTTCTGGAGCGACCCACTCATGTACCAAGGGGGATCTGACGACTTTATCGGCCCACGGGATGACATTATATTGCCCAGCGATGAATGGGGCATTGATTTTGAAGGTGAGGTGGCCGTTGTTACCGATGATGTTCCGATGGCCTGCACTGATGCACAAGCGGCAGAGCGAATTAGACTGGTAATGCTTGTGAATGATGTATCCCTAAGAGGCTTAATTCCAGGTGAGTTGGCGAAAGGGTTTGGGTTCTTTCAGTCAAAGCCGGCCTCTAGCTTTTCACCCGTGGCGGTAACACCCGATGAACTCGGGGATGCGTGGGAACAAGAGAAAGTACATTTACCGCTTCGTTCCACCTACAACGGTGAATTGTTCGGTAAACCACAAGCAGGTGAAGACATGACATTTAGCTTCGCTAAGCTGGTGTCACATGCAGCTAAGAGTCGAAACTTAGGCGCTGGCACCATTATTGGTTCAGGTACCGTATCGAACAAACAAGGTACTGACCACGGCTCAGCCATTGCTGAAGGTGGCCTTGGCTACTCGTGTATTGCTGAAGTGCGCATGATTGAAACTATCAGGGATGGAAAACCTACTACTCCCTTTATGCAATTTGGCGATCGAATTAGGATAGAAATGTTCGATAGTAACGGACAAAGCATTTTCGGTGCTATCGAGCAACAGATTAAGCCTTTAAGCTAAATTTGATAAACGTAAGCTGAGGGTTAGGCCCATACGCTCGCCCTCAGCAAATTACGCTATGATTATAATGAGTAATACAACACACACGTAAGGCGGCGGGTATTTATGAGTTTAACTTTATATGGTTACTGGCGCTCAACGGCGTCTTACAGAGTAAGAATTGCACTTAATTTAAAAGGTGTAGAGTATCAATATGTGCCTGTGCACTTAGTCAATGAAGGTGGGCAGCAGCACAGTGCGCCCTATAAACAGCTAAACCCCGCTCAGCTAGTGCCCACTTTGGTTGACGATGATGAAGATATTATTCTTAATCAGTCTTTAGCCATTATCGAATACTTAGATGAACGTTTTCCCTCACCGTATCAATTGATACCATCGCACAAGACAGAACGAGCAAGGGTAAGGGCGCTGGCTCAGGATATTGCATGTGACACTCAACCTTTAAGTAACCTGCGTGTACTCAATCAGCTTAAGAATGAACATAGTGCCGAACAAGAAAGTGTAAACAAATGGGCGGCGCATTGGATAACGCTGAGTTTCGATGCCATTGAAAAGCGTCTACAAACCCAAGCTGGTAAGTACTGCTTTGACTTTGATGTGACCATGGCTGACTTGTGTTTGGTACCGCAGGTTTATAACGCGCATCGCTTTAATGTGGATATGACACGATATCCGCTTATTCAAAAAATAACAGACAATTGCAATGCATTACCTGCTTTTGAAAAAGCACTGCCTGAGAATCAGGTTGATAGCGTGCTTTAATAACGTGAGAAAGAAGGGCAGCAGGGCGTAGGTTTCAATGAAACCTACTGTCGTTTGATGGGGAGCTCAGTGGTGTTCTTCACTTGTTTTAACGCGAAGGTGGAGCTGACGTGATCAACTAATGGAAGGTGAGTCAGTTTCGTTTTAAGCAAAAATTCGTATTCTTCAATACTTTCCACAATCACTTTAAGCAAATAGTCTTTCTCACCGCTGGTGGTGTGGCACTCAACAATTTCATCAATACTCTGTACCGCATTTTCAAAATCGGTGAGGGAATCACCATCGTGATTTTTAAGCGTGACATAAATGAAAACCGATACACCTAGGTTGAGTTTTTTACTATTTAAAAGAGTGACTTTACCAATAATAATACCATCGGCTTCCATCCGCTTTACACGTCGCCAACAGGGGGTATGAGACAGCCCAACCTTCTGGCTCAACTCAGCCATAGAGACAGTGGCATCTTGTTGAAGTACTCGTAAAATCTCACGATCGAATTTATCTAATTTCATTGAACGCAGCTTCCGTCGTTTTTATGATGTTTATTATATAGAAAAATAAATTCTAGGATAGATATCCTAGAAAAATAGTATTCATACTTTGTGTATTTCACTTTACGAGGGCCGGTCATTAACTTAGCAAGGCGTGTCCTCTGGTTGTTGGGCTACACTTGGGCAAAATCCATCACATTATTAATAGGGAAAGTATGTCGGTTTTCGATCACATAGAGTTTGATAGTCACGAGCATGTCGCTTTTTATCATGATAAAGAAGCAGGCTTAAGTGCCATTATTGCCATACACAACACAAACCTAGGCCCAGCATTGGGTGGTTGCAGAATGTGGCCCTATGTAAGCAGTGCAGAAGCACTAACCGATGTACTCCGTCTTTCTAAAGGAATGACCTACAAAGCCGCGATGGCTAATATCGCATTGGGCGGTGGTAAATCAGTCATTATTGGTGATCCTCGCAAACAAAAAACGCCGGCGATGATGGAAGCCATGGGGAAATTTGTAGATTCATTAAGTGGCAAATATTTTACCGCAGAAGACTCGGGCATTTCAGTTACCGATTTACAAACCATGGCGACTCAGTCTGATTACATTGCCGGAGTAAACGCACAATATCACTACGCTGACGAACAGCCAGACGGTAATCCAGCACCCTCTACTGCTTATGGTGTGTTCGTAGGCTTAAAAGCCAGTGTAGAACACGGATTGAATCGCAGCTTAGAGGGTGTAAGCGTAGCAATTCAGGGTATGGGGCATGTAGGGTATCGCCTTGCGTCACACCTTCATGCAGCCGGTGCAAAGCTCTATGTTGCTGATATTTTCCCCGAAGGTGTTGAAAAGGCCGTGGCAGAACTGGGTGCTACGGCGGTAGCGCCTGAAGAAATTTTAGGGCTGGACGTTGATGTACTAGCACCTTGTGCATTAGGCGCGGCAATTAATGACCAAACATTACCGATGATTAAAGCTAAGGTCATCGCTGGCGCGGCGAACAATCAACTTGCACGCGAAGAAATTGGCGATATGTTAGTCGATCGAGGTATTTTGTACGCGCCTGATTATGTGATTAACGCAGGTGGCATTATCGATATCTTCCATCAGCGTATGGAAAAGAGCACGAACGCAGCGCTACGCAAGCATATTGAAGACATTGGTACTACGCTAAAAGAGATTTATACCCGTGCTGATGCCCAAAAAGCAGCCACAAATCGTGTGGCAAACATCATTGCAGAAGAGAGATTTTCGTTAAAGGGTTGAAAGTTATCGGGCAAGTAGTCATAATGCGCCCCGCGCTTAAGACTGCTGACGCCTGTTAGCATTTTATTCGCTTTCTATGGTGGGCTTTTGGTCCTCCCGCAATGATACTCTGTGAACTCGGTCAGGCCTGGAAGGGAGCAGCCGCAGCAGACGACTCATGTGCCGGGATGTGGCTGGGGGCCCGCCACCCAATTTACTCCCCCGTATTTTTGACCTTACACAACCTTGTATGGCGTTACTCTGCTTTCTCGCTTACCGACGTTTTATCTGTGTCGTCTAAATATTTCATCGCATTATCGATAGCATACGTAACATTCATCTCCATTTGATTTCGTTCACTCTGGGGAAGATAAAAGGCCATATCGACTTCATAGCGGATGTAGCGTGGAGGGACTTGGTTAAGAGCCAAGCAGCATAAGTCAGCTAAATAATCAGGACTTTTAGTATTATCCAGTCCAAGTTCTGTTACACGTTGTAATACAAGATGTTCGTAATAATTATGAATGTCATCATCAAGCTTCATATTTGTGCCCTAATTTAAATTTTAACGCGATGTTATTTTTTATGGGTATGTATATTTTTAATAACGCCCCTAGATAATTTATAGCCTGTATTTTGTCGATGTCGAGTTAGCGATGTTAGAATTTCTTTCTGTGCATAACGACGACAAGAATAATCGGCATGAAAAAAAATATAGAACCCTGCTATTACGGTGATTACCTAGCGTTAGATAAAATACTTGGCGCGCAAAAGCTTCAAAGTACCAAGTACGGTGAACCTGCTCATGAGGAAATGCTATTTATAGTAGTGCATCAAGTGTATGAGCTATGGTTTAAGCAACTGTTGCACGAACTCAATGCGGTTATCGACACATTCAATCAAGTAGCAGTAAAAGATCAGCAACTCACTTCAGTAGTACATAGGCTGCACCGTGTTATTCAAATTCAAAAGCTGATGAACGACCAAATAGGTATTATGGAAACTATGACGCCTCAGCAGTTTCTTTCATTCAGAGATTATTTGGTTCCCGCCTCAGGCTTTCAGAGTATCCAATTTAAACAACTTGAAATTTCGTTAGGCCTTAAAAGGGAGTACCGTATCGATTTCGATAAGCAAAGCTTTTATAACCGATTAAGTGATGATGATCGTAGCTTATTGGAGGCGTTAGAAGAAAAGCCAAGCTTGTTCGAATTAGTGGATAAGTGGTTGGCACGTATGCCACTACTTAAAACCGAGGACTTCCACTTCTGGGACTACTACCGAAAAGCAACAGATGAAATGCTTAATGATGACAAAGAAACCATAGAAAAAAATGCGTTTCTGTCTGAAGTAGAACGTCGACAAGAGCTTAAAGACTGGCAATCGACCAGAGAGAACTTTGACGGGCTATTTAATCATGATACGTATGAAGCCCTTCTTAATCAGGGTAAATTCCGCTTATCACATGAAGCATTATTGTCGGCTTTATTTATAAAGCAGTATTCAGAAGAACCCGTTTTTAATCTGCCTTTCCAACTCATTACCGCACTAACAGAAATTGATGAACAATTAACGTTGTGGCGTTATCGCCATGCCATGATGGTACAACGAATGCTGGGAACAAAAATAGGAACGGGCGGCTCATCCGGCCACCATTATTTGAAGAAAACGACGGAATCTAACAGGGTGTTTTTAGACTTTTTCAACATGGCTACGTTCCTTTTACCAAAAAGTTCACTTCCAGAACTGCCTGAATCGGTGAAACGACGCTTAGGCTTTTATTTACAATAGACGAAAAATGCGACATTTCTGCATTTGCGACGAATGTAATTCGTCGCAAATGGGGAACTTCGTTAATACCCCCCCAAGGCCAAGCCACTCAATAGATTGCGTGGAATTTCCCTACTTCACGCCCATGCCATTCATCGTAAAAATTTCCATTTACGCTTGCTTTATCCCCTTTACATATGTCAATTATACTTTCGGATAATCATAAAAATCCGTATAAAAAACAATCGTTTAGATTATCTTTATGGTTTTTTTAAATAAAGTTAAGACTAACGAAAACACACATCCAGGGAGTTATACATGCTTCAATATAAAAGAAGTGCAGCGGCTTTTGCCGTAGCGCTCAGTCTTGGTGTTTCGGCACCAGTATTTGCAAACGACACAAATGGTTTTATTCAAGGTAATACTGCAGAAATTAGCGGTGCAGAAATTAGTGGCGTTACTGTAACTATCACTAATGTTGATACAGGTCTAGTTCGTACAGTTACCACAGATGCTAACGGCGATTTTCGTTTTCCATTGTTACCGCCAGGTATCTACAATGTGGTTGCTGAGAAAGACGGCTTTCGTAACACTATCCAAGAATCTGTAAAAGTTGGTATTAGTGGTAAAACTAACTTAAACATGAAACTTGCCGGTGACGATGTTGAACGAATCGAAGTAACTGGTTCAACAATTGCCATGGTAGATGTAACAAGTTCAAGCACCGGTATTGTGGTAGACACTGTTACCCTTGATAGAGTTCCTGTTCCTCGTAACTTAACGTCAGTTGCGCTATTGGCACCAGGTACAACCCAAGGTGACTCAGCGTTTGGTGACCTTCCTTCCATTGGTGGTGCATCAGTTGGTGAGAACGGTTATTACATTAATGGTCTAAATATTACTAACTTTAGAACGGGTGTGGGTTCAAGTGAGCCACCTTTCGACATGTACGAAACCTTTGAAGTTAAAACCGGTGGTTACTCAGCGGAATATGGCCGTATAACTGGCGGTGTTATTAACGCTAAAACTAAAAGTGGTAGCAACGAATTTAAAGCTGGCGTTAATGTTTACTGGGAGCCTGATGCACTTCGTGAACAGAAGAACTCATACAGAAGAACAACTAATGGCACTTACCGCATTGATAATACCGGCGATGAAAAAGATTCGTGGGATGCTAACGTGTGGGCTAGCGGCGCGCTAATTGAAGACAAATTATTCTTCTATGCGTTGTTTAACCCGCGCTCTGTAGAAGAGAAATTCGTAGGTGAACAGCAGATAAACAGTACTGGCTTAGTTCAGAACGGTTTTACAGAAACCGATGAAGATGCGTTTTGGGTAGCGAAAGTTGATTGGTATGCTACTGAAAACAACATATTGGAAGTGACAGTATTTTCAGATGAGCGTTCAACCGAAATCCAAACGTTTGATTCGACTGATGGCGTTTTTACCACAGACTCGAGAGTTGGTTACGAAGATGAAGGTGGCCTGAACTACACGGCTAAATGGACGAGTATCATCACTGATGATTTCTCTATCTCAGCTCAGTACGGCGTGAACAAGCAAGACCGTACCGTGCGCAGTGAATTAGATGCTAATCCAGTAGCATACTTTACTTACGATAGTACTGGTGCTTTTGTTCCAACAAGCACGTGGGCTGGTTTTACTGTTGAGCAGGGTGACGATAAACGTGAAGTTATCCGCATCGATGCTGACTGGTATATTGGCGACCACTCTGTACGTTTTGGTTATGATTACGAGAAGCTTACAGCAAGTAGCTCTACCATAAATTCAGGTGGCGCTTACTACCTTTACTACGTAAATGACGATGACCCTGCTAATGAAGAAATTTACCAAGTGCGTCATAGAGATTACGAAGTTGGTGGTGATTTCGATTCAGAAAATATTGCATTCTACGTACAAGACCAATGGCAGGTTACTGATGACTTAGTGATTAATGCCGGTATTCGTAACGACTCTTTTGAAAACTTCAATGCAGATGGTGAAACCTTCGTAAAACTTGATAACCTTTGGGCACTTCGTTTAGGTGCGGTATGGGATGTGCGTGGCGATGGTGAAACGAAAGCATGGGCAAGTTTCGGTCGTTACTACCTTCCAGTTGCAGCCAACACGAACATTCGCTTAGCCGGTGCAGAAACCTATACGCAAGAATACTATGAGTTTGACGGATACGCTGATGAGTCTTTATTCATTCCTAATCTTACCGGTGATAAAACTCAGCCTGACGATGTTTTCGCTAACGGTGAAGCAAAATCTCCAGCTGAATTAGTTGATCAAAATATTGATGCAATGTACTCAGATGAATTTATTGCTGGTTATCAGTTCCAATTGAACGACGAGTGGAGCATGGCGATTCAAGGTACTTACCGAGAATTGGCGACTACTGTTGAAGATATGGCAATTGATGCAGCGGTTATCGAATGGGCTGCGGCTAATGGCTACGGTGACGTTTCTGGTATTTGGGACGGTTTCCATCAATATGTATTAACTAACCCCAATGTAGACATGCGTATTGGTACCACTGAATTGCCAGGTACTAACGGCGAATTGGTTTATATGGATTTGTCAGCCGAAGACTTAGGCTACCCAGATTCAGTACGTAAATATGCAGCCGTTGACTTTACCTTCCAACGTGCTTGGGACGGCGTTTGGATGTTCAATGCTGCCTATACGTGGTCGCATAACTGGGGTAATAACGAAGGTTTTGTGCGTTCTGACAACGGTCAAGATGACGCAGGCTTGACAACATTGTTTGACCAACCTGGATTGTTAGATGGCGCCTACGGCGACCTTCCTAACGATCGTCGTCATCAAGTTAAAATGTACGGTGCCTATGCGGTTACCGAAGACTTAACGTTAGGTGCTAACTTGCAGTTCTGGACCGGTAAGCCAGTGAATGCATTTGGTTATCACCCGACTGATAAATTTGCACAAGCATATGATTCAGAGTCATTTTATGCCGGTGGTGAGCTTGCCCCTCGTGGCTCTCGCGGTCGCACAAGTAGCTACTACTCAATTGATGTTTCGGCGTCATATAATATTGATATTGGCGAAGATCAAACATTGGTTGTTCGTGCAGATGTCTTTAACGTGTTGAACAACGATAAAGTGACAGAGGTTTATGAAATCTATGACAGTGAATCGTCTCAAGACCCATTAGACCCAGATGTAGATCCTAACTATGGAACGCCTACACAATGGCAAACTCCTCGTTATGTTCGCTTTAGTGTGAACTATACGTTTTAAGACCTAATGCTAGGGAAGTGCGACTTATCGCGCTTCCCTAGCAATTCATCCTGTATAGGTCGAAAAATAATCGCCTCAAGACTTTAGTTGTAATATTTACGTAAATTGTAAGTAAACATTTACAGAAAAAGGAAAAATATCCGAAAAAAATTGAACTTTTAATTATTACACTCCCGATCTCAGTTGACCGTTTACTCATGTTGTGTTTATTATCTTAGTGAGGCTTTGACCTTACTAATAATAATTCGTTATAAACGATTTTAGAAATACACACTAAACGAGATTTAGTGGTCCAGGGAGACAACACATGTTTACAAATTCTAAGCTGGCTAAGTCAGTTAGGTTGGCCTGCGCGTTCGGCGCGGTTTCAACGATAGGTTTTTCTGGTGCAGTTGCTGCACAAGAAGCCGAAGAAGCAGCCGATTCTGTTGAAAAAATCGAAGTAACTGGTTCTCGTATCCGTCGTACAGACATCGAAGGTGCTAACCCAGTAACGGTTATGACTCGTGTAGATATCGAAAAATTCGGTATCACTTCAATCGGTGACGTACTTCAAGCTATCCCATCTGCTGGTTCAGCAATCAACACCAATAACAACAACGGTGGTAATGGTACAACTACTATTAACATTCGTGGTATCGGTTCTAACCGTACTCTTGTTCTTGTAAACGGTAAACGTTGGGCTCCAGGCCTAACGGGATCAGTTGATTTAAATAACATCCCAGCATCAATCATCGAGCGTATTGAAGTACTTAAAGATGGTGCTTCAGCGGTATATGGTTCTGACGCAGTTGCGGGTGTTGTAAACATCATTACTCGTCAAGATTTCGAAGGCGTACATGCTTCTGGCTATATCGGCCAATACGATGAAGGTGACGGTAATAAAGAACAATGGGATGTTGGCTTTGGTGCTGCGAACGACAAAGGTAACGTTTATTTCAACGTTAGTTATGTAGAAGAAGAAGCGACACTAGCTGGTGATCGTGCTATCTCTGCAGTTCCAGTTTTCGGTACGCCTGAAGGTTTCGGTGGTTCATCTGCGCCGCCTCAAGGTCGTTTTCACGTTTTTGATCAAAACCCGGCGTTCGACCCTTTAGATGAAGACTCACCACAGTTTTTGTCTAACAATAATGAAGGTGACAATAATGGAGGTTTATCTCCATGGGTGGAGCCCGGCAGTCGTTTTAACTTTGCTCCTTTCAACTACCTTTCGACGCCTCAGGAAAGAACGAATATTTATGCACAAGCTCGTTATGAATTGACAGATAATGTATCTGTTAACGTAACTGGCTTCTATGGTAACCGTAAGTCAGAACAAGCTTTAGCACCTACGCCATTGTTTATTGGAACGGCGTTTGGTGATTCTGGCTTTACTCTTGCGGCAGATCATCAGTACAACCCTTTTAATCGCAGAATCACAACGGATGCTTCTTACTATACTAACCCCGAGACTACTGAAGATTATGACGATTTAGGATTGGACGCTAGCCTTTACGATCCTAATGCATCAGAGATGTTCTTGTTTGGTCGTCGTATGATGGAAGCAGGTTACCGTAGTTTCAAACAGAACGTTGACCAATTCCAGTTTAACGGTGGATTCGAAGGTGTTCTTGAGTTTGCAGACAGAGAGTTCTACTGGGATGCAAACTATACTTATGCTGATATCACTCAAAACCAGCTAACAGATGGTCTTCTAAACATGGACCGCGTTGCGCTTGCAATTGGTGACCCTGCAAACTGTACTGGCGACTGTACTCCGCTGAACCTATTTGGTGGTTCTACTGATATTGGTCAAGGTACAATCACGCAAGAAATGCTTGATTACATTACCTTCACTGCACAAGACGAGCAGAGCACATCGCTAGAAAGTTACTCTGCAAATATCTCGGGTGAAGTTCTTGAGTTACCAGCAGGTTACTTAGCATTTGCTGCAGGGTATGAAAAGCGCTGGCAAGACGGTTACGACCAGCCAGATGCTATTATTGCAGCAGGTATTACTTCGGGTAATGCACGTTTACCTACTAGTGGGGCTTTCAGCGTAGAGGAAGTTTACCTAGAGCTAGCTATTCCTCTAATCTCAGATGTTGAGTTTATTGAACAGTTAGACCTTGAACTTGCTACACGTTACTCTGACTACAGCAACTTCGGCGACACTACAAACTCTAAAGTAGGCCTTAAGTGGCGTGTTAATGACGACTTAATCGTTCGTGGTACGTGGTCTGAAGCATTCCGTGCGCCATCTTTAGATGAGTTGTTCTCTGGTAACAGCGATAACTTTGCACCCCTTACTGATCCGTGTAATGGTGGTGAAGCAGCCAACCCAGACTTACCTGGATGTGCTGGCATACCTGCAACCTATGAGCAACCAAATACACAAATCCGTACCACTGTTGGTGGTAATGTAAACCTTCAAGCTGAAGAAGCTGAAAGTTTTACATATGGTATAGTATATTCACCTGAACAGATTGACGGTCTTTCAATTACTTTTGACGTATTTGATATTGAAGTAGACAACGCGGTTTCAACTGTTGGCGCGCAAACTATTCTTAATGCATGTGCGGAAACTGGTGTGAACTTATGTTCACTGATCACTCGTGGCTCTGGCGGTAACGTAGTTGACTTATTCAATGGTGCTGTGAACTTAGGTGGACAAACTACTTCAGGTTTCGACTACAATGTTGCGTATAACTTTGAAACTGACTACGGTGATTTCCGAGTAAACTGGGATGGTACGTATGTTGATGAACGTACAACTATCGTAATCGACCCAGTAACCAACACAACAGCAGAGTTTAATGATGCTGGCTTAGCGGGCGACCGTGATGTTGTTCCACGTCTTCGTACTAACTTAGCGGTAACCTGGAGCTACGAAGATTTCACAGCAAACTGGTTAGTTCGCTTCATCGGTCATACTACTGAACTTTGTTCAATTGACGGTGATGTACTAGACCAACAGTTGTGTAGCGACCCAAGTGTTGAAGTTGGTGGAACTAGCTACAACGAGCTTGACGATATGGCTTATCACGATGTGTCATTAGGTTATGCGGTTAACGATAACCTTCGTATCACGCTAGGTGTTAACAACTTATTTGATACAGACCCTGAAGTTTCTTACTCGACGTTTGCTAACAGCTTTGACCCGTCTATGTATGAAATTCCTGGACAATTCTTCTACACACGTTTGAATGTAAACTTCTAATGCAAAGTATAGTTTTATAGTTTGAATCTATGAAAAGCCTCTTCGGAGGCTTTTTTGCTATATGGTGTTCATGTTATGAATGTTCAACAATTGATCACGAAAGCAAACGAAGCACATGCGGCTAATGATACCTCTATGGCTATGGGTTTTCTCAAGCAAGCCGGCGAAGCGGGGGATGTAAATGCCGCGTTAGATTATGCATACTACATGTCTCATTTTAAGCCTCTTGAATCCGTTCAATATTTAGAAAGCCTCTCATGTGTTGAAAATCCAATTGTTCAATATCACAAATTATTGATAGCTTATTTTTGCGATCTAATTACAGAATCGAATGGTGTAGCGAAAAGCTTAGTGGCTCTGGGCTAGAAAGGGGTAATTGAAGCATATTTAGTTATTTTGTCCTATTTAGAGCAAAGCAGTAGTGAGTTTTCTTTTATAGCGAATAAAGTAAGAAACATTGCACCAAATATATTCAACCAACTGAAACTCGATGAATTTGTAAATAGCAAAGTATGTGAATCAAATAACGATAAAGTAGCTCAGGGGTTGGAGAGTAAACTGTTCGAGCCGTTGCCATTACCGATTACACTAAACGAAGAGCTTCCTATAAGTTTGTTTGAGAGTACGTTGTCGGGTTTTGAGTGTAATTACCTTATCACTAAGTTCAGTGCATTATTACAACCGTCCATGGTGGTTGACCCTATTACGGGTCAAGGCCGAATAGACAAAGTTAGGACCAGTTACGTTGCTATTATTTCGCCAGAGCACTGTGACTGGCTCACGCGAAAAATTGATAAGCTTGTTGCCAAAGCAACTAAAACACGTTGTTGTGAAGGTGAGGTTCTGAATTTACTTAGATATGTACCAGGCCAAGAGTACAAACCCCATTATGATGCATTGAATAGATTACATGATGCTAAGACTTTCGAAGATGGTGGGCAAAGAACAAAAACTGCAATTATTTATTTAAATACTGTCAATGAAGGGGGGAATACCACGTTCCCCAAATTAGGTATGCGGGTATCTCCTAATAAAGGAAACATGCTTGTTTTCAATAACAGTGATGACAAGGGAAATGTTCTGATCAACAGTTATCATGCTGGAGAATCGACCCAAAAAGAAAATAAATGGTTAGTTACAAAATGGATTAGAGAACATAAAACAAATTATGGTAAATTCTTATATGGCAATCACTAAAAAAAGGGAATAGGGATGAAAAAGCTAAATCAGGTATGTCTAGTTGTAGGTCTAGCGTTAACGCTTGGAGCATGTGGCTCAAGGAGTAACGAATCTTCTCAATATGCTAAGTCTGATAGTAACGCTACAGATGATGGTATGAAGTGTAAGATGGAAAAGAAAATTGGGTCCAATCGAATGCAGCGTGTTTGCTATTCGGCAGAAGAAAGAGAACAAATGCGTGAGGCAGGTAGAGAGGGTTGGACTCGCATGCAGCGCGGCACAGAAACAAGTGGCGGTGATATGTAATTAACAGCCATTTTAGTTTAAACTGGGAGGCAAAATGCTTCCCACTTTTATGAATCAGAAAAAAAGCAAAATAGACACAATACTGGCTAACATTGCCAATCTAATTCAAGACGGCCTTTATGACACTGCACTGGCGGATTATCGTCGTCTTTATCAGCAGTCACCAACTTTTTTAAAGCCCTCTGTAGAACTCCCCCTCACGAAGTCGCAAGCTACTCACATACATAATGCCGCAAACTTGGCACGTCGTGCTCTTATTATCAAAACAAAATCGATATGCTCGACGAAAAGAATTCAAGAATCAGTAAGTGCGCTGTGTGGAGTATCTCAAAAAGTTTTTGACAAGCAGTACCAGTCACCTAGTTTTCTGTTTGTCCCTGAGTTGCCATCTAGCCCATTTCCATCAGTAGATTCAGTTGAAAACCTTAGTGATTTTGTTCAGCAGCTTTCACATCATAAAGGCTATTTTTTATCATGTGTTTCAAACGCGAATGACCAATACATACACGATATAGATGAAGTACCCGATACACTAGAATGGCTTGAGCTAGCGAAAAACTGGAGTTCGTTGCATTTAATGAAAGGTGGCAAGTTGACTCCTGATGGAGAAGCGTTACCTGAAGAAATTAATGCGTTATTGAGCTCGCCTTTATTAGCAGATTGCCCGGAACATGCCCCAGAGGTCGTTATTTCTGTACTTGATGCAAAAACCAAAATACCACCGCATTTTGGTATCTCCAATATTAAGTGGACGCTTCATATTCCCCTGTTAGTTAATGAATTATCATACATAGAAGCCGCTGGTGAGCGAGAATATTGGACACCAGACAAAGAGGCGCTTTTGTTTGATGATAGCTATAAACACAGCGCAGAAAACGGGGCGGATGAAAAAAGAGCGGTATTGATTTTAGATATATGGAATCCGTATCTATCTATAGAAGAACGTAGCGACATTAAAGCCCTAATGGAGATATATAGTAAATGGTCTTCCCAATATGGCAGCTTAGCGACACTGGATCGGAGACTTTATAAGTAATGCAAAACTCGCCCTCTATAATTATTCCTCAACTCATTCAGGCGTTTAATAAACGCGAATACAACGTGGTGTTGGATATGATTAAATTAAATCCAACACTGCTTCGTGTAGATGCAGTTGTGCCTCAGTTACAAGCAAGTGCTTTGCGTAAGTTGGGTTTCGTCAATGAAGCAACGAAAGCTTACGAAAAAGGGCTAAAGCGCTTTCCTAGTGCGTGTGATTTGATGAATAGTTTCGGAAATCTCTTGCTTGAAGTGGGTCAGAATAAAAAGGCGCTATTGTTATTTAGCAAAGCCAATAAAATAAGCCCAGAGAGTTATGACTATAAATATAATTTGGCGAGGACGTTATTTGCTGATGAACGTTATGCCGAAGCCGAAAAAAATGTACGGGAATTAATAAAGGTTCACCCGTTAAAGTTGGATTTGTTGTTAATGCTGTCGTCTATTTTGAGTCAGAAAGGACAGAACGTAGAAGCAGAAAAATATTTGCTACAAATATTAGAAATAGACTCGTCCAACATAAAGGCGCTCAATAATTTAGGTAACATTAAACGTAGTATTGGGCAACAAGACGAAGCGCTCATTCTTTACAAACGCGCCTTGGATACTGGAGCTGCTGGTGCAGAAATATACCAGAATCTTGCGGCCATATTAGCGCTTAAAGGCACCCACAAAGAATCATTTGAAGTATATGAACAAGGGTTGTCAAAATATCCTTTAAATGTCACGCTTCACAAGGAGTATGCACATTTTGCTTGGATACAAAATGCTAATAGTCCTTTTGCCCTTTTAGAGAAAGTATTGTCTACCGAACAACCCGGTTTAGTAATGGCTTATACGGAATTAATGCTCAAGATCGATGACTTTGAAAAAGCGAAACTTTGGTTAGAAAAGCTTGTGGCGAAGCAAGACCCGTCAATTCAAATTGCAGCAGTAGCTAGTCTATCTAATGCTTTGAGGGGGCTAGGTCAATTCCAAGAAGCGCTCGATGTTATAAATAGCCTTCCTAACACCAAAAGTGCTGAGTTACTGCCATTACTTATTGAAAAAAGCTATTCGTTGTTGAGCCTCGACCGAGCTAAAGAAGCTATCAGCGTGCTCGAATTAGTATGTCGAATTGCTCCTTTAAATCAAGGCTACTGGACACTGTTATCTACTGCTTATAAAGCAAATGGTGATGAGACAAAATATCAAACATTATGTCAGTATCAGGATTTTGTGAATGTCACATCGCTATTAGAAAATTCAGAAGAAAACATGCACTTTATTAATGAATTGGCGGGTTATCTAAATTCATTGCATAGCAGTACCAAGCATCCCATAGGGCAGTCGCTGAGAAATGGCACTCAGACATTTGAAAACTTACTAGACAGTGAGCACTATTTAATTCAAACCCTCAAGACTGCCCTTAAAAATAGAGCAAAGTCGTTTGTGTGCTCTCTATCAACGCAAAAAAAACATCCTTTTCTCTCTCGTATTCACTCTAACTTGCAGTTTATTGGAAGTTGGTCGGTTAGATTAAGAAAGGCGGGGTTTCACAAGTCGCATTATCATTCTGAAGGGTGGTTGAGCGGGGTACTTTACGTTGATGTGCCCGATGAAGTAAGGGAAAATGGCAACGGTTGGCTGGTGTTCGGGCGCCCAGATATTAAGGGGGTCGAAATGTTAGAAGATTTCGCCATTAAGCCTTTAGCCGGAAATGTTGTGTTTTTCCCATCTTACATGTGGCACGGAACTAACCCAATTTACTCAGATACTCAAAGATTAACTGTCGCATTTGATATAGTACCTGAGTCATAACCAAAGATCAGGCTAGTTCTAATTTGAAGGCCAATGTGTATCTAGATGTATAGCAGATTCGATTTGGTGGTCTGCCTACATGTTTGATCGCGCCATGAAATATGACAGTACGTCCTGGTTTTGGAGTACACGCGAATTCACAATCATCATCTTCGTTGTAAAATAAAGTTTCTCCACCCCATTCGATATTCCACTCCGGACACAAGAATACCAACACAGTGAGTTCATCCGCTTCAGGCAAACAATCAGTGTGAGTAAAAAGCATATCACCATAGGATGCATAGTTAACGTATCCACGATAAGCACGATACTGTTTTCCTGTAGTATGACTAATTTGGAGAATAGCACGTTGATACACAGCTAAGCCGTTAATTTGCTCTTCAGAAAGAGAGACGGCCCAATGTCGGAACTGAGCGGTATCTGGGCGAGCAACTTCATTTCGTTTAAAAGCACTTATCTCTAACCCTTTAAAAATAGTACTTGTTTCATCTACTGTGCAAAGGTTATCAAAAACCCATATTGGCTTATCATTAATCAGACAATTGTATTTCGGTGATTGATTCATAAATAATTTTGATTCGTTGTTTTATTGTTTAAGGCATCCGTATTATTACCAAATCAAAACCCGTACGCCAATAAATCGTGCGCAAATGAAAAAGATAAAAAATTGAATCTCGGTGCGAGATTGTTTCTATGCTTTAGTGATATTAAATAAAACTCCCACATAACTAAAAATTCTCAGAAATGGGATAACTAAAAGTACGACAGAATTTAAAGGGTTATAACGAACATATAAAGCGCAGTGGTCGGTTGATTTTCAAGCGGGTGTGAAATGATAAGGGTCAATAATGGGCGTAGATAGGACAATGTCATAAACCTTGCACCAAAATGGCACCCTGATTGGGGAGGTTTGCTTCAATACTTTGAACCAGATGGTACAACGACCGAATCTTGGTCACCTGAATTTAACACTTTGAGCTTATTTGATGTAAAACACATTCATAGTGTGACTTATGTCACTCCATTTGCCAAACAGCCTCGATATGCCCTGACAGGTTGGATTAAAGCAAGGTAAAAGCGGGGTTTATCTTTGCTCGTAAACAAAAAAATAACCCTGTATTTGCCAGTTATTTGTACGTTGGAATGAATTCTGCAGGAGAATTCGAACGTATATTAAACAGATGATAAAAAATCTACTTGGTGTAAACAGGGTGTTACTTGACTCAGTGCTGTAATCCGTGTGAGTATAATACGTTCGTAGTACTGGAAGCTAAGGTCCGTGCTACATTCCTAAAACATAATTGTGAAAGTTTAATACGCCCCTTGCCCGAACGGTTTTCCTTTATCGGCGAGGATTCAAATAAGAAATTTGGTTGGGAACTATGTCCAAAATGAGCAAGAGAACTCTTATTGCTTCTACTGTTATCGGTGCTTTCGCACTAACAGGTAGTGCAGTCTCTGCAGATACGCTTGAAGACCTTCATAAAGAAGAAGCGAAAATCCACGCAGCTGCAGCGAAATCTCAGGAAAAAATCAACACGTTGTTTGAACAGTCTCAAGAATTACTGGTTGAGTACCGTCAAACAGTAGATGAGACAGAAAACCTCAAAATATACAATGACTACATTGCGAGTCTTGTAGCAGATCAACAACGTGGTATTGATTCTTTGCAACGTCAAATTGACAGCATTGAACAAACTAAGCAGGGCATCGTTCCTCTTATGTTCCGCATGATCGATAGTCTTGAGAAATTCATCAAACTTGATCGTCCTATTCACTTAGACGAGCGTCTAGAGCGTGTTCAGCGTTTACGTGATGTTATGTCTAACTCTAACGTAACTGTTTCAGAACAGTTCCGCCAAGTAATCGAAGCATACTTGGTTGAAGTTGAGTACGGCACTAAGATTAACTCTTACCAAGGTACTATTGATAGCAACGGCACTGAGGTGACGGTTGACTTCTTTAACCTAGGTCGCACTGCACTAGTAGCATTGTCTCTTGACCAAGAAAACGCTTGGGCATGGAACAATGAAAGCCGCGCTTGGGAACAACTTGGCGACGAATATCTGTCATCAGTTGTTGACGCAGTTAAAATGGCTAATAACGTCATTCCTGCGGATCTGATCAAACTACCAATTAGTGCAGCGGAGTAATTGTTAATGAAACCAGTATTCAAATCTCTTTTAACCGCTGCCACTCTTGCGGTTGTAGCAACCGGAGCTCAGGCTCAGGAAGCAAAGAGCCTTAAAGAACTTTTAGACCAAGTTCAGGATAACCGTGTTTCTGAAACACGTATCAACAAACAGCGTGAAGCAGAGTTCCAATCTGCTCGTGCAGACAAGCAAGCGCTTCTTCGTAAAGCAGAATCTGAATTGAAAGCTGAACAGGGTCGTGGTGACCGTCTTCAACAACAATTCTCTGACAACGAAGTAACGCTTAACGAAAAAGCCGCTGAGCTTGACCAGGCAACTGGTACACTTGGTGAGATGTTCGGTGTGGTTCGTCAAGCTTCTTCAGAAGCTTATGGCCGTGTTGCTACATCAATCGTTAGTGCTCAATTCCCAGGCCGTGGTGAGTTCCTAGCTGGAATGGCAGAAGATTCTAAAGGTCTTCCTAACATTCAAGAACTAGAAGACCTATGGTTTGCTCTTCAGAAAGAAATGACTGAAGGTGGCGAAACAGTTCGTTTCACTACAGAAGTTGTAAACCTTGACGGCGGTTCTTCACAGCAAGAAGTTGTTCGTATCGGTACTTTCAACCTTGTAGGTGAAGACGGCTACCTTACTTATGATGCTGAAAACGAAATCGTTCAGCCTCTAGGTCGCCAACCAGATAGCCGCTTTGTAGGTTCAGCTGACGATTTAATCGCAGCGACTTCAGGTATGGTTCCTTTTTATGCTGACCCTTCTCAAGGTGCAATCCTTGGTCTGTTGAAGCAAAAGGCAACAATGTCTGAGCGTTATCATGCAGGTGGTGTAGTAGGTTACACAATCACTGTAATGCTAGCGATTGGTCTACTTATCGGTCTTTACAAGCTAATTACGCTTACCGTAGTTGCTGGTAAAATGCGTTCACAGCTTAAAAACCCAGGTAACCCTTCAGATGGCAACCCACTAGGTCGCATCTTGAAGGTTTATCAAGAGAACAAAGCTGCTGATGCTGAAAACTTAGAACTTAAACTTGATGAAGCTATCCTACGTGAACTTCCACGTATCGAAAGCGGCATCAACGTAATCAAGATCTTTGCTGCAATCGCTCCGTTACTAGGTCTACTTGGTACGGTACTTGGTATGATCGCAACGTTCCAAACAATCACATTGTTCGGTACAGGCGACCCTCGTATGATGGCTGGCAGTATCTCTATGGCGCTTGTAACTACGGCTCAAGGTATTATCGCGGCGTTGCCACTGATTCTTACTCATAGCATCGTAGCTTCACGTAGCAAATCAATCATCCACATTCTTGATGAGCAAACTGCGGGTATCGTAGCAGCTCATTCAGAGTCGGAGAAAGCGTAATATGAATTACCTGATTGGATTAGTTGAATCGGTCAGGGATTTTATCGCTACCGGCGGTGACGTGCTTTATTTCGTTGCTGCCGCGCTCTTTCTCATGTGGGTTTTAATGATTGAGCGTTATTGGTATTTAACCTCGGTCTTCCCAACGGTGAAGAAAAACATCATCAAAAATTGGGATGCCCGAGCAGATACCACATCTTGGTATGCGCATAGAATCCGTGACGCGTGGATTTCTCAGGCGTCAGATGATCTGAACGCTAGAATGCTGATTATTCGCACCATTATTGCAATGTGTCCGTTAATCGGGCTACTGGGAACAGTAACCGGTATGATCGGTGTTTTCGAGACGATGGCGACACAAGGCACCAGCAATGCACGTTTAATGGCAGCTGGTATCTCCATGGCAACAGTCCCGACTATGGCGGGAATGGTAGCCGCGCTTTCTGGACTGTTCATCAGTTCTCGTCTTGAAGCGAAAGTGAAGCTGGCACGCGAAGGGTTAGTTGATAGCCTGCCACATCATTAGAGAGAGATATTATGGCTCGAAAAGTCAGAATCGAGGAAGAAGACGCACAGATTGACATGACACCCATGTTGGATATCGTGTTTATCATGCTGATCTTCTTTATCGTTACCACTGTTTTCGTTAAAGAAGCAGGGATTGAAGTTAATAAGCCCGACGCGAGCCAGGCGGTTCTTCACAAGAACGCAAACATTTTCATAGCGGTAACAGAAGATGGAAGCGTTTGGTTAGATAAACGTGAAGTAGCGCCGGACAGCGTTAGAGCGAATATTGAACGACTGCTTACCGAGCAGCCAACTGACTACGTAATCATTCAGGCTGATGTTAAAGCCAAGCATGGTTTAGTAGTAGAAATTATGGATCAGGTTAAAGCTGCAGGCGTTAATCGTGTTTCGGTAGCGGCAAGGGGTTAAGATGTTACGTATAATTGTATCTATATTCTTAGGTGCTGGTGTTGCATTTGCCCTGTTCGTACTTATGGCTAAGTTGATTGAAAACTCAGCCAGACCTGCGGACGAAGTACCTGAAGCACCGGTAATCGATATTGTGATGCAGGAACCAGACGATCAGACGCAAACGCGTCAACGTGTTCCGCCTCCACCTCCACCTCCGCCTCAACAGCCTCCTAAAATGGAGCTTGTTGAGCCAGAAGCAGCTGAACCGGATGCAGATGGCTTTAGCCTAGCAATCCCAGCTATTGATACGGGTGGTGTTGGTGTAAACATTGGTGGTGTTGGCGCTATGCAGCGTGATGGCGATGCTACTCCAATCGTTCGTATCGATCCGAAATATCCGCCTGATGCAGCCCGTGATGGCCGTGAAGGTTGGGTAAGATTGTCTTTCACTATCAATGAAATTGGTGGTGTAGACGACATCGAAGTAATTGAAGCTGAACCTAAGCGTGTATTCGACCGTGAGGCACGACGTGCATTACGTAAGTGGAAATACAAGCCTAAGATTGTTGACGGCAAAGCTGTTAAGCAAACTGGCATGTTCGTACAGCTAGACTTTAAACTGGAGCAATGATCATGATGAAAAATAAATTCAAAATGTCTGCATTTGCTTTAGTGCTTGGTGCCGGTGCAGTATTTACTGCGCCAGCGGCACTAGCACAGTCTTCACCTGTAATGTGTCCTGGTTACGAAAAGCCAAAAACAACCTTAGTAGGCGAGCGTACAGGTAAAAAAGTTCAAAAAGCGTTTGAATTTTACAACGAAGATCAAGTTGATGAAGCGTTAAACATTCTATATGAAATTGACCCTTCTGAAGACTTCGATGCGGCGTATGTAAATCGCTTTATTGGTAACTTATTAGCTGCACAAGAAGGTAAAGGCTCTAAAGCACTTGGTTATTTGAACCAGTCTGTAGAACCGAAAGTATTGAATGATCTCGAGCATTCTCAAACACTTAAGTTATTAGGTGATTTGAACATGCAAGAGAACAAATATACTGATGCGATTAAATGGTATAACGCGTGGATGGACTTTACGTGTAAAGAAGATGCGGACGTTTATACCCGTTTAGCGCAAGCTTATTATGAAGCAGGCCAATTGGATAAGATGATTGAGCCAGCTGACAGAGCAATTGCTTTGTATGATAAGCCAAATAAAAACCCTTATGTGTTAAAGCTAACGTCATATTACGAACGTAAGATGTTTCCTCAAACAGTGGCAGTTGCAGAAGAACTTGTTCGCAACTTCCCTGAGGAGCCGCGTTGGTGGACTCAGCTTGGTTTCTTCTATCTTTCAGTAGAAGACTTCGAGAAAGGTTTGTCTACGTTCGAAATGGCTTACATTCAAGGTTACCTTAAGAAAGTAAATGAGATTAAAACGTTATCTCAGTTGTTCCAAACCAACGGCATGCCTTTTAAAGCTGCTCAAATTTTGGAAAAACACGTTAAATCTGGTTTACTTGATGAAGATGCCGATATGCTAGCGAGTATTGCTAACGCATATCACCAGGCGAAAAACTATGACAAAGCAGCTTCGCTTTACGCTAAGGCTGCCGCGAAAAGTTCAGATCCTGAGCATTACAGAAAGCAAGGTACCTTGTTGTTAGTTGCTGAAGATTACAAAGGCGCGATTAAAGCATTAAACAATGCATTAGAGCGCGGCGTTGAAAATCCTGGCAAAGTTCACTTCACCCTAATGGAAGCGAACTTCTACGCAGGCGACTTCAGAGAAGCTTATAAGCACATTCAAGAAGCGAAGAAAGATCGCTCACTACGTCGTAATGCGGCGGCTTGGGAGCCTTACATTAAAGAGAAGGCTAAGAACCGCGGTATTAACATTTAGTAGTTATATCGATAAATAGAAAGGCCTCCGTATGGAGGCCTTTTTTTTCGTTTAGTTTGCTTAAAACAATTAATGCCTCAGGTCATTACACAGGACAACAAATAGCGTACTTTTTTTCTTAGTGCGTCGGTTAATGCCTTACGACCACTTACGTTTAACAGCTGAATAAGCTGATTAGTGGGGAGGGGGGATGAGCCAAGTAATAAAAGAAGTTGAGGTGTAACTGCTTCAGTTTCATTCTTACACATCTTAGTTGGCATCTTCGTAGACTTTTCAGCATTGCTAATATACTTATTAGATACAGATAGCTCAGCGGCCAGCGCGTTTATCGCAAAACCAACTTGGTTTAGCGGCCTAGTAGCATTCACAAAATGCTGTAGCTTTTTCATTAGCGTTTTTCTTACGATATCCGGTAAGGCACTCAAAAGTACGCTTTCGTTTTTTTGGCTATAGGCAAACAAGCAAGATAGTATTTCTTGTTGCGGCCGATAGCGTTCAGATATGGCTTTTACCACCAACGCACTAGTCTCTCCACTTGCTTTGTTAGGTTTTTCACCCATATCCACAAGTTTGAATCCGCATTGTTGCCAAAACTTATTAAGCTTATAAGAGGTGCCATAGGAGCTTGTCAGTGCATCAATGTCTTGTGAAAGGGCTTGCGATTTAATAAAGCGTATAAGGCCTGTACCTATACCTTGGCCTTGAAGATAAGGAGCTACTGCTATGCGGTTTATTCGCCAATAACGATAAGCTGCAGTCTCCGGATGGGCCGTGAGTAGCGTAAGCCTTTGCGCACCTAAATGTCCTTTAGGCCGGCGGGAACCATCTGCAATCCCTTTTTGTACATCAGCTAAAACCTCGCCGCCTTCACAATTTATTACTGCAGCTGCGGTTAAACGACTTGCATTCCATTCGGTGAACAATATGATATCTGGGCTGTCACAGAGCCGCATGAAGTCATCGGGTGTGGTCTGATAGTGGGCAGTGGCCAACAGTTGCATAACACTCTGTAATTGGTGTTCTGATAATGCAGACACCAAACCCATCCTGTAGTCATTGCTACATTTATTTGTCGATGGTTTATGCGGTACTTCTATCGGTACTTCTCTTGGTACTTCTTGCGGTGCTTGCCGCGATACTTCTTGTAATACTTGCCGCGGTGCATCACTGACAGTATTTAATGATTCTGTACCTTCAAATAAGCAAATATTATGTATCAGGTTTTCTAGCTTATCGTGCTTAGGCCAGCGCAGCGGTGTGCGCAATGAAAGGTGTACAGCGCCTTCAGTTTCAAAAGCAGGTAGCATGCGTTGCATAAAGCCTTGCCCACTCCCTTCGTATCCCTGCAATGTCGTGGTGATCACATAGTTATCATGAGCACCAATTAACAACTTAAGAACAGGCAAGGGGAAGGATGCTGCTTCATCAATAATAAGTAAGTCAAAGTCACCATTAATAAGCGTGGGGTTATCTGGTGCAAGCCACTGTGCGCTACCGCCTTTCTTAATACTAAAATTCTCTTTAGTGGCCGATTTAGCCGCGTCTGGCTCAGTGTCATTACTATCAGGGGGATTAGCAGTGCAGTCACTAGACTGACCTGCTTGGTCTTTGTCCTCTGAATTAAGTAAACCCATGCCTAGGCGAATATGCTTGAAAAGGGTGGTAGTGTTGTCACGAATGGCGCTTGTGATAGCTACTTTCTCGCCTTTATTCAGTCTTGAAGCAACAAACAGCCCTACCAGCGCAGACTTTCCTCTGCCCCTAGGCGCTGTGATGACAGCTTTACGAATATCTTGCGACCACCTATTTGTTAGGCAGTCAAATGCCAGCTGTTGATCCAGTGATTTAAACTGTGGTTTGCGGGTTTCATCATCACCTAGTGGCTGAGTTGCTTGTGCATTTTTTGAGACTCTCGGATAAATCGAGCCTTCGGGTTCAATCGGGTTTACATTGTTTGATGAATCAGGCGCATCGCTCCCCACTAAATCGGGGATATGGCGATGGTTACCATCCCATACAGCTACGTCTGCATTGCTTTTTATTATTGCGACAAGCCTTTTTATATAAAGGCTTTGGGTTGCTTTAAACCCGTGAGATAGATGAGTATGTTTGGCGTGTAAATGCCAAGAGGCTAACGCAGGGCAGCATAAAATGAGACACCCACCCCAACGAATAGTGCCTGCAATGGCCATCATATTTCCCGGATTAAACCCTTGATGTGAGTGTACCACCCCAATATCGCATTCATTACCTAGCAGATGTTTACGAAGGAGTGAGGTCTCCCCGCCTATTTCTTTAACGATAAGTGAAGGGGGAATATCGCTCAAAAGAGACGTTAAACGCTGGTTAACCCATTCATAATCGCCAGTAAGCACGAGTAGACGTCGATGCTCGGTATCTCGTGCTTGCGAATAAAAAGGGTTAAACAACCATTGAGTTAATTCCGGTGGCGCCATAGATGTGTTTTTTCGGTATAATTAAGACTTTCTGTGCTTATAGTAACTACTTATCTAAAGGAATTCGAATGCGCTTTCTTTCTCGGCGTCTAGTGATGCCAAACGACTTAAATTATGCCAACTCTTTATTTGGTGGCCGTGCGCTTGAGTGGATTGATGAAGAGGCTGCTATTTGGGCAATTTGTCAATTAGAAACCAATTGTTTGGTCACCAAACATATAGGGGAAATTAGTTTTGAGTCGCCTGCACTGCAAGGGGATATTGTTGAGTTTGGTCTTGAAACCAAGGCGGTTGGTAGAACGTCGATTACCGTAAGTTGTTTAGTGCGCAATAAAGCCACTAAAAAGACGATTTGTTTTGCTGACGACATCGTCTTCGTTAAAGTTGATCCAGAATCACGCCAACCTGCAGCGCATGGTAAAACACTTGAAGCGTTAGTGTCTCAAACTAACGAAGAAGTACGAAAGCTCAATCTAGAATTAGAAGAACAAAAATAAAGTCATAAGACCAAAATACGATGCCTACTGTTACGCCAAGTTAACCGTTTAATATCTTGACGGTTTTGGCGTAACTGGTAGACTCCTCGCTGTATTCGGTATTCTAACTGAATGCATATACCAAGGGGTGTCCGTACCGCGGACTGAGATTCACATCAACACTGTGAGAACCCTTACACCTGATCCGGATAATGCCGGCGTAGGGATGGTTGACCACATAGTCGTATCACCTGCCGTACACCCGGATCTTTTTTCTTAGAAAAGAATAAGAGATCCCATGCAAAAACCAATATTTTGTCTTTCTTTAATTGCTGCATCGCTTTGTGCTAATGCGCAAACCAATGATCAAGAAACACAACTTGAAGACGTTGAACGTATTGTCGTTAGCGGAGACTTTCGCGAAACCGTATTAGACCAACTAAGTGCCAGTGCGACCATTTTGGGCGCCAAGCGCTTAAGCAGTCGCCAGCCTACCCATATTGATAGTGTGCTAAACAGTGTGCCGAACGTGAATTTCGCCGCAGGCGCCTCACGTGGACGCTTTGTGCAAATAAGAGGTATCGGTGAACGTAGTCAATTTGTAGAGCCTATTAACCCTTCTGTTAGTTTCATCGTTGACGAATTTGATTTCTCTGGTCTAGCGGCAGCGGGACTTATTTTTGATACGCAGCAACTAGAAGTGTACCGAGGCCCACAGGCCACTTTATTTGGTTCTGGCGCGCTAGCAGGTGCAGTGAAGCTTTCTAGTACGCCTGTAGGTTCAGAAGGCGCTGACTATGTTGAATTAAGAGCTGGTAACAAAGATAGTTATCGGGTGGAAGTGGCTACAGGTGATGATATCAACCAAGACTGGGGATATCGCGTCGCACTAATGCATAACCGTAGTGATGGTTTTGTAGAAAATACCGTGGTTAACAGCAACGGCATTGAGCAAAAGCGTGATGATACCAATAATCTCGATGAAACCGCCGCGCGCATCAGTATTGCTGTAAATATTGACGAAAGAAGTACCTTGGCGCTGACATATCGTTGGTATGACATCGACAATGGGTATGATGCGTTCTCTCTAGACAATAATAATCAGACCTTATCTGATGAGCCTGGTTTTGACACCCATCAAACTCATGCGGTAAGTGCGAAATCTACTACCTCGACTAATGGCGGTGACTTTATTCTCATCGCCACTCATGCATCACACAATATTGGTTATGGATATGACGAAGATTGGACTTATGAAGGTTTTCACCCTTTCGGGTATACCTCATTCGACGCGTATTTCCGCGATGTAGACACACAAACCGCAGAAGTACGCTTTGTATCATCAGACAATGCCGCGCTATTTGATGGTGCGACCGCTTGGACGCTTGGCGCTTTTTATAAGACAAGCGAAGAAGATTTGTTACGACAGTACACCTATGCATCAGGTGATTTCACCAGTGTGTATGAACCCACCACCAAAGCAGTATATTTACAAACTGAATCTACGCTTACCAATAGCCTAACGTTAGTGGCAGGGTTACGTGTAGAAAATTATGGTTTTGACTACTCAGATAACAATGGCCTTGAAAGTAGTCATGATACTACGATGACAGGCGGGAAAGTGGCATTGCAGTACACCGCTCGGAACCACTTTTACTACGCCAGTATTTCTCGCGGTTACAAAGGGGCAGGGTACAACCCTGACGAACGAGTATCAGATGATCAGCGATTCTTTGATGAAGAATACAACTGGAATTATGAGCTTGGTGTTAAAGGACCTTTGCTAATACCAGAACTTACCATGCGAGCCGCCCTTTTCTATATGGATAGGGACGATACGCAAGTGAGTAATTTTGATGTTCAAATTCGAGAAGACGGCACACCTGATTTTATCGACATTATAGACAACGCTGATATAGGCACTAACAAAGGTGCTGAGCTAGAGTTAAGTTGGCTGGTAGATGCAAACTGGACCATGAACATGAGTTTAGGTTACCTAGATGCTACCTTTGAAGATTATACGCTGACCGACGGCACTGTGATTGAAGAACAGCGCCAAGCACAAGCACCTAAATATACGGCTAACTTATTTAGTGAGTTATCTATCACTGATGATGTGCTCTGGCGTATTGATATCGACTTTAAAGACAGTTATCGCTTTTCTGATGGGCATGACGTAGAGGCCCCTTCGACCACGTTAGTGAACAGTGAAATTGTATGGTTTTCCAATGATTGGCAAACTAGCGTGTGGGTTAAAAATGCCTTCGACAATGAGTATTACACCAGAGGTTTTGGTGGATTCAGTAACGATCCTCGTGATGAGTATGCGTTTGCAGAACCTTACTATCAATTAGGTAATGGCCGCCAGTTCGGCGTTACCGTTAAATACGAATTCTAGGAGTACGCTATGCAAGTCATGGTTGAGCTATCGCTATACCCACTAGTAGGGGAATACATTGAGCCCATTCAGCAATTTATCGATCGCTTAAATAGCTACGGCAATATTGGCGTGTTAACGACTTCCACCAGTACGCAAGTATCCGGTGATTACGGGCATGTGATGACTATTCTTGGTAAGGAAATGCAGCGAACTCACGAAGAAGTCGGGCAGGCTATTTTTGTGGCGAAATTTCTAAACTACGATGCCATGCAGGCTAATAAGCAAGCCAGAAAAGCTGAAGCATGAGTGCATTTTTTACTGAGTTTTTGTCGCAGATAGCAGCTACATCAAAATTGGAATGGCTAGCAGTAGTGCTTGCCATTGCCTATGTGTTGCTTGCGGCTAAACAGAATAGCTGGTGTTGGCTTTGCGCCTTCGCCAGCACGGCTATTTATACCTGGCTGTTTTGGCAGGTGACGTTGCCGTTTCAGTCCATGCTGAATTTTTTCTATATGATAATGGCGGGCTATGGTTATTATCAGTGGTCAAAAGGGGGAGACGAGGGCACCGAGAAGCCGGTACGTTCATGGCCGCTGTGGATACATCTAACGATAGTCCCGGTGCTGTTATGCTGTGCGTGGGGATTGTCTAAATTAGTGACCGCCCAATTTAACAGTGATCATTTATTGCTAGATGCGAGTATCCAACTGTTAAGTATAGTTACCACTTTCATGGTGGCACACAAAGTTCTACAAAATTGGATTTACTGGTTTTTTATTAATTTGGCCTCCGCCTTTTTATATTTTCAAGTGGGGATGGCATTATCAGCATGCTTGTTCCTTGGATACGTAGGATTCTCGATTTTTGGGTATCTACAATGGCAAGCGCAGTGGAATAGGCAAGATGAAACCGGAAACTATCATTCCGCTTTTGAAAGAAGCACTTAATTTATCTGATTCGGCCACAGTGGAACGTCACCCTGCAGGCTTGGTGAATCAGGTATATCATTTGAAAGACGGTACGCGTGGGTTTGCGGTTAAATGGGTGGGAGAAGATGCTTTCAGCGGCATCGACAGATTCCATCAATTTGTATTGCAACAGCAACTTGCAGAGCGAGGCATTGCACCAGAGCCTGTTTGGTTAAGCGATGATGAATTAATTTGGGTAGAGCAATGGGAAGAAGAAGCCGATCCTCATCCCAGTATTCGTTCACCCGAAGCGTTAGCATCAGTACTTGCCCGTGTGCATAGGCTGCCTATCACCGCTAGACCACTCAACTTATTTTCTCGTTGGTTGCACTACATGCATGCCGCTGGTTTAAAAGAGGGAGATACGCTTTTCGACCAGGCGATTCAACTTCGCGCAAGCTTAGTGAAAAGTGAAGGCAACACAGACGACTATGTACTGTGTCACAACGACTTACTTGCTCATCATGTGGTACGTGATTCCACGCCTTTCATTGTTGATTGGGAGTACTCCGCCATGGGTAATCGTTATTTCGATGTAGCAGGGTGTGCAAAGATAAACGCAATGAGCGAAATACAAACACAGGCATTAGCCATCGCCTATGCAAAAGAAGTCGGTAAAGATGAAAGTGAGGTCTTATCGCAAGTTCAGCTACACATGGAAATCGTTAACGTGACTAACGATTTGTGGCAGGCAGCCCTTGAGGCTAACAAGCAAACTGCTGGCTAAAGTACGCTTTTTGTTTGTTTTAACAGCGCTTTGTTTGTTTAATAAGCGGTAGTGCATAAGGTAGTAGAAAAATGCTTTACCTTTTTAATGTCATCCGTATAATGCACAGCGCGCTAGGGGTGTAGTTCGAATTGGTAGAACAGCGGTCTCCAAAACCGATGGTTGGGGGTTCGAGTCCCTCCACCCCTGCCACTTTCCCTTCATGTTTTTTAAATTCATCTTTATCATCTTTTGCTATTCTCAAGCTAAGTTAAATTCAGCAAGTTAATCATTCCGTATCTGCCATTTTTATTCTGGTTTCCACTTCTACTGTCGTTACCTTTTATTCTCGTTACCTTTTTTGTTCTCGTTAATATACAATGTTAAGCAATTAAACGAGGTTGGATTTTATGTCGCTTTCTACTTTTCAGCGTGCTGTGTTGCAAGAAATGGGGATCCCGGTATGGGTGAGCCAGTCATCGCTGCAAGATGAAGACTCGCACTCAGTTGCGGCTGATGTTGCTAATAAGCGCTCTGCCAGTGCTTCTTTTGTAACGACTAATAACCATTCTGCAGCTATGCCTTCTAATGAAGAAAAGCAAAGTCGGTTGGCACAACTTCGTGCGCAGGTATCATCAGATTCTCCCAAAGCCTCTGGCCAAACTAAATCTGCTGGCCAGAACGCCAGTGGTTCACCGTCATCGGCGCCGCAATCGATAGCTAGCAGTGCAAGCCAAGGGCAGTTTAAATCTGAGCCTACTCCATCATCGAATCATTCGCCGAACTTTTCATCCAATCCTGCTCCAAGTAGCACACCTGCTATAGTTGAATTAACCCAGGTGCAGCGATTACAGGGTAAACAGTGGCTACAAGATTTAGATGTTGCGCTAGCGTATCTTCAACTCTCCTTTACCAGCACTCAGGTAAAGATAGGGCAAGCTGTAGCAGTAACGCACGATGGCATCGTTTTACCATCAGCGCCTCACTTGCTTAACGCGGGAATGCAAAAGCAGCTGTGGAAAATGCTTTGTGCTTTATCCAACAATACAAGTTCGCCTGAAGCGCGTTAAATTCCCTAACTCGGTTGTCTATTTTGCATATCCAATTAGTTTCAGATTCAAGTAGTGCTGGCGCATTAGCGCAAGCCTACGGTATTCACGAAGCGTCCCAATTCAAACCTTGGTCTTATGACACGTTTGCTGATTGCACAACGGCTCCTTATTTCGGTGTCCTTGCCATAAAAGAAGATCAAGTAGTGGGTTACGCACTAGTACTTGAAGTGGTTGATGAAGCTACTTTAATGGATATTGCGGTAGACAAGCGTTACCGCCAAGAAGGGATTGGGCGGACGTTAGTGGACTATGTAAAACAACACGCTCAGCAAAACAAAATATCGTCCATGTGGTTAGAAGTTCGAGCCAGTAATGTTGGGGCAATTAACCTTTACGAAAATGCTGGTTTTGAACATATCGAAGTAAGAAAAGGCTATTACCAAACGGCTAAGGGCAAAGAAGACGCCAAAATAATGAAGGCTTCATTCTAAACCGAGTATGCTAAACAAAAAGTGCTAAACTGAACACAAGATCGCACAAGTTATACCTTCTCGATCTACCCGTACACTTACGTTCCACACCTGTTCTTTGAGACAATACCACCCAATGTTTACTTTGTTAAAAACTAACTAATGAGGATAAATGCCAAAGGTTATCAATCGTGAGATTGTGCGGTTCAAACGGTTTGCAATTAATCTGGTGACCTATCCTGAAGGTCTTCGGGTAATGAGACATAACGACCCTGTTAGCGAAGGAAAATACTATAAGTTCAATGTGGTATTAAAGCAGCCAAAAGTAGGTGGGCAGTTCTGCGCCGACAAGGTTATCTTTAACCTGTTTAATCGTGTGTATTTCTTCAGGCCCGATTTATACAGTCATAGTGTCACGCCCATTCAAAAGGGACAGCGTAAGCTTTTGTCGGTAGCTATACTTTTACCATAGCCATAGCCATAGCTTTAGTTGCTTTTGCCTTCATGCGCGATAAGGCACCTAATTATGTCGTTAAGGTTTATTTTCTGTTCAACGTAATTCCCGTATATTGCGCGCCTCAGTAAGATTTTACTTACTGAGCTTATTTCTTTGTGAAATTGCCCATGCTCTTTCATTTTATAGGTATCTACTATGTCTTCTGCGTTGCCAGCTCCGTCCGTTCAAGCCAAGGGCATTAAAATGCTGTTTGTTTCAGTGTTGTGCTTAGGCTTAAGTTGGCCAGCAATGAAACTAGGCTTAGATTCCGTAAGTGCGTATTGGATGGTGGCACTTAGGCTATTATTTGCGTTACCTGTTATCGCCTTATTTGTGTTTATCACCAAAAAACGATTACCTACTTTTTCACGCCCAGACCGCGCGGTTATCTTTACGGTAGCGGTGGTACAGTTTATTGGCTCTATGGGGTTAATTACGGTTTGTTTGCAATATATTCCAGCAGGTACGGCGAGTATTCTAATTTACACCACACCATTGTGGATGTTAGTCATTGATACCTTGTGGTATCGACAGCGTCCTACAGCAAAACGATTATTACTAACCAGCACATCCACATTAGGTGTGGCTATGATCTTGTTTGCATCTGGCCAGCCTGGAGCTTGGTTACCTTTGTTTGGCATGCTGTTAGCATCAGGGCTATGGGCAGTGTCTATAAGGCGTGTATCATTTCACAAATGGCATGGCAGTGTTATTGATGCGGTGTTTTGGCAGTTCGCGTTGGCCGGTGTGGTAATGCTAGCTGTTGCGTGTGTCATCGAGGGTGTCCCCAATTTTTCTGAATACGGCTGGCGAGGCTGGTTGTCACTATCTTACATTGGGCCAATTGCCACGGGCTTAGGTTTTGGTCTTATGGTCTCTGCTGGGCCTAAACTGCCTCCCGAACGCATAGTACTTATTAGCACATTAACGCCTATTATTGGCTACGTCAGCTCGGTGATTCTACTCGGTGAAACTTTGCTGCCAATGGTGATTGTTGGCGCCACCGTTATGCTTTGTGCGCTGACCCTCAATGCGTTGCCAAAGTCGGCATTAAAAAAATTGATATCAAAGGTGCCCGGGCAAACTAAATAAATAGGTAAACAGGGCGAACAAATAAGCTGGTGCTCTGTTATACCTGTACTAGAACGAAGTCGCTATAGCGTGAGGCGTGGTTGTATAAAATCTAAGAAAGCCGAGATACGTGAGGATACTGAACTGTTTCGGTAGTACACCGCTTGTACGGGTTCTCGGTTGTTTGGCGTAAGTAAGTGCTCGCCTAATACGCTGATAAGTTTTCCGTTTTTTAAATCATTTGCCACCATAAAGTGCGACAGCAGAGCAATGCCTTGGCCTGCCAAGCATAGTTGCCTGATGGTTTCCCCACTAGATGCCTTTAAGTCGAAGTTGAGTTTAACCTCTTCTGATAAAGGCCATCGGTTCAAGCTTGCGCTACTGGAAAACCCAATGAGTCGATGTTTGCCCAATGAAGACAGCGCAACATCAACGTTCGAGCTAGCGAGGTATTCTGGACTTGCCACTATATGAAGCGCGCTTCGCCCCAAGGTTTTTGCATGTAGGTTAGAATCGCTAAGGTCACCGATTCGAATGGCAATGTCGGTTTTGTGTTCAAGCAAATCTATAATATTGTCGTGACTGGTGATATCGAGTTTTATTTCTGGGTACGCTTCGCGAAACTCGCCAATCAACGGGGTTATCTGATGCAGAACGAATGGGCTTGCAGCGTCTACTCTTAATAATCCAGAAGGCTTTTGATTTAGCAAACGTAGCGCTTCTTCGCCTCTTTCCAACAAATTCAAACTATCACGGGCGTACTGTAAATAGACTAGCCCTTCTTCGGTTAGCTCTAATCGGCGGGTGGTACGATTGAGTAGGGTGACATCAAGTACACCTTCTAAACGTCCCACAGCGCGAGACACTTTAGCCACTTGCTGACCGAGCAATTCAGATGCGCGAGAAAAGCTGCCAGTATCTACAACAGCAACAAAGGCTTCGATATCTTCGGTTTTGGCATTAACAGGCATAGGTTTCAGTCTATTTACTATTTTAGAAGCTCAAGTTTGAAAGACTAAAGCTTTCAAGGCTAATATACGAGAGGGCGTGTTAAGAGGCCTGCCAGTCCACGGTTGGATTATAAGCGCCCGAGTATTCATCAACACCTACTCATCGCGGTCATTAATACCATAGTTTACACAGTACATTATCAATAACGACAAAAGTATTTTGGTATTATTACTGTTTTTAACAACCAAAACAATCTGCACTACACGCCCTAGTTAAAGCAAAAATTCAATGGTTTCACGCGCAATGAATTATCACAGGCTGGGCATTACGTCTTGCGATGCGTAAAAAGCGATTGAAGACAATTATTGTGGCTGTTACGCCATGCAGCCTACATGGCTCATACTTCGCATGTCTTGTCTCCGCTGTCGTCAAGCTGAGCGCTAAAAGTGTAAATAATGCTGGATATCGGTATTGTTAATACTGAAAGCACTTTTGTTTCAAATGATACCGGTTTATATTTCGATTAATTTACGGCGCTATACGCCGTAAAAGTTAATAATAGTAAACCGCTATTTATTATGTTAGTTTATGTATGTTGTTTTTTACGGCGATTAGCGCCGTAAGTAAAGCTAATAGTAAACTAGAGGGTTGTCCGCTTGGTTGATAGCACTACTTCACATGATGATGTAGCAAAAGGGGCTTACAAACAGTCTCTTAAAGCACTTCTACCTTATGGCATGCTGGCTACTAAAAAGTGGCTGGCTGAACAAGGCTTAAATACCCATGCCATCGATAACGCAGTGAAAACAGAAACTTTATTATTACTGGCTACTGGCGTATATAGCCAGTATTCCCGCTCATTGAGCTGGGAAGGAGTGGTCGCCTCAATGCAGCGTATGAATATGCACCACTCGGATAATCTACCTTCAGTCATCGTCGGCGGATTGTCGGCATTGTCTTTGTCGGGGTTGTCGCAGTATCTTTCGTTAGGCAGCACGCCACATATACATCTATATGCACAAGGCAAGTTGCCATCATGGCTGGGGCGTTTGTCGTTGCCCGTTGTCTGTGAGGGGCATAGTACTAATACCTTATGGCCAGAATGGCTGACAAAAGATAAAAGTTTTATCAGGCTGCATGAATGGGGCGCCGAACTTCCCCCTGTATATTTTTCATGTCCTGAAAAAGCGTTATTGGAACTGCTGGTGGATTTGCCCAATGCCGTAAGTTTTGAACATGCTGATGAGATAATGCAGGGGCTAGTGAATTTATCACCCAGAAAACTCGATACACTTTTAAAAGCTTGCAAAAGTGTAAAGGTAAAACGCTTGTTTTTTTGGTTGGCTAAACGTCAGAATTATCCTTGGTTTAAGAAGCTAGGCGAAACTAGCTACGATTTAGGTTCAGGTAAGCGTGTTGTGGCTAAAAGCGGAAAGCTGGATACAGATTATTTGATCACTGTGCCGTCACATATGGCAACGGAAAGCGAAAGTTAGCTATGGATAGGAACAGTATTTATTACAAGCAAGTGCAGTTATTGATGCAAGTGTTGCCATTTGTCGCTAAGCAAGAATGCTTTGCGCTTAAAGGCGGTACGGCGATCAATCTCTTTGTCAGAGAGTTTCCGCGCTTATCGGTTGATCTTTATGCCGGTGAATTTGCAAATATGAGCGAGACGGATGTACCGCTTAAGGAGCTGGTGGCCGTGAGAGAGCGTTTGGTAGCGCTGATTCACCAGGGGCTGATCAATAGTGAAAAAGGTTTTTTATTATCGTTTAAGAACCGAGAGCCGAATTGGGGATTACTTAATCTAGACGATGTAAGTGAACTTCCGGCCATTAAGTGGAAACAGATTAATCTGGCCCAAATGCCAGATGAAAAACATAAGCTAGCATTAGATAAGCTTAAAGAAGTACTGAGTGTTTGATTTATAGTACTTAGTTATTTTGCTAGAATAGCGCTCAAATTTTTCAATGCTTTGATGGAAGGTTTTGCTGGGTGTAGGCTATGGCAATCTGCTTGATGATCAGGGCGTAGAGTTAACTTTATTTTTTGTACAAATAGTTGTACAAAATAGGAATTTAGATACATGGCAAATGCCGATTTTCTTAACGAAATCAATAAGCGAAGAACGTTCGCTATTATCTCGCATCCTGATGCCGCCCAGCCTTTCAACGCTTAAAACCACCTTTCATTGCACACCACAATCACATCTCTACGTACTGAATTTAAAGGCTTTTTGTCTTTTTCTCGTTTCTTTGCTTTTCAATGATGTTCAAGCGTAACCTCGGAAAGTGTGTACAAACTTGAGTACAAATCGCCATATTTACCGTTTTTAGCGAAATTCCATGACACAAACCTGGCTGTAGGCCTTGTGGTTACTGGGTTTGACGTAAAAAGTACTACCGTTAAAAAGAGTCTCTTTTTTTGGTAAATGTTTTCTTCTGTACCAAATTACAAAATTTAATGAGGGAGTTTATTATTGGTGTAATTTTTGCTTTAGTGTTTGTTTTTGAAGATGCTTGAAGCGAACCAATACGGTTATTTCTAATTGAGATATCAGACTTACCTTCAAATTTAGTTGCTGTTAACACCATCATTTTGCACTTTATTTTCGACCTGTGTGTACAAAATTTCCTGTAACTGTGTACAAACTTCCTCTTTGTTGCACTTATCTTCTGGCGATTTGACGCGAGTTCTTCTGTAGCCCATGCTGTATAAGGGCTGAGCGACAAAAGTACTTAGGGAGTTTGATGCGTCAGTTCGCGATTATCAGCGAGAGTATCGCTCTTTTGTCGATGACAAAAATCTCCTTCTACTTATATGTAATTATGTATCAGGTCATGGCTTTTGATATGTAATGGCTAATCGAATTTGTGTTATTTGAGTTACTGTGATATGTTTTTGTATATAATTATTCTTAAGTGATGCATTAAGGCGTATCGAAATGAGCTATGTAACAGAGCAGATACTAGAAAGTCTTCGAGAAGCTCGGGTACGAAAGGGGTTTAGCCAGAGAGAGTTAAGTGCTCGTTCGGGTGTGCCTCAAAGCCATATTTCGAAAATCGAGTCTGGCAGTGTTGATTTAAGAATATCCAGTTTGATTGCACTTGCCCGTGTACTAGACCTAGAGCTATTGGTTGCGCCTAAAAAGTCTGTACCTGCCATCAAGTCGATCATTCGAAGTGGCCAAGGTATTAACGGCATCAGCGATGAGGGTGAGCCAATGTCGCCCGCGTATCAGTTAGAGGAAGACGACGATGACTAACCATGTCTCTACGCTCAACGTATTGCTCTATGGTGAACCGATCGCAACGATCACCAACGTGGGTAATGACAGAACACTTTTTGCCTTTATGGATTCGTACATTAATGACGAATCGCGGCCTGTGTTAGGGCTTGGCTTTAAAGATTCGCTCGGTGGCCTGCTGACTAGCTTCAAACCTACCCAAAATAAGTTAACCCCGTTTTTCTCCAACCTTTTACCAGAAGAAACCATGCGTAATTACCTGGCTGAGCGTGCTGGTGTGAACCCAGCACGGGAATTTTTTCTATTGTGGGTACTGGGGCAGGATCTGGCTGGAGCGATCACGGTTGAGCCTGCGGATGGTGAAGCCTTACCACCTAATGTGCATCAAGGTATTGAAGATAAAACGAAAATAGATGCTCCAATGCGTTTTTCATTGGCGGGTGTGCAATTGAAGTTTTCAGCCGTGCAACAGGCTAACGGCGGCTTGACCATTCCAGCAACTGGTAAAGGTGGCTCTTGGATTGTGAAGTTGCCGTCATCTCGATTTGACGCTGTGCCAGAAAATGAATATTCGATGATGGAACTGGCTCGATTGCTTGGGATGGATGTGCCAGAGACTCAGCTACTTTCCATTAACCAGATTGCTAATATCCCAGATGGTATTGGTAAATTTGGTGATGCTTTTAAAAATGCTCAGGCGTTTGTGATCAAGCGCTTTGATCGTGCAGGTGATCAAGCCGTACATATTGAAGATTTTGCGCAAGTGTTTGGCGTCTATCCTCAAGATAAATACAAAAAAGCGAGTATGCGCAATATTGCTCAGGTTATCGGCATCGAAGGTCAAGACGAGGACATCGCAGAATTTACACGCAGATTGGTGTTCAATACGTTAATTGGTAATGCCGATATGCATTTGAAGAATTGGTCTGTGATTTACAAAGACAAGCGCACCGCATCGATTGCGCCTGCTTATGATTTTGTCTCGACTATTCCTTATATCCCCGATGATAGTGCATCGCTGAAGGTGAGCCGTAGCAAGAAATTCAGTGATTTCACGCTGGATGAGCTGTCACACTTAGCGGCTAAAGCCATGTTGCCAGAAAAATTGGTGTTAGATACCGCAAAGCAAACTGTAGCATGCTTCCATGAGGTATGGGCGAAAGAAAAAGCGCATTTACCCCTTACTAAGTCAGTGATTGAAGCCATCGAAACGCACTTACGAAGCATACCGCTACGCTAAATTCCTAGTAGCTAGAGCGTGCATATCTATAAAGATGGTTTAACTTAATGCGATTTTACGGCGCTTTTCGCCGTAAACTGGAAATTTGGTAAACTGCACAATGATACCGGTGTCATGATAAGGCTGATCTTCTGAACAAATCATGCATCTTTCTGACCATCAACAAGTGATGAATCAGGCGATGATAGCTTTACATTGATTTTCAGGAGAATGCAGATGACAGCAGTAGCGCACCAGGTAACCCCTTTTCTAACATCTTACGAAGTGATGGCTCGTTACCACATTAGCTATACGACGCTCTGGCGAAGAATAAAAGATGGCAGCTTGCCGCAACCTCGTATTAACCGAAATACGCGAAATAAGCTGTGGCACATTGAAGACTTGGAAGAGTATGAGAAGAAAGAGGACTGAGCCTCTTTCTTTTACTGTCCGAAACGCCAGTTGAACGGAAAGCCTGTCGGCTCGATGATGGTTTCTAGCTGTTGATACCAAACGTCGTAAGCATGACGCATTTCATCCAGGTACTGATATTGGTTGTAGATAGCATCCAACCCTTTTTTGCTGTGGCCAATCATCAACTCGGCAACTTCTTGCGTCGTGATGGCAGACATTCGCGTTCGCATCGTTCTGCGAAGATCATGCATAGACCAGTGTTCCATCTCAATGCCAAGTGACCTGCGAGCCCAGATTTTCACATTGTTAGGAATAGTGGTATCAAAGCCATTTGTGGCAAGCTTTTCTTGTCCGTTCGCGGGAAACAAGTAAGTTGATTTGCTCATCTGCATCGCCAGTTCAATCAGCTCGATAGCAGGCCTAATCAATGGCCGCATGATCGGCGCTCCAATTTTCTCACCTTGTTTGCGGATCTCTATGGGCACTGTCCACATTGCAGATTGCAAGTCAAAGTGATGCTTTTCAGCTTGAATGAGTTCGCCCTTGCGCCCTCCCAATAAGAGAAGCAGTTTTATGTAGATGCGATTCTTCTCAGTGATTTTTGACTCATGCAAATAGCGCCAAAGTATCCTTATCTCGTTGTCATTTAGCACCCGAGTTCGTTTGCCTTTCTTACCGCCAACCTTTTTTGCTGTGATCCCAGCGGCAGCGTTAATTTCCAAAATTTGTTCATCAATCAGCCAGTCATAAAACTTGTGCAGCACAGACACCAGACGTTCTGTGTTTGAAGGGGACGACTCCGAAACCTCACGAAGACAGTTTCGCAAGGACAATTCATTGATGTCAGTTAATGGGTACTTGCCAAGTCGGGGCAGCAAATATATTTCACTGCTGCGTTTTTGGTAGTGCCACGTTTTCTCCTTTAGCCCTTGCTTACCGGCAGAGTCTATCCAGTCTCGAAAAATCGATTCGAAGCTTTGGTTGGCAGAATACTTGGCCCGTTCCTGCTGTAGGTAGAGCTTGGGGTTTCTGCCCTGATCAAGTACCGCCCTTAACCTATCCAGCTCATTCCTAGCTTCAGCAAGCTTCATAAGTGGGTAAGTACCTATGTCTACCCGCTGTTGCTTGCCATCAAACCGATAACGAAACTGAAAAACAATTTTGCCCTTGGGCGATACCCGAGCACTTAGCCCATCTCGGTCGGCTTTTACTACGGTTTCTTTTGCTTCTTTATTTAACCTGGCATCGAGCCAGCTAACTGATAACGCCATGTTATAAGCCCAGCCCTAGTTTTGATTTTAATGATTGTTTACGTGATTCTGCTTTGGGTTCTGGCGCTGTACTCTTAGAAGTAACTTCACCATCTGGTGCAAGACCATCCACCGGTACAGATGTCGTGGATAGATTGGGTTGGCTCATGTGAATTAACCCAAAGGTGGCCAGCATCCGCAGACGCTCAGCGCGTTCCCGTGGCGGCGTCTTTTCTAATTCTTTGAGCAGTTCAGGGTGGCTCCCTGGGGGAATGTTGACGACAACTCTCATAATCAGGCCCCATAAAACCAGAAGCCTCGGACGTTCGCCAAAACAGACTGTTCCGGCACGATGATCTTGCTTCGTGAAAAAATCTCCTTGGCCGCTTCCTTATAAGCCATGGCTCCACCTCCGGCGATCAATACCAAGTCCGCATTGATGCTTTCGTCACGCATGGATTGGCGCATGGCTGTAAGAGCAACAGGCGCTACCTTTTTCATGGCAGCATTCAGATAAGGTGAAATATCGACTTTTTCTCCAAATAGCAGCACCTGCAAGTCGCCGGTTCTCATGGCTTTTTCAAGTCGATCCATTCCGACTTTGGCACCGTGATCTTCCGAAATCAGCTTATCAATGGTTTCCAGTAGCACGGACATTGCCTGAAGACTGGTTCCAGATGAGCTGTAGCGAATTTCTCCGGCCTCAAGGGCAACCCAGTCAACAGAAAAAAAGCCGGGATCTATGACGACGACACGACCTTCTTCAATCAAGCCCAAATCACCACCTGTTTGAACCAGATCCATATAGGCACCGGCAGGCTGCGGCAACACTTTGACGTCACGAACGGTGATGCTGCGCTTAGGCGTCACTTGATGGACACCTTTTAAACGCTGCACAAGGTCAGACTTACGTTGTGGTTCATGAAACTGGGAAACCGGTAATCCAGTGACAACCAAATCGATGGATTCTGTTTCAGCCATTAACAAGGCGGCATGAAAAAGCGCCTTATAGGTTTTTGTGGTGGGATATTCCGGGTGAAGCTCTCGTTCCCAGCTTTGAAGGCGTCCAGCTGGCACACCGGCGGCCCAACGCTCATTATCGACAGATACATACAAACAAGTTTCATCATCGCCTCCACCGATACGCTCCGGCATACGATCCGCAGGACCGGCTCCCGCAGGCAGAATAATGGTTTTCGGTTCACTGCCTGATTGGCCAATAGCCAGCTTCAGGTTCGAGTAACCGATATCTACGCCTAATACAAACATACTTATCTCCTGTGCACTCAAAGTGCTCTAACGGTTTTCAATCAACCGCGCTGGTCACGCTTGGGCATGCCCAAGTGCTCTGGCGGTTCACTCAAATGTCATTATCAGGATTCGGTGCACTGGCGGTGGGCAGAAAGGTGACAAATCCTTTCATCTATCTGCCTATTGCATTTTCGCAAAAGTATGAGAATAGGCGCTGTTTGGCGGCGGATGACTGAGCCAAAAAAATCGATACGCCAAACGTCGTTTGCATTCTGGCCTGAACTTGCCAAACGGTTTGTATTTTCATGGCAATACGTCTTTTTAGGCGTTTTTAAGTGAAATCGGCCTGTATCCCTTGTCAGGTATGGGATTGCGCGAGTTGATTTATATCGAGACGCCAAACAGCGATTGTTACGGCAGTTTTACGTTTGGCGTTTCGATCCAAAAGCCAAACGGATAGTGGTTTTGGCTTTTGGGGTTAATTGGATGGGGAAATTGGTTTGGTAGAAATCGTCAATGAACAATGGAAATCAGAAGTATCAAATTTATTGCAGCAAGAAACGGACAGGCTAAAAGCGCTGGCACGAGCTGAAGTTGATGACTTTTGGGTTACCCATTACAAGGTTCGTGAAAATACGCCCTTTAAAGATTGGGGGCTGCTTGGTGTCCGTATCAGAGACTTTAAGTATGGCTTTGGCATAGAGTGGTACATCAACAGTTTTCACGGTCAACGAGGCAAGCGCGTGGTCTTTAGTAAGGGACTGCGTATTTCAAAGACGAAGCTGAGATACGCATTTTTGGACTGCCAAGGTTTGGCCAAAGAATGGGAGCTAGCGCTGGCCATGGAGAAAGAGGAATTCTTCAGTGATGTTCGACGCCAAGTTGATAAGCTCAACATGTTGCGTCGCAGAGTGAACGCTTATTGCTAAGTTGTAAATGGTTATAAATGGTTATATCATTCGGTTCTAACCTTAGGGGAGTAGTCTCTCAGTTTTTACTGTGATAACCGTCAACAGTCTCCGAACAGCAGTTCGTGGCGGTTATGTCCATACTTGGATTGACAAGACTTAAGGCAAATGGCGCTCTCGGGGTGGAGAGTCTCGTTTGCCTTTGTCTAAACCACCCCAAGGAAATACTCATGTCACAGCTAACCATCGTTATTACGATCAATCGATTGGCGTCTTATGCCAGTGGAAATACTCGTAAATTTTCATTCAGTAAAGCCATTAAACAACTCCTAAACTGCACCTTCTGTAGTAATACGAGTCATTTTAAAAACGGGAGGTGCGCATAATGTTAGTTGCTTCTTTAGCCATTCTAGCTGGCTTTATTTTATTAGTTTGGAGTGCTGACCGCTTCGTTGAAGGCGCAGCCGCGACTGCAAAATATGCAGGCATGCCGTCATTGCTAATTGGAATGGTCATTGTTGGTTTCGGTACGTCTGCACCTGAAATGGTTGTTTCTGCAATGGCGGCCATTGATGGCAATCCAGATTTAGCCCTCGGTAATGCGCTCGGCTCGAATATCGTCAATACAGGTTTAATTCTAGGGTTAACAGCTATTATTACCCCAATATTGGTGCAATCAAAAATAGTCAGAAAAGAGATCCCTTTATTATTGCTTATTAGTTCTGCGCTCGGTTATTTCCTTTGGGATGGCTCGCTAACACGTTTTGAGTCTGTTCTTCTTCTGGTGGGGTTCTTTACCTTAATTGGCTGGAGTATTTACTCTGCTATGAGAGGTAAAGGGGATAAATTAGAAAGTGAAATGGATCAAGAACTGGTTGAACACGAGATGCCTATCAAAAAAGCTATTTTTTGGCTGGTGATTGGCTTAATTCTTCTGATAGTGAGTTCACGAGTACTCGTTTGGGGAGCAGTGAGTATCGCAGAGGCACTGGGTGTTAGTGATTTAATTATCGGCTTAACGATTGTTGCTTTGGGCACGTCACTCCCTGAATTAGCAGCATCCATTATTGCAGTTAGAAAAGGTGAGCATGATATCGCTATTGGCAATGTGGTGGGTTCTAACATGTTTAACTTACTCGCTGTCGTTGGTATCGCAGGCGTTATATCGCCGATTACAGGTATGTCTTCCGAGGTTATGTCTCGCGACTGGTTAGTTATGATGGGTTTGACAATCGCCTTGCTATTTATGGCCTATGGATTTCGTGGTGCTGGACGGATTAACAGATTGGAAGGCGCAGGTCTGCTAATCGCATTTTGTGCTTACAACACTTGGTTAGTTTCGTCTGTGATTTAATAGCAAAATCAAAAATAATAAGTGGGCATGTGGATTCAACTCACATGCGCACAATGAAAGAGAGAGATATGAAAGATTCATTTATTCAATTTTGGCAAAATCATTCAGAGGCAATAGTAGCGCTTGGTTATAATTTAATCTTGGCTATTGTTATTTTGGTGGCAAGCTCACTTATTGCAAGAGCAGTGCGCAAAGCGATTCAAGACACTAACTCTAAGTTGAAAAAAGTTGACGCGACCCTGATACCAATATTTTCAACCGTAGCCAGTTACGCGGTATATGTCATCGGCGGTGTATTTATTTTAGACATCTTTGGGGTAAATACTGCTAGTCTTATCGCTCTGGTTGGTGCGGCAGGTTTGGCAGTTGGTCTTGCGCTTAAAGATACGCTCAGTAACATCGCAGCTGGAATCATGCTACTGATCCTTCGACCTTTTAAATCTGGAGATTTTATTGAGTTTGGTTCAACTCAAGGGACAGTTAAAGAGATAAATCTTTTTACAACAGTGCTTGAAACTATAGATGGATTGTATATTGCTTCCCCGAATAGCGTCTTATGGGGAAATAATATCAAAAACTTCACCCGTAATGGTAAACGACGGATGGATATTGTTGTTGGTATTTCCTATTCCGACTCCATAGATGACGCGTTTAAAATATTGCAAGGTGTTGCAGAAAATGAATCAAGATTGATGACTGATCCAGCGCCTCAGGTAATGGTTGCGTCCATGGCCGACAGTGCAGTAAATATTCAGCTGAGAGCATGGGCAACAAATGAAAACTATTGGTCAGCTTATTGGGATTTAAATAAACAAGTAAAAGAAGCTATTGAAGCGGCTGGTCTGACGATTCCGTTCCCTCAGCGTACGCTCCACATTATCGAAAACTCAAGCAGCAAATAAAGAGAGCATTACCATACTCGCGGTAACTGGTCCCAGCGTGTTGTATAAGCGGGAGACAAATGCTCTCGCTTCATCGACCAATCTTTCTTCGTACCTTGTCCAGCAAAGAAAACCTTTCCGGCACCGCTTTGGTTAATGGTGTCCAATACAGACATTAACTGCTGGCTATTAGAGCGGATCGATACGTCATCGAATAGTCCTGGTTGAAACATGCCGGGATCGTAAAAGTCAGACAGCATGACGCCCGCTTTGGCATAACGAAAACCATCCTTCCAAATCCGCTTGAGTAAGTGATTGGCCAGCTCGATAAAATCCCGCGTGTCGCAACTGGGGATTAGCAATTCACCCGATGCAGAGTTGCTGTATTGCGGCTCGTTGTCCTTAAAGGGGCTGGTACGTATGAACACGGTCAGCACTTTGGCTTGCTGCTGTTCTTTGCGAAGCTTCTCAGTGGCGCGGGTTGCGTATTCACATACGGCCTCACGTAACAATTCAAATTGCGTTACTTTTACGCCAAATGAACGGCTACAGACGATTTGTTTCTTAGTTGGCGGGATCTCTTCAAGTTCAATGCACGACTCACCATTGAGCTCTCTGACGGTTCTTTCTAAAACCACTGAAAACTGGTCTCTGATGGCTCTAGGAGAGGCATTGGCTAGGTCTAAGGCTGTGGTGATACCTAACGCATTTAATCGCTTAGAAAGCCGTTTACCAACGCCCCAAACATCATCAACCGGGACTAATGCGAGCAATCGACGTTGCCGATCTGGATTGGTCAGGTCTACAACCCCCTGAGTGGCAGGATATTTCTTGGCGGCATGGTTAGCCAGCTTGGCGAGTGTTTTAGTCGGTGCAATGCCTACACAGACGGTGATCCCAATCCAGTGGCCTATGCGCTCTCGCACTTGTTGTCCGAACTCGACAAGGGATAGGACAGACTCAATACCGGTTAAGTCCAAAAACGCTTCGTCAATGGAGTAAACCTCTACTCGTGGTGCCATCTCTTCCAAAGTGCGCATCACTCGACTGCTTAAATCTGTATACAGCTCATACAGTTGGCTAAGAATTCCCGCTAAAAATAGACGAGTAAGTGAGCAACCATTCTGCCGCATGGGTTGCTGGCGTCTAACACCAGAAAAATCACCCAGCCCAACCCGCTGTCTATTTTTTAAGGTGGGCATTCATCTACATGTCTAATTTTTTACCAATTTGATCGCTAAGATGTACTAATTTGATTACCGAGGGAGACTGACGGACTAATTACTTAGGGGCTTAATCGTACAATCTCCACTCGACACCACACAACTCACTTCTGGACATTTCTGAGTTGCATTTTAGCTAATTTAGAAAAACATGAATTAGATAAAGTATGGAAATTTCAAATCAATATGAGGCGGACATGAAGAAATTGAAAAAAGTAGCTTAACTGGGTTGGTCAATTTTGGTTGACCACGTCATGTTCCGGTGAGTACGCAAGTCATTGGCGCTAACGAATATGAAGGTCACTTTGCTTTTGACTTACTCTATAACAACTCTTCAGATATACAGCCTAATACCTTATCGACCGATACGCATGGTACC